>Ga0302314_10005892_pt1 | contig 22275 bp, 19 predicted proteins | sample III_Palsa_N2_3_FD_200533 | JGI IMG/M metagenome (GOLD analysis project Ga0302314, IMG submission 200533) | Peat permafrost microbial communities from Stordalen Mire near Abisko, Sweden - III_Palsa_N2_3 | ecosystem: Environmental > Terrestrial > Soil > Palsa > Peat permafrost | place: Sweden...
GCAGGACCCGCGCACCGCCTGCCGGTAGCGCCAGGCCATGGGTACAAATGACGGCAACATCATCGCGACCATCATCACCGTCCACATGCCAAGGAAGACCGCCGCTGCCTGCAGCCAGGTCTGCCCCGGCATGCGCATCCACATCATTGACATCGACCAATGGCCCAGCATGGGCATGGAGCCCATGCCCCCCATCGCCGCGCACCAGCGGATGGTCACGGTCCCGCTGACCGCGATGAGCGCAGCGGTGACCCCGGACCAGGCCAGGAGCGCCGCGTGCTCGGCACGCTCCTGCTCTCCGGGGCCCCATCCGATGGCGATGGCGCCCGTGGCGACCAAGCGCCGGATCATGACGCATACTCGTCATGGCGACGCCACCAGATGCCCGACTCGTTGCGTCCCTTGGGCGCGCGATCGAGCCACTGGTACATGCCCCACAATCCGTCCAGACCGCGGGCATAGGTCGAATAGGTGTGATAGATCACCCCGTCCTCGCGGACGAATGAGCTCATCCCCGGACGCTGCCGCATGTAGGCCTTCCCATCGGTACCGCAGGCGCTCGCCATCGCGACCACGACGGGAGGCACATTCGCATCGGTGAGGGGATGGCTGGCGCGCCGGTAGTTGTACTCGACATCGCCGGTACGCTGCTGCGCCTCGGTGATCGACACGGTGAAGTCGTGGTTGAAGCTGCTGCCATGCGCCGAGGCCCAGGGGAAGGTCCAGCCCATGCGCCGCTTGTAGGATTGCAGCTTGGCCAGGGGCGCCTGCGAGACCGCGCCGAGGGTCACATCGTGATTGGCCAGATGCGAGACGAATCCCGCGAAACCATCCGCGATCGCCGAACAGGAGGTACAACCCGCCTGGAAGTCGGCGCCGAACATAAAATGGTAGATAAGCAGCTGCGAGCGACCCTGGAACAGGTCCTCGAGCTGAGCCGGACCGGCATCGGTCTCGAAGGTGTAGGTCTGGTCGACGCGGACCCAGGGCAGCTCCTGGCGGCGCGTGGCCAACTCGTCGCTGCGCCGGGTCAGGGCCTTCTCGTCCTCGAGCAGCGCGAGGCGTGCTTTCAACCAGTCCTGACGTGTTGCGGTGGCGTGCTGTGGCATGGGATGTCTCCGGTAATGAGGTGATAAGGTGATAAGGTGATGAGATGATGAGGGGATGAGGTGATGACGGGGTGATGCGTACGATCGACCGGACTGGTGGTGTCTGCAGCGCTTCTCTGCGCCTTGCCGGTCGATGGACAGGAGTAGGTTAGGAGCCGGCAGCACCGGCCGGGAGTGACAAGTGTGGCGGGATTCCGATGGACTCGATGATCACGGCGGCTGCCTACGCGCTCGCCGCGGGTGATCCGCTCGGCGCGCTGAACCGCATCGCGCTGCGCGATGATGCGCCGGCGTTGGCGCTGCGCGGCATCGCCATGGCCCAGCTCGGCGATCTGGTCCGGGCCAGGGAACTGGTCAGGCGCGCGGCGCGCCGCTTCGGTCCCGCAGAGGCCGTGTCCCAGGCGCGGTGTGTGGTGGCCGAGGGCGAGATCGCGCTCGCCGCGCGCGAGCTGCGCTGGCCGGCGGCGTCCCTTGAGGCCGCACGCCGGACGCTGGCGGCACATGGCGATACCATGAATGCGGCGCATGCGCGTCTGCTCGCGGTACGCCGCTGGCTGCTCATCGGCCGGCTCGACGAGGCCGAGCGCGATCTCGCCCTGCTCGATCCCGCCGCCGTGCCGGCCGCCTCGCGGGTCGCCTTGCAGCTGGTGCACGCCGGGATCCACGTGCGCCGCCTGCGCGCGGCCGCGGCGCATGCTGCCTTGGCGCAGGCCCGCTCCGCCGCCCTCCAGTCGGGCATCCCCGCGCTGCTGGCGGAGGTCGAGCGCGCCACGGCGCTGATCAGCGCGCCTGCGGCGCGCCTGACCAGCCAGGGGACGCAGCGACTGCTGCCGCTGGATGAGGTCGAGGCCCTGCAGCGCTCGAAGTCCCTGGTGGTCGATGCGTTCCGCTACCTCGTCCGCGACCAGGCCGCAGCGGTGACCCTGGTGCGCCGGCCCGTGCTGTTCGCACTGGTGCGCGAGCTGGCCCAGGCCTGGCCCGGGGATGCGTCACGCGAGGCGCTGTGCAGCACGGTCTTCGGTGCGTCTGCGGCCGATGCCTCGCACCGCGCCCGCCTGCGGGTCGAGATGGGCCGGCTGCGCCGCCTGCTGCGCGCGGTCGCCGGCATCAGCGCCACCGAGCGGGGATTCCAGCTCGTCCCGCGACGGGCGCGCACGGTGGCGGTTCTGGAGCGTCCCATCGCCGCGGACCATGCCGAGATCCTGGCGGTGCTCGCCGATGGCGAGGCGTGGTCGAGTTCCGGCCTGGCCCAGGCCCTCGACAGCAGCCAGCGCACCGTGCAACGCGCCCTCGAGGCTCTGGCTGCCGGCGGCGCGGTGCAGTCTGTGGGCAGCGGACGGACGCGTCGCTGGATGGCGGCCTCCTTCCCGGGATTCACGACATCGTTGTTGCTCCCATCCTCGATCCTCACCGACTAGGATACGGCCATGAAGCAATCCCCAGCCACCATCCTGCACGAATACGGACCCTTTCCCGGCGCTGACCGCGTCGCCGGCGTCACTTATGATGGCCAGCTGGTCTGGTTCGCATCCGGAACCGCCCTGGTCGCCTTCGATCCGGTCAGCGGCTCGGTGGTGCGCTCGCTCGCGGTCCCAGGCAGCGCGGGGACCGCCTTCGACGGGCAGCGTCTCTATCAGATCGTCGAGGCGCAGATCCTCACCGTCGATCCCGCGACCGGCGCGGTCCTGGCGCGGATCCCCGCGCCGGGCGGCGGCGGGGACTCGGGCATGGCCTGGGCGGAGGGGACGCTCTGGGTCGGGCAGTACCAGAAGCGCAAGATCTACCAGATCGATCCCGCGACCGGTGCGGTCCTGCGCACCATCGACTCGAACCGCTTCGTCACCGGAGTCACCTGGGTCGGGGGCGAGCTCTGGCATGCCACTTCCGAAGCCGGCCAGAGCGAACTCCGGCACATCGATTCCCAAAGCGGAGAGGTTCTTGAACAATTGGAGATGCCGCCGGGGACTATGATCTCCGGGCTCGAGTCCGATGGTGGCGAGCGCTTCTTCTGCGGAGGCGGCAAAGCCGCCAAGGTGCGGGCGGTGCGCCGGCCCGCACGCCCCCGTGCTGCGGGGGCCTAGCGGCGCCAGTACGACCTCGGTACGGCAGCGGCGCTCCCGCGTCGTAGTGGCGAGCCGCACCGCGGCCAGCGGACTGCCGGCGGAACCATTGGTCAGAACAGGAAATGATCGCCGTAGACCATGGTGCCTCCGAGATGCCCGGTCAGCCCGGCGCTGGCCGCGGTCATGAGCAGCAGCAGACGGAAGGCCAGGCGCATGCGCGGCCGGTCGGACATCATCAGGCAGCCGCTGGCGGTCAGCGCCAGCAGCATGGTCATCCAGCCGACCACCTCATGGCGGGTCAGCACCAGATCGGTGCGATGGAACATCGTGCCCTGGTCGGCGAAGAAGGTCCCGGTGGTCACCGCGACCACGGCGCTGACGGTGCCGATGTAGACCAGGAAGCGCACCGCCGGGTCCCAGCGCGGACCGAGGGTCAGGAACAGGAATTCCGCCAGGACCGCCAGCAGCAGGCAGCAGATCGGGAAGTGCACGACCAGCGGATGGATGCGTCCGATCAACGGCGGCCGCTGCGCCGTCGGCGGCGGGGCATCAGTGGCGGAGGGCGGCGCGTGTGGCGGTGCGACGCTGGCCGTGGCGGTGACGGCATGCGGTGTCGCCGCCGGCTGCGCATCGCCCCAGGGCGCGCCGGCACTGATCCACTGCGCCAGCTGCGCAACCTGGGTGGCCGGCAGGGGCCCATCGGGCGGCATCTGCGTATCCGGATCGTCATAGTGCACGGCCACCATGAGCAGGCTGTGGCTGGCATCGCCGGGAATGATGGCCGGTCCGGACTTGCCGCCGCTGAGCATGGCCTGGCGCGAATCCAGGCGCAGACGGGCCTTCTGACGGCGGTCGCTGTGGCACTCGAAGCAGTGGTCGGTGAGGATCGGCAGGATCACCGCCCGAAAGGACGGCGCCGCGGCCGGTGACGCCACGGCGACCGCGAGTGCGGCATCGCCCTCCGCTGCGCCAACTCCGCCGCCACCGAATATCGGGATGAACAGCGCCAGGAGCAGGAAGGCGACGGTCGGGGCCACGCCCGCCATTCCACCGCCCAGCCTGACCCGTCTGCCGTCCATGGCCCGATGCTAGGGTGCAGCGCTACGGTGAAAATGGCCAGCCGCCGCACGCCACCGCGGCAGGTTTGCGCCTGACAGCCGCGCGAGTGTCCCTACCGTCGTCAGGCGGAGGCGGTGGGGATGGGCGCGATGCGATCGGTATCGGAATCAGTACCAGGACCCTGTGGCGGCCTGGCGACCGGTTGCCGCGGCGCCGGCCTGCCGCGAGGGAACGCATGCGCGCCAGCCTGAGGTCCCTGCTCGTCCAGGCGGGGACCTGTGGCGGACTGCTGGTGGTCCTGGTGGCCGCCCAGTGCCTGCTGATTGCGCATCTCGCTGGGCGGCTGCACGGGCTGACGCAGGACACGGCGCAGCTGCGCGCACACTACCCGGCTGGCGTTCCGGATGCGGAGTCGCTGCGCATCGCCACCGACGCCATCGACCAGGAGCTGGGCGAACGCCTCTATCCCCAGCTGCATGACCTCGGGCAGCAACTGCAGGCGGTGGCGGGGCAGAGCCGGGCCAATGCCCAGCACCTGCACCTGTTGGAAGCCGAGCTGGCCGCCGCCCAGGCCCACGAGAACCAGCCACCCCCGGACATCCTGCCCCACCCCATCGACTGGGCGGCCTACTACCTGCGCGCCATCGATGCCCTGTCCTCGGACCTGCAGCAGGGACGGGCCCTCGATGGCGCGCTCAACGCGCAACTCAACCACCTCGAGCTGGCCCAGGTCGCGATGCGGCGCGCCATCACGCAGGCCATCGCCCATAAGGACGCGCTCACCGCCATGTCCGAGGATCCGCAGGCGCTGGCGCAGCTGCGCAGCCGCTGGCGCGGACTGGGCGCCTGGCTGCTGTGCGTGGAGCATCTCGGGCTGGTGGGATTGCTGGCGGTGTTGAGCTTGCGCTCGGGGTTTCGGCTGCTGATCCTGCTGGGCATCCCGGGTGAGCTGCGACTCGCATGAGGCCCACATGAAAGTGGTCAGCCAGGAGACCAATGCCATCAGCCTCGAGCTCGATGCGGTGGAAGTCGTCTACTTCCGGGGCGAGATGCTGCGCGGCCGCTCCTTCGGGGTGCCGTGGTGGCCGCCCTATCCCTTGGGCAGCCCGATCGCGCGGCTCATTCATGGCTGCTACCTACTCAATCGCGCGGCGCGCCGCGACGACCAGCCGGTATTGCAGCTCAACGGCCCCTCGGGCCTGGGGCGCTTCCAATTGATTGCGCTCGCGCGCGAGGACCGCTACTTCGTCCACCCGCGCCATCTCGCGGCCTTCTCCTTCCAGGAGGGCGGCGGATTGCATACCCAGCTGTCGCGCCTGGCCAGCCCGTCGTGCTGGGGCATCCACCATCCGCTGCCGGTGGTGGTGCATGGGCCGGGCGCGGTGCTGGTCTATGCCGAGAACCTCTATGTCGCCACGGTCACCCAGGCAGCACAGGCCGAATACATCCCCGACCAGATCGTCGCCTTCGACGCGCGCCAGCCGTTTCGCGTGCGGGCCCTGCATCCCGACCACAGCCCGCTCTCACAGGTCATCAATGCACTGATCGACGACAACCGCATCTGCTTCGGGCTCGGTGCGACGCTGCAGGTCTCGCCGATCAACCAGCCGAGCCGCCACCGCTGGCGCATCATCCTGCATGTGCTGATCCATCTCGCGCTGATCCCGCTGATCATCCTGGTACTGAAAGCCGGCTGAGCGGTCAGCGCGTCGGAGACAACGACTTGTTACTTGTCCTCGTCGGCATCCTTGGCCGGGGCCTTCTTCGCACCTGGCTTCTCACCTGGCGCCGTGGCGGGGGTGGGAGCCGCGGCCGGCGTCACGGTCCTGGCCTGCGCCTTGAGGCGCGCCGCATCCTGGTCCTGCTCGGCCTGGGGCAGGGTCGCGACGAAGGCCTGGTGCGCGCTGGCGGCGTCGCTTTGCAGCTTGGCCAGCACCGCCACGAAGTCGGATTGCGCCTTCTCGTCGACCGTGAGCTGCTTGGTGGCACTGTCGATCGCGGTCTGGATGTCCTTCTTCTGCGCGACCGTGTCGGAGTCGTCGGTGCCCGGATCCGCAGCCTGCTGTTGCTGCTGGGCCTGGTTCTGTCGGTAGGAGCGGCCGCCCTGGCCCTGTCCTCCGCCGCCCTGATTGGAAGCCTGGTTCTGGGCCTTGTCGTCGGCGACCTGCTTGTCGAAGGCGGTCATCCGCGCCTGCTCCTCCTTGATGCGCCGCTGGTCGTTGCTGATGGCATTGGCCAGGGTCAGGGAGTGCTCGGTGCCATTGTTGTACAGCAGCTGGGCCTTGAGGTCGGTGCGCCGCAGCTCCACCTGGGCCGGGGTCATCAGATGCCCATCGAAGGTCACCAGGCCATGCTTGGAGGCGTAGGTGCCCTCCTTGACCCACTGGCCGTCGTCGAGGATGTAGCCGATCTCCTTGAGCAGCGCCTTCGAGCTGTCGTCGCTCGGGTCCTGGTCATAGAGGTGCTTGGCGTGGATGAAGGCCTGGTCCTGCAGGCCGCGCTCGAAGCACCAGCGCGCCAGGGCGTACTGGTCGGCATAGGTGTCCGGGGTCTCCTTGGCGCGCGCCTGGTAGTAGTCGATCAACGACGGCACCGGGATGACCGACGCGACCGAGGCGGCCGGATAGCTGGCCTGGCTGGTGATGATGCGCGAGCGGGTATAGACGATGCGCGTGATGTCGACCTCTCCGGCATTCTGGCTGATCAGCTCGCCATAGACGCGTTCCCCGCTGGTGAACACCACTTCGACATTCTCGGCCAGCAGGCGGCTGCCGAAGGCGCCCAGGGCGGTCAGGCAGAGCACCAGGGCGCAGCGCGGAAGGGAGGTGCTCGGTAGAGCCATGGGGGATCCAGGAGAGTTCATACCGCGCCTGCCAGGAGGCGTTGCGCAGTCAAGGTTGTCGAGGGAGTCGGTGTCTGTGGAGGGTGTCAGGGTAGGATACCACCAGGAAGCGGGAGGTGGACCATGGAACACGACGTGAACACGAGAATGGTGCACTTGGAACGCCTCCTGCTGGCGCACGGGGGGGCTAGTGTGACCCTCGATGCGGCGGGCGACCTCGATCAGGACGGGATCATCGCCGAAATGGCCGCGTTGGGCTTCGGCTTCCGTGGCTGCGATCTGCATGGTTTCGCCTGGGAGGCGGAATTCCGTCACCCGGCGCCGCCCGACCAGCGTCCGATCAGCGGGTGGGCCACGGCCTATAGCGAGCGTGCCGCGGTCATCGAGGCGGCCATTGCCGCCCTGCAGGCCAAGGCGCATCCCCAGCCCACCAGCAGCGGCGGGCCGCAGCCGCCGCAATGGACCACGTGGCGCACCGCACGGCCGGCGCAGCGTCGGCCGCGCCTGACCGCTCCGGGCCTGCCGTCATTCACCTAGATCAGCAGCAACTGATCAGGTGATCATGTGCATCGCAGCGGAATCAGGGACCGGTTCAGCTGGTCCTGAGCTTATGCCGAGGCGGCAGCGGTCTTCGCGACCTTGGCGACCTTGGGCGCCTTCTTGGACTTCTCAACCTTGCCCATCCACAGATCGGACGAGCCGATGGCGGCGCCCGAGGCCTTGGCGGCCAGGAAGAGCTGCATGCGGTAGGCGACCAGGGTCTTGAGCGCGAGTTCGATGATGAGCACGGCCAGCGGCATGGACGTGCCGTTCCAATGCTTGGCGACCTTCTTGGCCAGCTGCTTGTCGCTGAAGGGCTTGAGCTGGGCGGTGATCTGGCGCAGCTGACGGTCCATGGCCTTGGCGAAGGTCGCGAGGGTGACGGTCTTGGAGGCCGCCTCGACGGCTTCGGAGGAGTCCCAGGTGCCGGTGATGCCGTAACGCACCGAGGCTTCGGCGGTCATGGTCAGGTACTGGAGCAGCTCGAGCGTGCTGCGCTGCGCGGGGCTGGCACGGTACTCGAGCTGGCCCGCCGGAATGCAGGTGGCGAGATGTTTGATGATCGCGGTCTCGCTCTTGAGCGACGCCAGCAGCTGGTCCTTGGTATACATGCAATCCCCTTAGGGCGGCACCATGCGGGCATTCCGCCGCGCGAGAAGCAGCAACCCGCATCCCGCAGCGCGCCCAGTGATGATGCGTGCCGCTTACGCCTCGGGCGGCCGGCCGCTCATGCCGGTGGTGATGCGGCCGATGGCGGTTTCGGGACCATAGAGCGAGGCCACCAGCTGGCCGAGGACCACCACCACGATCACCGCCGCCGGCCCGAAGACCAGGCCACGCACCCCGGAGCCGAGCACGCCGCCGATCAGGCTGCAAAACAGCAGGAAGCTCATCCAGGTGTCGGCGGCGTCGAGCGCGCGGGCCAGGCGCTGGGACAGGTTCTCGATCAGCCAGCTCGCCGCCCAGCAGGCCACGGCCAGGCTGATCGCCTCGAGCCAGCGTCCCGAGGAGGCCAGGATGCTGGCCAACGGCAGCCACACGAAAGCGTGGCCGACCACCGGCAGGAGGCCTGCGAAGAGACCGACGATGCCGACCAGGACCGGATCGAAGCCGGCGATCAGCCAAGCCAGGGCGCCGAGGGTGATGCCCATCACCAGGGCGCGGCCGAAGATCTGCGCCAGCAGGTAGTGCACGGTGCGCTCGAAGCGGTTCTGGACGGCGCTGCGCCCGGTTTCGGACAGCGGCAGGCGCTGCAGCAGGAAGTCGGCAAGCAGGGGGCCCTGGATGTACAGGTAGAAGAGCGTCGTGAAGGTCAGCATGGTCTGGACGATGACCCCACCGGTGCCGGTGAAGACGAGCTTGACGAATTCAGGACCGAAGGAGCTGTGGCCGATGAAGCTGCCAAGCACGCTGCGCACATCGCTGCTGCTGAGCCCAAGCGACGGGTACAGGGCCAGCAGCCCCGCTGAGCGGTCGGCGATGACGTTGATCAGGACGTTGATGCGCTTGGGATCCTGGAAGGCCAGGCCGATGGCTTCGCGCAGCACCATGCGCGGCTCGCCCAGCAGCCCGAACAGCACCAGCAAGACCGCCAGCACCGCCAGCGCCAGCAGCACGATGGTGGCCAACAATGAGCTGAGGTAGCGGCGCAGATCGTCCGGCCAGGTCGGCACGAGCCGGGTGAGGCCGCGGTTGATCGGCATGAAGAGCATCGGATTGGTCAACAGCGCGAGGCTGCCGCCGGTCAGGAGTGCCAGGCGCAGGGGGGCGATCAGCGACAGCAGCCACCACCCGGCCGTGATCACCAGCAAGCCGAGGAAGACGTGGGGCGCCCACCTGCGCAGCAGCTCGCGGGTATCGGCGCGGGTATCGGACATGCCGCACCCTAATCCATCCGCGCCGCCTGACCACTGGTGCACGCCGGCTCCTGGACGGGCGCCAACCGTGCGGGGCTGGGGCTGGCGGCGGTTGACTGGCGGCGCCAAGCCCTGAGCGTGGTGGGGGAGGCTGCCATGGCGCTTATCACCACCGGTCCGATCTATGCCATCACCGGTGCCAACGGCCACATCGGCTCGGCGCTGGCGCGCGCCTTGATCGCGGACGGCAAGCGCGTGCGCGCCCTGGGCCGCGACCAGAAGAAGCTCGCCACCCTCGGCGCCGCCGAGCGTGTGTTCGGCTCGCTTGATGACGCCATGTACCTGACCAAGGCCTTCGCCGGGACGGCCGCGGTCTTCCTGATGATCCCGCCCTTCTACGCCTCCGGCGATTACCTGGGCTACGGCCGGCGCACCACCGAGGCGATGATGACCGCCCTCGCCGCCAGCCCCGCGACCCACATCGTGGCGCTGAGTTCGGTCGGCGCCGAACTCGCCGCCGGCAGCGGCCTGATCCGCGCCCTGCATGGTTTGGAAGAGCGTCTGCAGACGCTGGGCAGGAACCTCCTGGTGCTGCGCCCGGTGTACTTCCTCGAGAACCACCTGGCGTCGATTCCGGTGATCAAGGGCATGGGCGCCTTCGGTTCGGCCCTCAACCCCGACCTCGCCCAGGGCATGATCGCCACCGCCGACATCGCCGCGTACGCGGCCAAGCGCCTGTCCGCCCTGGACTTCAACGGCACTGTGGTCCAGTCGTTGCAGGGCGCCAAGGACTACACCCTGCGCCAGGTCGCGGCAACACTCGGCAAGGAGATCGGCAAGCCCGACCTGCCCTGCGTGCAATTCCCCTACGCCGATGCCCAGAAGGCGATGATCGGGATGGGCTTCTCGCCGAATGTCGCCGAGCTCTTCATGGAGATGGTCAAGGGCCTGAATGACGGCGTGATCAAGCCGACCGTGCCGCGCAGCGCCGAGACCACCACCCCGACCACGCTCGGGCAGTTCGCCAAGAGCTTCGCTGCGGCCTTCCGGGCCAGCGGGCCGTAGTTTTCAGCTCGGCGGCGGTCGCCTCGTGGCTTTCACCGGCCGCCAGGACGTGTTAGGATCGTCGCCCTCATGATGCGTCACCTGTCCATGCGAATGCTCCTGCTGGTCCTGCTGATGGTGCTGGGTTCACTGGCGGGACCGGCCCTGTCGGCCCTCGACCAGCTCGACACCTGGGACGACCTGTCCGGCTATGGCACGCTGCCGCAGACCATCACCGCATCGAACTCCGCCTCCTTCGCCGGAGGCGATGGTTGGAACACCACCAGCGAGGTCGGCTGGGAAGTTTCGGCCGGCACCTCCAATCCGTCGCCCCCACCCGCCCCGACCGCGCTGCTCGCCAATGGCAGCCTGCAGGGCACCAGCGGCGGCAACCTCGAGACGGTGGGCGGGACCTTCGTCCAGCGCGTCTTCAATCCGCTGACCCCGACTGCAAGCCAGCCGCTGTGGATCAGCTTCGTGCTCGAACCCGAGCAGACCTCCGTGGTCTCCGGGGACGATGTGGCCTGTTCGAATGTCGTGCAGTTCTACGGCGGCGGCTGGGTGGTCGGCAACTTCCTGTTCTCGCTCAATACCCAGGGTACGCGCGTCGACGGATCGAGCAGTCTCGGCCAGGCGCTGCGCTGGCGTCTCAACCAGGATGCCGAGGCGGCTTCGACCACGCTGCAGGTCGCCGATGGCACGGCCAAGCTGGTGGTGCTGGAGGTGCAGACCACGGCGCTGTCGCTGTGGATCTACCCGAATGCCACCCCATCGAGCATCAGCGCCTCCAATCCCATGGAGGTCGCGACTCTGACCGCGGTGCCGACCTTCGACCGCGTGCAGTTCGGCGCCGCCACCGATTATACCCAGAACCCGGCCGCGGTCGGTTCGCTGCGCATGGACAACTTCCATATCGGCACCAGCCTGCTGGCCGTCACCTCCTCCGGCATGCCGCATGTCACCAGCGTCACGCCGGCCTCGGCCAACAACGCCGGCGGCGACACGGTGCTGGTCGCGGGCACCAACTTCGGCACGCCCGCGTCCGTGAGCTTCGCCACGGTCGCCGCACCGACCGTGACCGTGACTAGTGCGACGTCGCTTAGCGCTGTGGTCCCAATGCCGGTGCCCGGGACCTTCACCGGTGTGGTCGACCTGGTGGTCGCCAACGACGTCGGACAGGTGCTGCATCCGCGGTCCTTCACCTATACCAACCCCACGACCAGTGATCCGGCCCTGAATGCTCCGCCGACCATCAGCGCCAGCAATGGCCTGCAATCCGGCAGCACCCTGACCGCATTCCACGGTGTCTGGTCGCCGACGCCCAGCGGCTACGCCTATGACTGGCAGACCTCCACCGACGGCACGTCCTTCCACGATCTCGGCGCCACTGCCAGCACCTACCAGGTCGTACCGGCGGATGCCGGCACCTATCTGCGCGTGGTGGTGACCCCGACCGGCTCGGCCATCAATGCCGCCTCCGCTGCCGTCCTCATCACCACGGCGACCATCGTCGCCGGCGAGGGTCCGGTGGTCTCCGGGGACACGGCGCAGGGCGACCAGCTGCTGGTCACGACCGGGACCTGGCAGCCGGTGCCCAGCGGTTTCACCTATCAGTGGAACCGCTCGCCCGTCGCCAGCGGCGCGGGCGGGGTGGCGATCAGCGATGCCACGAGCAATGCCTATACCGTGACCGCCGCCGACTTCGGCTCCTTCCTCTTCGCCGTCGTCACCGCCGATGGCACGACCAGCATGGCGAGCTCCAACGTGGTCGCGATCGACACGCCGCGCGCGATCAGCCCGCCGACCATGAGTGGCAGCTTCCAGCCGGGTGGTGTGGTCGCGGCGCAGCCGGGCACCTGGGTGCCTGCGCCCTCAGGCTTCACCTACCAGTGGCGGCTGCAGCTGATCAATGGCGGCCCCTTCGACGCCATTCCCGGCGCCACCGGGTCGACCTATCAGATCCCGTCGGGCGATCTCGGCGACTTCCTGAGCGTGGTCGTGGCGGTGGCCGGCGCTCCAGCGTTGAATGCAGGCGCGACCCCGGTCCAGATCAGCTATCAGAAGCAGATCAGTACCTATGTCGGCGCCCAGGGCACGGTCGGCTCGCAGTGCGGGCTCTCGGCCGGGCTGGGCATGGTGGTGCTCGGCCTCGGCCTGGGCTGGCGCCGCCGGCGCGCCCAGCGCTGAGCTGAGCCAAGCCGAGGACCGGCCCTGGCGCCGCGCGGGCTGGGGCCATGCTGGGCCGCATGCCGTCGCCGCAACCGGGCCTGATCGCGCTGCTGCAGCACCGCTGGGCCCGCACCGTCCTCGAAGCCCTGGGTGTGATCGCCGCGTTCTGGCTGATCGGCCGCCTGCATGAGGTCCTGACTCCGCTTTTGATCGGCCTGGTGCTGGCCTATACCCTCGATCCGGTGGTCTCCTGGCTCGGCCGGCACGGGCTGCGCCGCTCCTTCGCGGTGACCCTGGTCTTCGGCAGCTGCGCGCTGGTCATGGCCGCGGCGCTGCTCTATGGCGTCCCCAAGGCCTGGAAGGAGGGCCGCCTGCTCTACGAGGAGGCGGTGATCGGCGATGCGTGGGATGGCGACAAGGACGGGGTCTGGGTCGCGGGCGAGAAGCTCACCCGCGACCTCAACGGCGACGGTGTGGGCGAGGAGGCCTACATCCGCCGCCTGCGCCGCGTGCTGATCGCGCATGGACTTATGAATCCGCAGCCTGCCGCCGTGGACCGGGTCGGCCCGGCCGATGTCGCCGCGCTCGACGCCCTGGACTTCGATCCGGTGAGCTATGCGCGCGAACGCATGCTGGCCCTGGCCGAGGAGTACCACAAAGGCGACCACCACATCGTCGACCAGGCGCTGGCGATCATGCGCCGCATCGGCTTCTACCTCACCGCCCTGGCATTGATCCCGGTCTATGCCTATTTCTTCTCGCTGCAGCTGCCATACGTCAGCCGCACCATCATCGAGCACATCCCGCTGCGCCATCGCCCGCGGACCTTGCGCATCCTGTCCGAGATCAACCAGGCGGTCGGCGCCTTCTTCCGCGGCCGGGTGCTGATCTGCGCGATCCTGGCGGTGATCGCCTGCGCCGGCCTGGCCAGCGCCCGGGTGCCGAGCTGGCTGGTCCTGGGCCTGCTCATGGGCGGGCTCTCCGCGGTGCCCCTGGCACCGCTGCTGATGGTCATCCCGGCCGCCTGCCTGCTCTACCTGTCCTCGGCCGATACCTGGCAGTACTGGGTGCTGGCCATCACCTACGTCGCGGTGCAGGGCATCGAGCACCTGCTGATCCTGATCATCATGGGCAAGGGGGTCGAGATCCACCCGGTGATCATCATCGTCGCGATCCTCTCCTTCGGTGCGTTGTTGGGGGTGCCCGGGGTGATCCTGGCGGTGCCGCTGGCCGCGACCGCGCGCATCCTCGCGCGCGAGTTCCTCTATCCCCAGCTGCGGCGCATGGCCGAACTCGATCCGCCCGGTCCGTCCAATCCGCCGGTGCCGTGACCAAATCCGGCATGGTCCCGACCAGGCGCGCGATGGGCCGGTCGCGCCTGTCGCCATCATCTGCATCCACAACCACAGCAGGTCAATAGCAGCAGGTCGACGCCGGCCGCGGGAGATTCCATGCCACGCATCCTCGTCACCGGCGCCACCGGCAAGGTCGGCAGCCGCTTCATCAGCCGCCTGCTGGGCGACCCGGCCTGGTCGGCCTGGACGGTGCGCGCCCTCTGCCACCACCGCCTGCTGCCCGCCGCCGAGCGCCTCGAGGTCATCCAGGGCTCGATCGCCGAGCGCAGCGTGGTCGCCGCGGCCCTGGAGGGGGTCAGCCACGTCCTGCACCTGGCGACCTGCAAGGAGATCCCCGGGGACGTCATGGACGTGACCGTGAAGGGGTTGTTCTGGCTGCTTGAGGAGTGCCGCGGCCGGGTGGGATTCGAGCGCTTCGTGCTGATCGGTGGTGACGCCGCGGTCGGGCATTTCGTCTACCCCCAGCCGGTGCCGGTGACCGAGACCACTCCGCATACCGCCTACCAGGGCTGCTATGCGCTCTCGAAGGTGCTTGAGGAGGTCATGCTCGAGCAGTACTACCGTCAGTACGACTTCAATGGCTGCTGCCTGCGCGCGCCGTGGATCATGGATGCCGATGACTTCCGCTACACGCTCAGCTTCGGTCCCGATGTCTTCGGCGGCCAGAAATGGCATGAGTGGGTCGGCCCGGACGAAGCGCGTGCGCACCACGCCCTGGGCGCGGTGCCCAACCTCCTGGACGCCGCAGGCGGATCCCTGAAGCGCAATTTCGTGCACGTCGACGACCTGGTCGAGGCGGTGCTGCGTGCGCTGACCGCACCGCAGGCGCGGCAGCAGCTGTTCAACATCAGCATGGACGAGCCGGTCGACTACGCCCAGGTCTGCGCGCACCTGCTGCGCACCCGCGGCCTGCCGTCGGTGGTGCTGAAGACCCCGTACCATTCGAGCTGGCTCGACAATACCAAGGCGAAGAGCCTGCTCGGCTGGCGGCCGCGCTATGACCTGGCGCGGCTCATCGACAGTGCCTTCGATTATCAGCGGCCGGCCGCGCAACCGCGCCGCATCTGGTATCCGGGCTGACGCGTCGGTCAGTGCGGCGCGAGACTGAGGGCGCTGGCTCTGGATCGCTCAGGGGATGCCGTGGCCCAGGGCGGCGGTCAAAGCCGCGACGTCGCTGATCAAGCCTGGGCGCAGCTGCGGCGCCGGCGCGAAAAGGCCGTCCGTGGTCGCCTGCGCTCCGAGCTGCAGCTGGCTGCGCACCACGCCATAGCTCAGCGCCGTACCGTCATGGCGCACCACCTGCACGATCAGTCCGCTGGCCTGGTCGATGTCGTAGTCCAGGACGATGGCTGCGGCCTGCGTGGCGGGATCGGCCGGGATGGTCTGGGTGAGGTGCGTGCAGGGCAGGCCCTGGACCGTGGCTGCCGAGACGGTGATCGCCTGGCCGGAGGCGGGCAGGGTGATGAAGTCGGTGATGCCATAGGTCGGCACCAGCGCGGGATCGACCGCGATCGAGCGTCCGCGGAAGGTGAAGGTGCACCGGCCCCCACTGAAGACGAAGACCTTGAGGGCGGCGGTCGGATCCTGGTCGTCGCGCCGGCTGCCGGGCAGCAGCGCGACGCGCACCTGTGCGCTGCCGTCGGCCGCGCGCCGGCGCCAGTAGCGGGCCTGCACCTGCTGGCTGGCGTCCGCGCCGAAGGTGTTGGTGATCAGTGTGCTGAACGAGGTAAGCCCGTCCTCATGCGCGATCGTCTGCTGCAGCAGCGCAACACCGTCGGACTGCGCGCCGCAGGCGCTGCCGCCCAGCAGGAGCCCCAGCATCAGCAGCGCCCCACGGGCCGGGCTCACGCCTCGTCGGCGGTGGTGCGGGCGCGCGCCATGGTCGGCAGGCGGCGCAGGAACTGCTTGAGGAAGGGGTTGAAGGCGTGCGCGTGCTTCAGTAGCGAGCCGTGCGGCACCTCATCGCCCTGCGCGTCGTAGACCCATTGGATCTGCAGGTGCGGGAAGAGCCGGTAGGCGAGGTCCGGACGGCACAGGATGCCGGTGCCGGGACCCTCCATGGAGAGCGTCTGGCGCTCCTTGCTGCCCCACAGGATCAGGGTCGGCGCCGCGCACACCACGGTGCGCTTGAGATCCGCGATGCCGCGCAGGTCGCGCAGGCTGCAGACGCGCGCCAGAGCGCCTTCCGGGCTGATGCTGGTCAGGGTATGGTCGATGCGGCGCAGGATGGCGCGCTCCTGCCAGGCGCGCAGGCCCGAGGGCGTCAAGAGCGCGAGACTGCGCCGCCAGCCAACGCTCTCCTGCGGGGTCAGCGAGCGGCTGGCGAGCATGCGGAAGAAGCTGCGGCCGCGCTCCAGGGCCTCGAGGGCGCCGGCCGGTTCGTGGCCGAGGATCGGGTCGACCAGCCGGCGCAGGAGTGGGGCCAGGTCATTGGTGCAGGTGAAGGGGCTGACCAGGATCAGTCCCGAGATCGGCAGGGGGTCCTGCTGCTCATGGCAGTGGCGCAGCAGGTCGAGGATGATGCCGCCACCGACCGAGACGCCGACCAGGATCGGCTTCTGGCCGGCGCGCGCCGCCGCCAGGATGCGGCGGCGAAGGCCGTCACGTACCGCGCTGAGATTGAAGTCGTCATTCGGATAGGTGACGGTGGTGACCGAGCCGTAGGCCAGGAACAGGTGGCGCTGGCGCAGGAAGGTCTCGCGCGCATCGGGCACCAGCCCGGGGACCAGGAAGAAGTGCTGCAGGGACGCACCGGTCCCGGTTTCGAACGAGGCCTGACCCTTTTCGGACCATTCCAACGGGGGTCTCATACACACGTCTCCTGAGCTAACAGTTGATCAGCAATGGTGCGGTCCGGCCAGGCCTGCGGCATCTTGCGCTGCGCGTCGCAGCGGCCGCTGGCGGCCAGGTAGGCGGTGAAGGCGCCAGACGGCAGTATGCTCAAGCGCGGCGCGAGCAGCTGCCCGTCGCCACGGCGGTGCGCCGCGTAATCCAGGACATGCGCCACCAGGTAGCCGTCGAGCGCACTGATGAAGGCCTGCGCGTCGCGCGGCGGACGGGTGAAGGCCACCAGCCACTGGTGCGCCCCGCGCGGCTCGCTCGGGGTCGGCAACACCGGCGCCACGTGGTAGTACGCGACCTCGGCGTCGGTCGCGCTGCAGGCCGCGGCCAGGGCCTGGGCCAGCTCGAAGCCCTCGACGTGCTCGCCGAAGACCGAGATGCGGGTGCGGATGCGGCCGGCGACACGGACCAGGCCGGGGCCCTCGGCGCGCACCAGGTCCCCGATCTGATAGCGCACCAGGCCACCGGGAGTGGTGACCAGCACGCGGTAGATGCCGCCAGCATCGAGCTGCGCCGCGCCGACGCAGTCGAGCGGACCGCCGCCCTCCGGGCAGAACTCGAGCAGCACGCCATGGTCGGTCAACAGCTCGAGGGGCGGCGGCGCACCCTCGCCGAGGCGCCACGGACGCGAGCCCATGGCGATGAAGGCTTCGGAGGCCGGATAGACCTCCATCATCCAGGTCTCGGCGCGCAGGTGGGCGCGCAGGCTGGCGACGAAGGGTTCGATGGCGTGACCGCCATGCAGCAGCAGGCGCAGATTGGGCCAGGCCTCACTGACCGCGGCCACGCCGTTGGCGCGGGCGATGCGCTCGAAAACCACCAGCATCCAGCTCGGGATCCCGGCGGCGAGGGTCATGTCGCGGTGCGCGCAGCGCGCGCTGAGGGCTTCCAGCCGGCTCTCCCAGTCGGGGATCGCCGAGACGTCGGGACCGGGTTCGTAGTGGTTGCGGATCCAGGCCGGCAGTCGCGCCGCGGCGATGCCGGAGAGGTCGCCCATCGGCACCGCATGGTGCTGCCCGAGCGCGGTTGAGCCGCCGACCATGAGCAGGCGGCCGGCCAGGGTCTGGGTCCCGGCGGCCTCGAGGCCGCGCGCCAGGGACGCCGCGCCGCCCAGGCGGTGGTGGCGCAGCAGGCGGCCGTTCTGCGGGATGAAGCGTTCCCCGGCGGCCTGGCTGCGGGTCGTGCCGCTGGTCTGCGCCAGCGCCAGGGTGCGGCCCGGATAGAGCAGGCCGCGCTCGCCGGCGGCGGTGCGGTTGACCAGAGCCTCATAGTCGCCGTACTCGGTGATCGCCAGCTCGCGGAAGGCGCGTTCCGGATCCACTGCCGCCGCGACCTGCGAGAGGCCCAGCTGCCGGCCTATCGCGCAGGGAGCGAGTTGTCGCACCAGACGGCGCCGGATGCGGTCTTGCGCCGCAGCGATGGCCTGGGGACCCCGGGGCGGGCGCGTGGAACGCACCCAGGCGGGCAGAGCGAGGCGGGCCAGGGTGGCGATCATGGGAAGGAAGCGGACGCAGTCATGGGCTGGCAGGCAGGTCGAACAGTGGCGTGGGCAGTGCCATATAGCGACTGTCGTCCCACCATCGTGTGAAGCTTTGAAGAATAAACAGGCAATATCGATAAAAGGTTGGAAAAATGACGAGCCCCCTACGGGTTGCCCGAAAACTTGACAACGATCGCATACGTTCTCATTCACTGGCACCAAACCGGCTCCGCTCAGAAGCCCCCGCATGGACTGGTGAGGCATCTCCGGCGTGACACCATAGGGTCCATGTCGACACCTACGGGTGATCCGAAACCGGTTCCGGTCGGTGCTGGTGCACCCGGCCTGGAGGCGCTGGTGCTGGCGCCAACCGCCTATGGCGAGCAGCTGCTGCTGGTGCTGGCCGCCGCCAGCGCCTACCGGCCCGGTCTGTGGAGCGCTGATGAACGGATGCTGCTGGGGCGCCTGCGCGCCGCGCCGGGTGCGGTGCGTCAGGTCATCGGGCGCCTTGCCCAGCGTCGCAGCGGGCGTCTGCCGCGCAGCGCCTTGGAGCCATGCGACGAACAGGTCCTGGCGGCGCTCAGCGACAGCGCCTGGTGCCTCGTCGATGACGAGGCGATCCATCTGTCGCCCGGGGCCGCGGCCTTCGTCACCGCCGCGGTGCTGGTGGTCTTCGGCGACGATCGCCAGGACCTGTCCTTCTTCCCGCGCCTGGCCCTGGGGCGCCTGCAGTTGCCGCCCGGCAGCCGCTGCCGCGACCAGCTGCAGGCGCTGCTGCAAGGCGTCATGCCCCCTGCCGCGCACGGCGGCGCGCCGGCGGCCCTGGCCACCCGCGCCGGTCTGGACGCCTATCTCGTGGCGCGCACCGCGCGCGCCCAGCGCCTGCAGCCGCTCGGCCGGGGTGTCGCCGCGGTGTTCGCGCGCGCCTATGCCGAGACCACGGCGCGCGCCGGCGAGCCCTGGCCGCTCATGGGAGCACACCTCGATGCGACCCGCCATTGGAGCGCGCTGCTGTGGGCGGCGCGCGGCTGCGTGGCGGCGGATGATCCGCGCCGCCGCCTGGCGCTGCGCGCCTTGCGCCGCGCGCCGCTGGCCCCGCGCGCGGCCTGCCGCCTCTGGGAGGAGGTGTGGCGCGCGGCCCAGGCGCGCAGTGGGCGCATGATCAGCGCGCATGTGGCCTCCTTCGCGCTTTGGACGCCGGGCGAGCGCAGCCGCTGGCGGGAACGCGGCCGTCAGCCGGGGCAGCCACGCGCCGTGCGCAGCCGCTGGCGGGTGCTGACGGTGCGCGCCTGGCTCGAGCGCGATGGTCAGGGCCTGGTGGTGGCGCAGGGCGAGGGGGTCGAGGCGCATGCGCTGCGCCGCCTGGCCCAGGACGGCTGGCAGGGCGTCCATGCCGAAGGCGAGCTGTGGGTGGCGCTGGCGACCCTGCTGTATTGGGATCAGATCATGGCCCCGGTCGCCGGGGTCTGGGTGGCGCCGCTGCAGCGCTGGCCGCTCGATTGGCAACGCTGGGGCTTCGTCCACCGGCGGCGCGAGATCGTGTCGCAGGCCACCGCCGCCCTGATCCGCTCGCCCCAGGAATGTCTCGCACGCGCCTATGCGCTACTCGGCGAGGGCCGCATTCCCGGCTGGTTCACGCCACCGCCGCGCGCTGCGGCAGAAGCCATCGTCACCCTCATGCCGCCCGCAACCCTCGGCCGTCTGCTCAAACGTGTGCTGGCAGACCCCCGCTCCGCAAGCGGCCTGCCGGATCTCATCGCCTGGCGCGGACGGGAGCTGGTCCTGTGGGAAGTGAAGAGTCCCAAGGATGCGCTCAGCGATCGCCAGGTCTCCTGGCTGACCTGGCTGATCTCCGAGGACGTCGCCGCGGGCGAGTTGCGCGTCGATGAGCGTCAGCCGACCCAGGGATCGCTGTTTGCCACGCCGGTGACCCCGTCCGCGGCGCGCCGCTCGTCACGGCCCTCGGCCCATGCCAAGCCGCTCCTGGCTGCGCGCAGGACGGTATCCGAGCGCAGCGCGGTGGTCGCCATCGCCGGGCGCGACTGGTCCTTCAGCCTGGCTGCCGGGGCCGAGCTGCCGGAGCAGCTCCATGATCATGGTCCGGGGGGCGTGGCACTCGGCTCCCAGCCGGTGCTCCCGGTCGAGTCCTGGAATGGACGCCTGGGCGACGGGGCCGTCACAGGCTGGGATCGGCCGGTCATGGGACTGCTCCCGATACCGGCGCTCGCTGTGCTGGTGGTCCGCACCCGCCGCACGCGCGTGCTGACGCGACGCTGGTATCCTCTCCCCGCGGGCTGTGTCCTGGCAGCGCTCCTGGTTCACGAGGCGCTGCGCGAGGGCGGCATCGGCCTGCGGGCGGTCCTGCTCGAGCGGCGCAGCGGGTTCCTGGTGCCAGCCGATGCGGCGCTGCGCGAACCCGTCTGCGTGCCGGGCGCGGAGATGGGCCGCGATGCGCAGGAGACGCAGCCCGTGGTCGTCAGTCGCCGGCACTGGAGCGTGGCTCCGAATCTCGAACCCTTCCGTCCTGAGCGATTAGCCGAAGCGTGGGGTTGCGCGGCTGATTTGCAGGCGCAGCTGGCGCTCCTCGGTAGCTGCGCCTACTGCCTCTCCTTGGGCGCAGAACCGGGGACGCTGGTGGTGTCGGTGGCGGCAACGGCACCGGTGCTGTGGACCATGACGGCGAGACAGTTGGCGCACGGGACTCTGCAGCGAGGGTTGGCTGGCTACGTGCACTGAGGCTGATGTTCAGGGTGACGGTCGCATACCCTGTGGTGGGCGCAACGAGATGATACCGCAGTCGAGCAGCTTGCCATCATTCTGCACCAGGAAGTAGTGGCGGCCCATGCTCTGGGGATCATTGGGATCAGGATTCTTGGGACCAAAATCGACTTGCCAGCAGTCCAGGGGGCGTTCCGTGGTCCCGGGGCGAAACAGGCGCAACGGACTGCTGATCGCATTATCAAATTCGTCCTGACTGAGATAGAAGAAGCGCGCAACCACGCCTTCCAAACTTAAATCGTTGAGGTGACGCTTCTTGGCAAAGGCGATACAGGCGTCGATGGCGGCTTGGCGATGCGCATCATCATTGGGAGCGGGCGGTGGTGGCGGTGGTGGCGATGGCTGGGCCGTCATCGTGACGTGGGGCGCCTCGGCATCGTCATACGAGCATCCGCCCACCACGGTGATCACGACCAAGGCGGCTATGATGAGCGGGCTGCGGAATCCTGGACATTGAGCAGGGAGGCTTGTCATGGTTCAATGAACTGAGGTTGGCGCGGAGAGGAATGAAGTCTGGCCCTTGACGGTGCCGGTCTTGATGCCATTCCACGGTGGATTTGTGAAACTTTGCTCTGTCCAGGTCTGCGCCGCGCACAGACGGCAGATCTGTCGCCACGCCCCGTACAGGAATTGGTCGGTACCGATGGTGGACTGATCCGCAGCCAGGCTCTGCGTGCTGAAGCTGCTATCCAGGACTGGTCCGAGCGCTCCCGCAGCCATATAGACCTCGCGATTGTAGGAATAGGCGATAAGGGCGCTGCGCAGGAACAGGTCGCGTCGGTTTTCCACATCGTAGGTCCGGTGATACCTCTCTGGAATGAAGAGCGCGTAGGACACGATCAGGGGATTGCCCCAGGCGTCATTCCACGGTTGTTTCACCGAGCGGTCCGTGGTGTAGGCGACGACCCCGTCGTTGCCGGGAGGCAGCACGCCGATCACCTGCAGTAGTTCGATGGTGCGAAGGGGCGACAGGTAGCCGAGGTCGAACGGAACCGGCATATTCGCTGTCGTGTTCACGGTGGTGACCTGGTCGGATCGAAAGCCGGTGACGGTGGCCACGGTAGGCGACGTCTGCGTCGAGTCATTCGTGATCCAGGTATAGGGCGAGTTCGGTGATGGGCTGCCGCTGATCGCCATGG
>Ga0302314_10005894_pt1 | contig 22269 bp, 21 predicted proteins | sample III_Palsa_N2_3_FD_200533 | JGI IMG/M metagenome (GOLD analysis project Ga0302314, IMG submission 200533) | Peat permafrost microbial communities from Stordalen Mire near Abisko, Sweden - III_Palsa_N2_3 | ecosystem: Environmental > Terrestrial > Soil > Palsa > Peat permafrost | place: Sweden...
TAGCCCACGCGCGTAGGAACTCACGCTGGCGGCTGGCCGGCGGGAGCTCTTGCAGACGTTTCACCTCAGCCGAGCCGAGCATGCGCGCGGCGATCGCCACCTCGTCGACCGGCCGGCGAGCCACCTCCACGTCGACGCCCACCGCCCCCGAGTCGCTGAACGCGTACAGAGCCCAGCACCCTGAGTGCGACATGTTGAAGGACAGGCGAGGGGTCGGCGCGTCAGCCGGGTTCCGCGACGCTGGAAGCTCCTCCGCGGGCAACAGTGACGGCTTGCCGTGCTCGCCGGTGGCGAAGCGCAGCGAGCTCGGGTCACGCTGCAGGTAGCGGCCCAGCAGCGCCCGCAGCAGCCCGCGTGAGCGCCGCCACAGCTCCCCGCTGCGCTCGTCCATGATGCGCTCAGCCCGCGCTTGCTCCTCGCTGCACAGCAGCTCTCGCAGATCCGACGCTACCGTGGTCAGGTCCGCTCGCCATACGTGCACGGTGCCCTCAGCGAGCAGTGGTCGCAGCGGACCGGGAGCCCACGCGCTCTCTGACAGGCTCACTCGAACGACGCTTTGTTGGCCGTCAGGAAGCGATCGGCCAACTCAGCGGCCAAGCGTCGCCTGGCCGCCTGCAGGAACTCGCTCGAGCGCGGACTCACAGCTAGTCGCCCACAATGTCCCTCGACGAACCGTTCGATCAGTGCTGGCTCGTCGGCGGACAGCGATGTCTCGGCCAGCACGCTCATGGCCTCAATCTAGGCGCTGAGTCCCGCCCCATCAACCCTGCGAGCGCCCCCAGCGCGCGCCTCGTTCCTCTCCGGCTACCCTCTTGCGCCTATGCGCACCTCCCCCACACGCCTTGACGGTCTGGTGATCATCGAACCAAGCGTGCACCCCGACGCGCGAGGTTTCTTCTGCGAGACCTACAGGCATCAATGGCATGTCGAGGCTGGGCTCCCCGCTGACCAGCTGTTCGTCCAGGACAACCACTCGCGCTCCACGCGCGGGGTGCTGCGCGGGCTGCACTTCCACGTCGGCCACGGCGTCGCCAAGCTCGTGCGTTGCGGGCGCGGACGCATCCTCGACGTCGCCGTGGACCTACGCAAGGGCTCGCCCACCTACGGGCAGTGGGAGGGCGTTGAGCTGGACGAGGAGAGCATGCGCGAGCTATACGTGCCGATCGGCTTCGCCCACGGGTTCCTCGTGCTCAGCGATGTGGCTGACGTGCTGTACAAGCAGACCACCTATTTCGAACCCGAGATCGAACGCGCTGTCGCCTGGAACGACCCCGATATCGCCATTGCATGGCCACTGCCGGTAGAGGAGCTGATCGTCTCTGAGCGCGACGCAGCAGCGCCGCGGTTGCGTGAGATCGCCGACGAGCTGCCGTTCGAGTGGCATCCTTAGATGCGATGCAAGCCCGTCTGCAGCGCCTGCGCGAGCGCACCAACGGCTACACCGTTACTCCTGAGCAGTATGTGCGCTTCGCCTACGCCGGGCTCGTTGCGCTCACGCTGATAGTGCTCACCGGCGCAGCCGTGCGGCTGACCGGCTCCGGTCTGGGCTGTCCCACCTGGCCCAAGTGCTACGGCAACGTGTACCCGCCGCTGAAGACGCATGCGCTAATCGAGTTCTCCAACCGCCTGATCACCGCGCCCGTGTCGATCGCCGCTGGCCTCGCTTGGCTGGCAGCGCTGCGCCGACGTCCCTATCGACGCGATCTCGTCTGGCTTGGAGCGGCGCTGCCACTTGGCGTAGTTGCACAGGCTGTGCTCGGCGGCTTCACCGTCAAAGGCCAGCTCGACTACGGCTGGGTGATGGGTCACTTCGCGCTGTCCATGCTGATCCTCGTTGCCGCCGTGCTACTCGTCTGGCGCGCCCGTCAGGAGCCACGGCCATCGGCAGCTGACTTCGAGCACACGCCCGCCGCCGCTACCGATCCCACGATCGTGCGGCTGCTGCGCTGGCTCCTGGCGCTCGGCGCGCTGACCATCTTCGCGGGCACCGCCGCCACCGCCGCCGGGCCGCATGCCGGTGGCTCACCTGGCCAGAAGATCAACAGGCTCGACTTCGACGGGCGCGGCACGATGGACTTCGTCATCCATCGTCACGCCGAGATCGCCTTCGTCTTCAGCGTGCTCGCTGTGCTCGTGTGGTGGCTGGCGCGACGCCGTGAGATCGCCGCGGGGGTGCAGCGGCCGCTGACGATCCTCTGCGTGCTGCTTGCGCTACAGGGGATCGTCGGGCTGGATCAGTACGAGACGCACCTGCCCACTGAGCTCGTCTGGGTGCACGTTGCGCTCGCCAGCGGCGTCTGGGTGGGGCTCCTCTGGGCAGCCTGCGCCGCCGGCGCGCTAGCCCCATTCAAGGCCAGGAAAGCCGCTGAGCGGTCCGCAGAGGGGTCGCTGCGGGCTCCTCGTGCAGCTTAAGTCCCGGAAATTAGGCCTTCTTCGCCGGGCCTGCATGCGCAATCACCGTGTCATCGTCCTCGCCAGCGGTTAGCCTGCTCGCGAGCAACGACACTCGAGAAGGGAGTGGCATGACAAAGAACGAGCTGGGCGAGCAGGTCGCGGAGCGCACTGGGCTGTCCGCCAGCCAAGCACGACAGGTGGTTGAGGCGGCGCTCGAGGTGGTCTCCGACGAGCTTGCCGGCGGGGGTGAGGTCGCGCTTGCCGGCTTCGGCAAGTTCAGCGTCAGCCACCGAGCGGCGCGCCAGGGACGCAACCCGTCCACTGGTGAGACGATCAACATCGCCGCCTCCAAGGCAGCGAAGTTCTCCGCGGCGAGCGCCCTGAAGAAGCGTCTCAACGGCTGACCTCGGGCGGGTCGCAGGGATCATGGGCTCTCGTGGTCCGCTGATCCCTGCGGGTCCGACCGCGGCCTAGCCAGCCTCCCATCGAAGGATCGCTGGTCGTCGAGCGATGTCGCGCTCGTGCCGGAGCGTAGCTTTAGCGCCCGAGATCTTTTTCGACAAATTGACGGGATTCGTTTATATTCCGCCGATCGCGCGCATGGATGACGCGCAAAAGCCGCCGGGTTGAGCGACTCTTCGCCCAGCCCGCAGCCCATTTACGACCCCGGGGGGTAAGTCGCTATGACGGCCATGTCGAGAGTTCTACGTAGGATGTCTTACGCGGGAAGGTGTCGTGCCGCCAAGCCCGCGCTGCTGGCATTGCTGGCATGTGGCGCGCTGGCCGGTTCCGCGTCGGCCGCCAGCGCCGCGGAACCGCTGAGCCCGTTCCTGACCGTGTCAGGCGAACACGTCGCGCTATCCGTCGACGCCTACGGAAGCAACGAAGCTACCGGCGGACCGATCAGGGTCGAAAAGCGTGACTCCGAAGAGACCGTCCGTGCGGCTTACCTGTTTGCCGCGAGCACCGGTGCGTCCGGGTTCGAACCAAAAGACGATGAAGTGACGCTCAACGGCACACCGGTCGAATGGGAAGCGGCACACACGATCACCAGCGACATCGGTTCCTACAACGCCGTCGCCAACGTGACCTCGATCGTCCAGCCAGTCGTGGACGGGGCGTCCCCAGGACTTGTGCCCCTGACCGTTGCCGAGGGCGTGAACACATATGAGTACGACGGCGAGATCCTGGCAGTCGTGTTGGAAGACCCAGCCGTCAACGAAGCTCGCAGCCTGACGCTGCTCTACGGCGCACAGAACCCCCTCGGGGATGAATTCCATGTTGGGCTGGCCGAACCGATCAACAAGACCAACCCAAGCTTTGCTTTGAACCTCGGCCTGGGAATCTCCTTCGGCTACCAGCCTGCCGGCCAGTACAGCATCGTCAAGGTCAACAACAAACTGATGAGCTCCTCGGCCGGCGGCCAGGACGACTGTGCCGAAAAGTACTCCGCCACGCCAGACTGGGGTGCCTGCGGCAACGGCGAGCTGATCACGGCCGGCGGCATCGGCGACTCGCTCGAAGACCCACCGAACCCGGAAGCCACAGACCTCGAATGTAATAACGAAGCTGGTGAACCGGCGCCCCGCTGTGATGACGAGCTCTACAGCCTGCTGCCGTTCGTCAACGAAGGTGAACAGAGCCTCACGTTCAACACGGACAATCCCTCGGATAACGACAACATCTTCTTCGCCTCGCTGGAAGTTCACGGTGGCGCCGCGGTTGTCGGCGAAGGGATCACCCTGTCGCCGGGATCAGGTACCAACAAAACCGGCGAATCGCACACCGTGACTGCGGCTGTGCAGAACGAAGCCGGCGAAGGTGTCGAAGGTGCCACGGTGCACTTCCAGGTGACCTCAGGGCCGAACGCGGGCACGACCGGCGAAGCGTCTACCAGCGCGACGGGCAAGGCCTCGTTCACGTACAGCTCGAGCAAGGCTGGTACCGACCACATCAGCGCTTACTTCACGAACTCGCACGAAACGAAGTTCGAATCCAATGGCGTGTCAGAGACGTGGCAAGCACCAGCGACAACAACCACGACAACAACCACCACAACGACTAAACCGCCGGCGAAAACCGGCGTCCTCGCGTTCGGCACCGCGCACCTAGCGCATAGCGCGAGCGCGTGCGTGGCGAGCACCGGGTACCTCGCGTCGGTGAGCGGGAAGCTGATCGCATCGGTCACCTTCACGCTCGACGGTCACAAGGTCACCACGTTGCACAAGCCCAACTCGCACGGAGCATTCACCGCTCGTCTGAAGCTGCCTGTGGGCAGCAAGGAGAAGCTGGTGATCAAGGTCGTGTACACGGCAGCGAGCAAGACACACACGGCCACGCTCAAGCGGACGCTAGCGCGCTGTGCTGTCGTCCACCACGTATCGACACCGAGGTTCACCGGCTGAGCGCCGGACGCAAGACGGACATGCACGGACGGGCGACAGTTAGTCGGATACGTCGCCCGTCCGCCGTCCTGCGAGGTGTGACTAATGCGGGTTAGGAGCAGGCGCTCGTCACTACTGGTGGGCGTATGCGCCGCCGCGATCGCCTGCGGAGCGGCGCTGCCCGACGCCGCGAGCGCCGCGAGCGCCCCAAGTGAACCGCCACAGCCAAGCTCGACTGCGCCACAGCCGAGCTCACCGACGTCCACGCCGTCAGCGGATGTCCTGCTGTCCAACGAACAGACGCTTACCACCTGGGCCCACTCCGAAGGCACCGGGCCGATCTACGTGCACCCCAACACGGCGGCCGCGCGGATCGCCAGGGTGCACCTGCACGACGCTGACGGCTTCCCCGAGGTCTATCTGGTGTTGAGCCGCTACGTCAACGCCGAAGGCGAAGAATGGGTCAGGGTCCGCATTCCGGGTCGACCCAACGGGCGCACCGGCTGGGTGCCGCGAGAACTGCTCGGTGGCTTGCACCGCACGCGCTGGCGGATCCTCGTCGATCGCAGCGAGCGGCGCATGCGGGTCTACTACGCAGGGCGCCTGCTCCGGATCTTTCCCGTCGGCGTGGGCAAGCCGAGCACGCCCACGCCAACGGGGCATTTCTGGGTCGACGAGCGCTTCAAGCTGTCTGACCCAAGCAATCCCTACTGGCCATACGCGCTTGGCACCTCCGACTACTCGACGTTGCCCAACTGGGCTGGAGAAGGGGTAGTGGGCATCCACGGTCCCTTTGGTGAACCACAGAAGATCCCAGGCGACCCCTCGCATGGCTGTATTCGCATGCTCTCGCCCGACATCGCCTGGCTCGGGCCCAGGGTGACGCTCGGCACCCCCGTCGACGTTGTCCCTTGACGGCGCCGAGGCCAGCCGAGCGAACCTCGCCAATCCTTACCACTTGGTAACCCGTCGTTTAGACGCAGGGAGGACGCTGCTCGACCAGCCCTCCTTCCGAAAGCGGGTGATGTCCAATGAGACGCGCAGCTACCTCCAGACGAGCTCAGCCGCGTCAGCGCTATCGCTCGCTGGCTAGCTTCTACACCGCGGATGAGCGCCGCATCCAATCGCGCGAGCGCGATGTGGGGCTGTGGTGGCGTGAGAACGCCGACAGCCCGCTGCACCGCGCCGCATGGGTCAGCGACACTGGCGAGTTGTATCTCGTGCGCCTGGGCCCAGCAGCCCAGGGAGGGGGGCGGGTCGAGCTGCTGGCTGTCGTCGCGGACAGCCAGCAGCTGGAGCGCGTGCTGGATGGCTGGCGTGAGCGTTGCGGCAAGCCCCGCTCGTTGAGCTGGCTGCGCGAGCGGGCTGCGCTCAGTGCCCTCGCGAGCGCGGATAGCGCTCGAGCCCGTCCTGCGCAAGCGGCTCCCACGGAGCGGCTGAGTCGACGAACTGCCGGTATTGCGGGCGGATACCCGGATCGCGGTCGAGTGCTCCCAGGCGCACCGCAACCTGCTCGTCGCTCAGCGGCTGTCCGCTGAACAACGCCGAGCCGCAGGTTGCGCAGAACAGCTTAGGCACGCCCGTCTCTGGCTGAAAGGCGCGCAGCTGCTCCTGCCCCTGCAGCAGCTGAAAGCTCTCCTGTGCCACGCGGCCGTTGGCGGAGGAGCCGGTGCCCGTGCGTCGCTGGCAGTGGGTGCAGTGGCAGTAGCCAGCCGATAGGAAGGGGGCGGTGATCTCAAAGCGCACGGCTCCGCATAGGCAGCCGCCCTGCAGCGGCGCGTCGGGCGTGGGAAGGCTGTCCGATCCGGACACGATGACCACACGATAGTCCCGGCGCGATGATCGATAGGATGCCGCCAAGCATGACCGGCGCTCCACAGGCCCACCCTTACCTCACCTGTCGCAGCGGACACAGGAGGATCGGATGACCTCCTATCCGGGTTGGGGCTCATGGAGCTTCCAGCCGATCGTGATCGTCGCGCTGCTCGCCGCCGCGGTGGTCTACCGGCGCGTGTATCAGCGCGCCGCGGGACGCTCCTCTACCTCCGCGCCCAACGCTGGGCACTGGGTGCCCTATGCAGCTGGGCTGCTGACGATTGCGGTGGCGCTACTCTCGCCGTTGGACGCGATCGGCGATCGCTACCTGCTCTCAGCGCACATGATGCAGCACGTCCTGCTGTCGGATATCGCCCCAGCGCTGCTCGTGCTGGGTCTGCGAGCCCCCGTGCTTCCCTTGGGCCTATCGCGCGAGGCGCTGCTGGCTGTGGCACCCGCTGGCGGTAGATCTGGGCGTGTGCTGGCGCGGCTGACCTCACCGTGGCTGGCGGTGCCGCTGTGGATGCTCGCTACCTGGATCTGGGCGATCCCAACGGTGTTTGACTTCGCCGCCCAGCACTCCGCTGTGCACGCGCTTGAGCACGCCACGCTGTTCTACACAGGCCTGGCCATGTGGTGGCTGATCATCGATCCGCTTCCCCGCGCTCGCCTTCGCCCCAATGGTCAGCGACTGGCGTTGTTGGGCTTCACCCGCCTAGCCAGCGCATGCGTGTGCTTGCCGTTGACATGGATCTCCAGCACCCAGTATCCGCTCTACGCCAGCGCCCCCCGCGCCTTTGGCTTGTCTGCCATCAATGACCAGCATCTGGCAGGTGCGAGCATGTGCTTCATCGAGGCGCTCGTCTTCGGTATCGCCTTCGCTGCTGTGTTCATCAGCATGCTCGACCGCTCTGACTCGCGCATGACGCTCGGCGAATACGCTGCCGCTGGCTCGCACGGCGAGCGCCTGCCGACCTAGCGCCCATCCGGCTCAGCGCTCAGCCCGCGAACAGTTCTTCCAGGCCTGCTGTGAGGATCGGCGTCGGGCCAAAGATGACGTGTGCGGCCGCGCGCGCTCTCACCGCGCCGCTTGGGTCGCTGGCGGCATACAGCGCGGTGTCGTCCTGCTCTGAATCGCAGGCTGGCGGTTCACCTGGGCCGGTGGCGAGCTCGTAGTAGAGGACGTGCGCGGGCTGAAACTCGGGGATCAGCTTGTCCACCAAGAATTGGGCCTCGCTTGCCTGTGAGCGTTCGCCGTAGGTCCTGCCCGCCTCGCAGTAGTAGGCGCCGACCTCTGTAAACCAGATGTGGTCCGTCGCTGGGCTGGGGAGGGCGTTGCGGAAGCTGGTCACGGTGCTGTCGGTCATGTACTTGACCGCGTGGTAGGGGTGGATCGCCCAGTTGCCGGGGTCGGCCGGTGTGAGCTCTCGCTCGTAGGAGCGCTCGTAGCTGACCATGTTGGGTTCGGAGTCGAGTAGATCGCCTGCGATCGCGCTGCAGCCGTGAAGCTCGCAAAACGCATACGCGGCGTTCATGAAGTGAGCGGCTGTCGCTGGCGGCAAATACGAGCTGTAGTGGGTGTCGTTTGGCTCGTTCCATGCCTCCAGTACTTGTACGTCAGGGAATGATCGGTACAGCACTTCGAGCGCCCTGGCGTATTCGGTGCTCCCCCGCGGCACGTTGCAGCCGTCGCAGTTGTAGTTATCCAGGGCCAGCTCCGGCGTCAGCTGAAGCGCTAGCGCCTGGTCGTACCACCGCTGGAGGTTCGCCAGTTCTTCGGGGTAGCCAGCGCCCTGCATCACATTCCACTGAACGACGTAGCGTGCCAGCTTGATGTCTTGGGACGGGAGGCTCCCCGCCCAGCTCGCCAGCCCCTGGTCGGAGATTCCATCCACCTGCCCCGCCGCTGCCCAGGCCGGCGTGCCGGAGCACGCCAGGCTTAGGCAGAGCACGACAAACGCGCGCCGACTCTCGCCTCTCAGCCGCAGCCAGTGTTGTTGCCACACGATGAACACGTGTAGCAGGAGCCTGTGCGCTGCATCATGCCGCCGCACTGGTTGCACGCTGGCCCGAGGTCGAGTCCCTGCAGTCGTGCTGGGAGGACCGGCGGCGATTCTGTGAGCGATGCGGCAGCAGGTGTGCTGTGGGCAGCGCCAGCCGCCGAGGCCTCGGGAGAGCCGCTCGAGGATCCATTGCCACCATTGCTGGCACTCGCTGTGTCTGAGGACGCAACCGACTGTGCCATCTCCTGAGCAGCTTTGCGGGCGCGGACCGCCGGCGTGAGGATGCCGAGCTCCTCCTGAGCATCGATGTCCAGGAAGCGGGAGGCCAGCCAGCGCATGATGTAGTCGGGCATCGATTTGGCGAACGGGATCTCCGGGTTGCCGGTGATCCCCTCCGGCTCGAAGCGCATGTAGCTGAACTTCTGGACGAGCGTCTCCAGTGGCACCCCATACTGCAGCGAGATCGAGATCGCAGTTGCGAACGAGTTCATCATGCCGCGCAGCGTCGAGCCCTCCTTGCCGATGTCAGTGAGGAAGATCTCCCCAACGGAGCCGTCCTCGTACTTGCCTGCGGTGATGTAACCCTCGTGGCCACCGATCGAGAACTTGTGCGTGAGCGATTCGCGCTCGCGGGGCATCCGCTTGCGTCGCGGCCCGGCCTCGGCGAGTGCCTTGCTCACCGCAGCGTCCACGACCGCGTCTACATCAACTGGCTCCGTCACACCTGACTGGGCGTCGGTGCGCAGTGCCTGAGCCGTCTTGGATCCATCGCGGTAGATCGCGAGCGCCTTTACCCCGAGATGCCACGCCTGCGTGTAGGCGTCGGCGATGTCCTCCACCGTCGACTCCTGTGGCATGTTGACCGTCTTTGAGATGGCTCCCGAGAGGAACGGCTGTACGGCGCCCATCATCTTGATGTGCCCCATGTGCGAGATCGCGCGCTCACCCACCGCCACGTCGAACACAGCCAAGTGCTCCTCGTTGACGCCAGGCGCGCCGATGATCGTGCCGTGCTCGGCCAGATGTGCCTCGATCTGCTCCACCTGCTGCTCGGAGTAGCCGAGCGTCTGCAGGGCGAGCGGCACCGTTTTGTTGACGATCGTCATCTGCCCGCCGCCCACCAGCTCCTTGAACTTGACCAGCGAGAAGTCGGGCTCGACGCCAGTGGTGTCGCAGTCCATCAGGAAGGAGATCGTGCCGGTCGGCGCGAGCACGGTGGCCTGGGCGTTGCGGTAGCCAAAGCGCTCGCCCAGCTCCACCGCCTCGTCCCACGAGCGTCGCGCCGCGGCGAGCAGCTCGCCGTCTACGCAAGCCGCGTCAGGGATCACATATGAGGCTTCACGGTGCATCCGCATGACGCTGTTGTGTGGCTCGCGGTTCTCGGCGTAGCGGTCGTAGGCACCGAGCGCCGCTGCCACCTCAGCCGAGCGGCGATAGGCCCTACCGGTCATCAGCGCTGTGATCGCCGCTGCCGCGCCGCGCCCGTGATCGGAGTCGTAGGGCATGCCGTTGCTCATCAGATAGGCGCCAAGGTTGGCGTAGCCAAGGCCGAGCTGGCGGAAGGCGCGTGCGTTAACGCCGATCTCCTCCGTCGGGTAGCTGGACGGTCCAACGACGATCTCCTGGGCCAGCAGCATGATGTCGACGGTGTGCTCGAAGGAGCTCACGTCGAGCGTGCCGTCGGGGCGGCGGAACTTCATCAAGTTCAGCGATGCCAGGTTGCAGGCCGAGTTATCGACGTGCATGTACTCCGAGCATGGGTTGGACGCGTTGATCCGGCCGCTGTTCGGCGAGGTGTGCCACTGGTTGATCGTGGTGTCGTATTGCACACCCGGGTCTGCGCAGCGCCACGCTGCTTCGGCGATCTCGCGCATCAGCTCACGCGCGGGAATAGGCTCGCCAACCGGCTCACCGGTCGTGCGAGCTGTCAGCCGCCACTCGCGATTCTCCTCGACAGCGCGCATGAACTCATCGGTCACACGCACCGAGTTGTTCGCGTTCTGGTACTGGATCGACTTGAAGCCCTCGCCGTCGATCGACATGTCGAAGCCCGCGTCGCGCAGCGCGGCTGCCTTGTCCTCCTCTTTGGCCTTGCACCAGATGAACTCGCGGATGTCCGGGTGGTCGATGTCGAGCACCACCATCTTGGCGGCGCGACGCGTCTTGCCGCCTGACTTGATCGTCCCCGCCCACGAGTCGGCGCCGCGCATGAATGACACCGGCCCCGAGGCCGTGCCGCCCTTGGCCAGCTGCTCCATCGAGCCGCGGATGCCAGACAGGTTGATGCCAGAGCCGGAGCCGCCGCGGAAGATCATGCCCTCCTTGGTGTTCCAGTCGAGGATCGACTCCATCGTGTCGTCCACGCTGAGGATGAAGCACGCGCTGCACTGCGGGCTCTCCTCGAAGCCAACGTTGAACCACACAGGCGAGTTGAACGCAGCCAGCTGGTGCAGCAGGATGTGGGTCAGCTCGTGATTGAACGCGCGCGCGTCATCTTCGCTGGCGAAGTAGCCGCCCGCGCGTCCCCAGCCAGTGATCGTGCCGGCCACGCGGCTGATCATCTCCTTGACCGAGCTCTCTCGCTCGGGCGAGCCGAGTTGCCCGCGGAAATACTTCTGGGCGACGATGTTGGTGGCGTTCTGCGACCAGCTCTTGGGGAACTCGACCGCCAGCTGCTCGAAGGCGACGCGGTCGCCGTGGCCGATGCGCGCATCGCGCAGCTCCCACTCGACCGTGTCGAACGGATGCACGCCGGGGCTCGTGAACAATCGTTTGATCGACAGCGCCGTGCCGGCCTGAACAACGTCTGCTACTGCGGTCTGCGGGGCGCCATCCATCTAACTATTCTCCTCGTCTTGAGCCGCGCGAAACCCCCATTTTGCGGCGCGAATACAGGGTTTTTGGGGGTAACAGAGGATGATCCGCCTCCTGTCGGACGGACCTTTTGCGGGTCGTCCAAAGACGCGATCCAGCTACCTACAGGATAGCGGCGCGAGCCCTCCCAGCACGAGCAGCGAACACCCAAACAGCGTGGTTTGAAGCCAGCTTTTGCGCAAGCGGGATGGCCTGTGGCTAACGTCCGAGGCGCAGCCAGTCGCTGAATTCGGCCCACGTAGCCGACGCACGGAAGCCAGCCTCTGCCACGGCATGGCGCAGCGACAGCGTCCAGCGCGGCTCGTAGGCGCTCATCCGCGCAAAACCCCAAGCCAGGCAGCCCAGCGCAATCACCGCGGCGATGACAGCAGCGGCGATTGCCGCGCCAGAGAGCTTGCCGCTCGAGCTGGCTTGAGCGAGCGCAAAAGTCATTCGAGGACCCATGCTAATGCGAGCGGTTGCTGGGTAGCGGCAGGTCCTCGAGCGCGGCAAGCGCGTCAGTCAACACCTGCTCGGGTTCCTGTGTGGCGTTGATCGTGCGGATCCGCTGCGGCTCCGCACGCGCCAGCTCCTCGTAGGCGGCGGCGATCCGGGCGAAGAAGTCTTCGCTCTCACGCTCCAGGCGATCGGGGGCGAGCGCACGCTGGTGCTGGCGAGCACGGCCATCGGCTGGCGCGATCCGCAGCAGCAGCGTGCGGTCGGGGGTCAGACCGCCCGTAGCGAACAAGTTGATGGCGCGCACATCCTCGACGCCGAGCGCGCGCCCTGCTCCCTGGTAGGCGAGCGAGGAGTCGAGGAAGCGGTCGAGCAGCACAGTTGTGCCCGCCCGCAGCAGTGGCTGCAGGCGCTCCTCCACGAGCTGTGCGCGGGCGGCTGCATACAGCAGCGCCTCGGTACGCGGCAGGACTGCCAACGCTGGGTCCTTGACGAGTGCCCTGATTCGCTCTGAGACCTCCACGCCGCCAGGCTCGCGCAGCAGCTCCACGGGTGTGCCGCGGGCGGCGAGCTGTGCCTGCAGCGCGTCCGCCAAGGTGGACTTGCCAGCGCCGTCTAGCCCCTCGATCGTGATGAGTATGCCGCTGGCCACCTCAGCGCACCGTATCGGCGCAGCCGGCATCAGCGCTTCCCAGCTGTGGCTGGACGGCTAGCGCTATTGCGCTGCGAGCTGGCGTGCACGTCCGGCGCAGTCAAGGAGCGACACACCTTCGGTCTGGTGTGCCAGCGTGCCACCCCATGCAGTGAGTGGCACCTGCGGGCAGACGCGCGCGGCGGCACGGCTGGCTGCGTTGCCTCCCAGGTAGGCGTAGCTGCCGCCCAACAGCACGTAGCGTGCCTCTCCCACGGCGATGAGGTGCCCGAGACCGGGGCCGTCTAGCGCTGGATCCACCCCCCCGTAGCCGCCGAGCGCGGCCGCGCGCAACCCGAGCATGATCGGGCCATCGGCCGTCAGCGACGCCTGGGTGAGCAACTGGAAGCGCTCCGTGGCCCCGTGCGAGAGGACGTAACGCATGAGCGCGTACGTGGTGGTGAGCTGAGGTTGGCTGAGCTCCGCTCCGCCGTTGCCGCCGACGGCGCGTGGGCCGGCCGCTGGGAACGTGCCCTGCACCGGCTGGCGCCAGGTGCTCGCCGCATAGACGGTGGGGGCGAGCAGCAGCACGGCAAGCACGCCGGCGACGCTCGCGGCCGAGAAGTGGCGCGCGCGCGCAGCGAGCAGCGCGCTTACAGCCACTGGCGCGAGCAGCGCCTGCCAGACGGCTAGATAGTGAGCTCGATGCAGTAGCACGATCTGCACAGCGACCGTTGCGAGCACCGCTGCCGCCATCAACAGCTGCGCGTGCCGTCGCGGCGATCCCGTGATCGCCGCGAGCCCTGCCCCGACCATGACCGCCGTACCGGGAGCCAGCGCCGAGAGGTAGTACGGGTGCACGATGCCCTTGGAGGCACTCAGGAAGGCGGTCTCGCAGAGGAGGAAGCCGCCAAACACGATCAGTCCGGCAAGCCGCTGGTCGCGGCGCGCGGGACGTGTAAGCGCAAGTGCGATCAGGCCGATGAGGGCGAACGCGAGCATCCACGCGCCCTGATCACCAAAGCCCCTGCGGAACAGGCGCAGTGGCCCGGGCGAGGTGCCGAACGCGACCGGTCCCTTGGTGATCGTGGCGGCAACCTTCGGTGCGGTGTCCGGCGCGGGCTTGGGTAGGCGCACCTTCGGCGTACCTTCGCGGGATTGGCTCGCTGGGGTTTGCACAGCGGGCAGCACTTCCCTGTTGGCAACCGGACCTGGACCGCCTTTCTGGCCGCCGACGCGGCCGAAGCCGTTGTAGCCGAACGTCAGCCCGAACTCTGAGTTGTCGGTTGAGCTGCCCACGAACGGGCGCTGCGAGGCAGGGGTCAGCTCGACGGCAAGCATCCATGCCAGCGACAGCACGCCGCAGACGACGCTTGCGAGCAGGAGCTGGCCCACGCGGCGGCGCGGCGAGCCGGGGGCGCAGCAGAGGTAGCCGGCGGCGATACCTGGGATCACCAGGCAGGCAGCGAGCGCCTTTGTGTTGAACGCGAGCGCCACCAGCACCGCGGCGCCGAGCAGGGTTCGCAGCTGGCCGGTCTCGATCGCGCGCAGCGCCATCCCGCAGGCGAGCGTCATCAGCAGGATCAGCAGCGTGTCGAGGTTGTTATCGCGTGATACCGCCACGAATGCCGGGAAGCTCGCGAGCGTCAGTGCGCTCGCGCTCGCCGCGAACGTGCCGTAACGCTTACGCACGATCAGGTACAGCGCAGCCACAGCCAGCACACCCATGATCGCCTGTGGCAGCAACAGGCTCAGCGGCGAGAACCCGAACACTCGCGCGCTCGCCGCCTGGACCCACAGCCCCAGTGGTGGCTTGTCGATCGAGATCAGGCCAGCGGGGTCAGCGGAGACGAAGAAGAAGTTATGCCACGACTGCAGCATCGACTTAACGCCAGCCGAGTAGTAGACGTTCGCGTAGCCGTTCTGGCCCAGCGCCCAGGTGTTGAGCAGGGTTGCGAGCACGATCGCGCCAAGCAGCGGGCCGGTGCTACGCCAGTGCAGGCGCTTGTGCATGAGGTGATGAAGTGTCGCTGCTCGGCTGTGCGCGTGAGGCCAGCGTGCGCTGTCATGCGCTTGTCGCTGGCTCTAGGATGGGCGGCAGATGTCCGTGACGGCCCCATCCGCCGAGCCGCTGGGCGCGGACGCGGCGCGAACGCCAATGGAGGTGCTGCCGGGCATACAGGCGCACCCGCACGCTCGTGCAGTGTTGCTCCCGGCTTTGGCGCCGGGCGCAAGCCCGTCGCACGCGTATCTGTTCCACGGCCCCGCAGGAACCGGGAAGCGCACCGTCGCACGCGCGTTTGCCGCAGCACTACTGGTTGACGGGGCGCGCAATCCAGAGACGGTGGCCGAGCGTGTAGCGCGTGACTGCCACCCGGACCTCACGTGGGTAACACCGTCGGGTGCTGCGGAGATGCTGGTAGCTGACATCGAGGGGCCGGTAGTGGCGGCGGCAAGCCATACGCCATTTGAGTCCGCCCGGCGCGTGTTCGTCATCGAGGGCGCCGAGACGATGAACGATCAAGCGGCCAACCGCATGCTCAAGACGCTGGAGGAGCCGCCTGCGTTCACGCATCTGCTGCTGCTCGCGGACCGCCGCGAGGATGTGCTGGCGACTATCGCGTCCCGCTGTCAGCCGGTGCGCTTCGATCCGTTGCCGTGGGCGTTGATGGCCGACCGACTGGACGGCGTTGACGGTGAGCGAGCACGCGCGTGCGCACGGCTGGCGCTAGGTGACGCAGGGGTCGCGGCGCGGCTCGCGAGCGCGGAGGGCGAGGCGCTGCGGGCGCGCGCTGAGGACTTCGTGCGCTGCGCGCTGGCGGGCTCTACAGCGGCACGGCCGTGGCTGGGGCTGCTGGAGGTGGCGAAGGCGGCAGGCCTCGCAGCTGGAGAGCGCTCACAGGCGCGGATGGAGCGCGAGCTGGAGCTGGTCCCGAGCAAGGAGCGCAAACGCTACGAGCGCGAAGGCGCTGAGGCCCGTCGTCGGGGCGAGCGGCGCGTGCGCACACAGACCCTGGATCTGGCCCTACGCGTGGCCGAGTTGTGGCTGCGCGACCTCCTGTGCCTGTGCGAAGGCGGCGGCGAGCTGGTATACGCGGCGGACCGGCGCACAGAGCTGGAGCACGACGCGGATGGGCGCGGCGCGGTGGCGCTGCGGCGGGGCATGGAGCTGGTGGCGGACACGCGGCTGAGCCTGTCGCTGAACGTGTCGGAGGAGCTCGCGCTGGAGGCGCTGGCGTATCGCCTGCAGGCCCTGCTAGCTACCTGAGTCGATCGGCCCGAGATTAGGCTCGATGCCAAACGTGTCGAACGCCATGAACTTCGAGAACTGGCGATTCTCAGGCCCGTGGAAGTCGGCGGAGCCGGTGGTGAGCAGCCCGAGCTCAGCGCAGCGGTCGGCGATCAGCTGCGTGTTCTCGCGCGTATGTGTGATGTAGAAGGCCTCGACGCCGTCCATCCCGAGTGCGTGAAAGCGCTCAATCGTTGACAGCACTTCGTCGGGGTCGGAGATGTCCCAGAAGGGGTGCGCCCAGATGGCGACGCCGCCAGCCTGGTGGATCGCCTCGACGGCCTCTGCGACGGTGGGTGTCTCGCGTAGGCGGAAGGCGGACTTGCCCTCGATCAGGTACCCGCGGATCAGCGAGCCGACATCGTCGATCTCCTCGCCCCGCAGGCGCTCGGCGTTTGCTGGTGCGCGTAGAACCGCGCCGGCGAGATGCGGGCGCCCGATCGGTTTGCCCTCGGCGATGCGCGCTTCGATCTCCGCTTCGTCGAGGTCGAAGCCGACGTCGCGTAGGGCGTCGCGCATGCGCAGCGTGCGCTTCTCGCGATCGGCCAGGAAGTCAGTCAGCCGCTCGGTCATGACCTGACCGGTGTAGTCGATGCAGTAGCCGAGGATATGCAGTTCGCGGGGCACCGGCGACCCAGCGTCGACGGCGGAGATCTCGACTGCTGAGACCACGCGCACGCCGAGGCGCTCGCCTGCGGCGATGGCCTCGGAGACGCCGCTGATGGTGTCGTGGTCGGACAGTGCGAGCAGCTCCACACCGGCATCGGCGGCTAGCTGCACCACGTCGTTGGCTGCCAGCGCGCCGTCGGAGTGCGTGGAGTGCGACTGTAGGTCGAAGCGGAGCGGCACGGCGTGCAGCGTATGCGATCGCTTCAGGAGCTGACGTACCGATCAGAGATCGGCCAGTCCGCGGGCGTCAGGCCAGGCAGTCCGGTGAGCGCAGCCACGCGTTGGCTGACAGCGCTGCGGAGCCTGCGCACGGCCGCGTGATAGCGGCGGGCCTTGTCGTAGAGGAGGTGGTCGGCGCCTGCGTTCTCACGGTCGAGCTGCGCGCGTGCGGCATCGGTCTCGGCTGCGCGCTGGCAGGCGTCCAGCCACAGGACCTCGAGGTAGGCGAGCGCCGCTCCTACCTGGTCCTCGACGATCAGGCCGGGCTGCTCCAACTGGCGCACCAGCGACACCACCTCGGAGATCAGCCAGCGCTGCTCGCCATGGGCGCGCAGGATCAGGCAGATGTCGGGCGGGTGGTCGATGTCGGGAGAGCCGGTCATGAGGAGTATTCGGGCTGCTGGGAAATTGAGTAGCTCGTTAGGGCTGCTTTGGGCTTCGACGCACCGATATCGCTGCTTTAGAAGGAAGGTGGTGCTCTCCACGCTTCTCCAGTTGCTTTGTGCGCTTTCCAAGCGCTCAAGGCGGTGGCGAGGTTGGGCCGATGAAGGCAGTGGGTAACGCGCCGACAGGAAAGAGAGATGCACGTAGCCAACACCGACCCGACAAGACGTACCGCGGGGCAATACGCGCGTGCGACCGTCAGGCGCTTGCGTATGCGTACGCTGGTGACGCTTGGTGCGCTGGCGGTGGCGACGGCCTTGTTGGGCAGGACCTTTGGTCTGCACGACACGCGCTTCCTAGCCTCGGAGGTGGCGCTGCTTACGAGCATGTTCGTGATCTCGCGCTACGTGCTGCCGCAGGTGGAGCGTCGTGATCGCGGGGCGAGTGGCGAGGAGCAGGTGGGTGGCCTGTTGGATCAGATGGCAGAGCGCGGATGGCTGGTGATCCACGACGCGACTCTGGGCAGGGGCAATGTGGATCACATCCTGATCGGGCCGCCAGGGATCTTCACGATCGAGACGAAGAGCCATCCGGGGCCGATTCGGGTTGCACGGCTGCATGGCGCGATGCTGAGCCAGGCACAGGCTCAGCGCAAGACGATCGAGCGCGTCACAGGAGTGGAGGTGGAGCCGCTGATCGTGTTCAGCCGCGCGTGGGTGGACAGGCCGATGGCGCGCCGAAAGGGTGTGCGGGTGGTGCCAGCGCGGATGCTGCTGCGCTACCTGGGCAAGCAACCCGCGAGGCTTTCGCGTGAGGAGATCGAGCGGCGCCATGGGCTGGTGGCGCAAGCGCTCCTGGAGCACCACGCGCGCGGCACTGTGGCGAGCGGGCGCTGGCCTCGGGTCCGCGTGCACGGCCAAGCGGTCATACGCGGACGCAGCGGGCGCTAGTTTGTTCTCAGTCATGGCGATCTCTCCGTTCAGTGCGCGGCCGGCCTCCCCGGAGGGCGATCGGCGACGCGCGCGGCTGGCGCTGGCGATCGCGACGCTGGGTATTGCGGCGACGTTGCTGGCGTATGCGATCTCCCCTGGCGTGAGGCATGCGGTAGGGCATGCTGCGCACAGCGTCAACCACGCAGTCAGTCACGTGCTCGACCACGACAAGGGCGAGCACGGGCACGGCGGTGCGAAAAGCGTCCCTGCGCAAACGACCAAGCCGTAGGGTGCTAACGACCAAGCCGTAGGGCGCTAACGCGAGCACGGCCCCGGAGCGCATGGCCCAGCGTCCCGGCCGGGGCGAGGGGTAGCGTCCTTAGGATGCATGCGATGACGGCGACGCTGGCACACGCGGACAGCGAGGACCGCGTCTCTGACCCACAGACGCCCGAGCAGCTGCTTATGCGCTTCGGTTTGGAGGAGTTCAGGCCGGGCCAGCGTGAGGCGGTACAGGCGGCGCTAGAGGGTCGCGATAGCTTGGTGGTGATGCCTACGGGCGGCGGCAAGTCGCTGTGCTATCAGCTGCCAGCCCTTGCTGACATTGGCCTGGTGGTGGTGGTGAGCCCGTTGATCGCGCTGATGGCGGATCAGTGGCGCAGGCTGCAGGAGGCGGGAGTGCGCGCGGCGATGCTGGCATCGGGCATGGCGGAGGGGCACAACGAGCAGGCGCTGCGCGACATTGAGACCGGCGCGACACAGTTGGTGCTGGCGGCACCGGAGCGGTTTGCGTCAGGGGCGTTTAGGGCGGCGCTGGCCCGCAGGCGGGTCGCGCTGTTCGTGGTGGATGAGGCTCACTGCGTGGCGGAGTGGGGCCATGACTTCAGGCCGGACTATCTGCGGCTACACGATGCGATCGCCTCGTTGGGTCGTCCGGCGGTGATGGCGGCGACGGCGACGGCGACGCCGCGAGTGGCGGAGGAGGTCGCAGAGCGACTGGGACTGCGCGAGTGGGTGTCGATCCGCTCTGGCTTTGACAGGCCGAACGTAGCGTTTGACGTGGTTAGCGTGGAGGGCAAGGGAGCCGTGGCGCGCAAGCGGGCGGCACTGATGCACGTATTGACCGCATCGGCCTACGAAGGCCAGCCCACCCTGCCGGCGATCGTGTACTGCGGTACGCGCAAGGACACCGAGGACGTGGCCGGGGGCATCGCGCAGACGGGGATCTCGACGGTGACCTACCACGCGGGCATGAGCCCAGAGAAGCGGCGTGAGAGCCAGGCGGCCTTCATGGAGGGCCGGGCGCAGGTAGTGGTGGCGACTAATGCGTTTGGCATGGGCGTGGACAAGGCAGACGTGCGCACCGTTGCGCACTGGGCGCTACCGACGAGCCTCGAGGCGTACTACCAGGAGGCAGGTAGGGGCGGGCGCGATGGCGAGCCGGCGCGGGCCCTGCTGCTCGCGTCACGTATGGATCTGGGGCGGCTGATCAGGTTCATCAAGGAGCGGGAGATGACGGTAGAGGACGTGAAGCGCTTCGTCGCGAGCTTGCGTGTGAACGCTGAGCAGGACACGGTGACGATCGGTCACGGCGATCTGGGTGAGCGCCAACGGGTGCTGCTGTCTGTGGCCGAGCGTGCGGGTGCGGTGGAGCTGAGCCCAGGGGGCCACGATGGGCTGCTCGTGCGGTTGACAGGCAGGGGCAGCCCGCGCATGGCGCAAATGGCGATCCAAGTATCGAGGAATCGCGGCTGGGAGGCGTACAGGTCGATCGAGCGTTTCAGTGCGGATGGGCAAACGTGCCGCAGGCGCCAGATCCTCGATCATTTTGGTGACCGCGCGCAGGGCGCGCCGACGGGCAGATGCTGCGATGTGTGTGACCTGGACGGGGCGCTGCAGCAGGTGCTGCGTGCGCCACTAGCGAGCACGCGTCGCCAGCGCGGCCGGGCTGGCGGGCGCGCCAATGAGCGTCCCGGCGCACCGCCGGAGGAGGCGCTGCAGCCGGTCGACGAGCGCCAGTTCGAGGAGCTGAGGGCATGGCGGATGGAGCGGGCGGAGGGCAAGCCGGCGTTCACGGTGGCGGCGGATGCGGTGCTGCGTGCGCTGCTGCGCGAGCGACCACGAAGCTTGGACGCGCTGCTGGAGATCAAGGGGATCGGACCGGCGTTTTGCGAGAAGCACGGGGAGTCGCTGCTGGCGCTGCTCAGCGCGCACGCTGCGAGCGACACCGGCGTCGTTGATGCTCGCAAGCCGGAGTAGCTGACCGCGCGAGATCCAAGCCACGTCGATATACCATGCGGGACACGCCGACGTAGCTCAGCTGGTAGAGCACTTCACTCGTAATGAAGGGGTCCGGGGTTCGAGTCCCCGCGTCGGCTTGCTATCGGACGTCTATCGATAAGCACGGCGTTCGTGCGGAAGCAGGTCTCCCCGGGCGCCGAAACAACGGCGCCTTTACTGCTAGGGTAAAGGGATGGGGCGAATCTCGACCAAGAACCAGATCACGATCCCCGTCGCGGCGCTCGACGAGGTCGGGCTGCACGCGGGCGAGCGAGTCACGGTCGAGCCGGCGGGCGACGGGGAGCTACGTATCCGCCGCACGACCACGACCTTCGAGGATGCGTTCGGGACGCTGACGGGCACGTACCCTGCCGGCTATCTCGAGCGGCTCGACGCCGAAGATGAACTGCGGTGAAGCTGCTCCTCGACGCGGACGTCCTGATCGGAGCGCTTGACGGCAGCGACCCGCATCATCATCGCGCTCGCGCGCTGTTCACCAAGTGGCGCGACGACCAAGACGCTTGCGCGGTCAGCGTCGTGAACCTGACCGAGGTGCTGATCGCTCCCTCGGCAGACGTGTCGAAGCTCGCCGCAGCCCGGGAGGCGATCGCCTCCCTCGGCGTCACCGTGCACCAGCCGAACGAGGCGATCGGGGTCGAGGCGGCGCGCCTGCGACAACGGCACCCGATCAGCCTCCCAGACGCCTACTGCCTCGCGACCGCGAAGCACACGAGCTCGGCGGTCTCGTCATTCGATCAGGAGATCCTGAAGGCCGCCACGCGCGAGGGCATCAAGGCCGCCTAACGACACCAGGCGCGAGCGAGACAGGCCTGCGAGTCGGCCGTCCGCGCTTTCCGGTCTTCAGGCGGATTCGGCACGAATACCTCGCGGGGCGAAAGCAGGGGGTTCGCCTCGTGCCCATGTGGACGACCTTGCAGCACCATGGGAGCGGCGCCGCCGTTGACGCGGACACACTCGCATCGGGACGAAGCAGTAGCCAGCAGAGTGCCGCCGGGCGCTGCTGCAGCTCGTCCAACTCAGGAGTCTCGATGGCTACGCGGGGGGCGCCTGCTTTCCGCGCGATCGGGGACTGATCGGTGATGATCGCGGAGCACCCTGCCGAGCCGAGAGCGAGTCTCCGCTGAGCGGGGCAACTTTGCCGCGGCGGGCAAACTTCGTCGAATCGGGAGTCCACCATGATCACGGCCTGATGGGTTCGGAGGAGCTGCCTGCGTTGCAGACACCGCTCAAGGAGCGCTACCGCGCGGACCCCGAGTCGGCGGTCGTTACCTTGAGCGCGACCGGCGAGCTCGGGGACGGCATCAGCTGCTAGGTGAGAACCGGGGCCGCGCTGGCGAGCGCGGGCTGCATCCGGCAAGCGGCGGCGACGGGAGCTTGCTGTGCTCGGGGGACATGCTGCTCGAGGCGCTGGTCGCGTGCGCTGGAGTCACCTTGCGCGCTGTGTGCACGTCGCTTGAGGTACCGGTGGAGGGCGGCACTGTGTCGGCCGAGGGCGATCTGGACTTCCGCGGCACCTTGGGCGTGAGCAAGGAGGCTCCGGTTGGGTTCCGTGCGATCCGGCTTCACTTCGACCTCGTGAGCGACGCGAGCGCAGCCGACCTAGAGACAGTCCTGCGCCTGACCGAGCGCTACTGCGTGGTTCTCCAGACGATCCAGCGCTCGCCTGAGACGACCGTGTCATGCCGCCAGCTCCGTGATGAGGCCTGACAGGGCGGGAGCTGCGCGGGCCGCCCCGGCTTCGTGCGCTGCGACTACGCACGTCCGTACTTGTCTTATGGCGCATGCAGGCCATCGAGCAGGCGGGTGATCTCGGCCTCGATCCGTGCCAGCGCTTGCTCCGGCTTGGGGTCGGTGGCGGCTAGCAATCCCGCCTCGATCAACGCGGACAGCAGGAGGTGGGTCGTGATCGTGACGTCGTCGCTGGCTAGCTCGCCGGCGT
>Ga0302314_10005895_pt1 | contig 22268 bp, 19 predicted proteins | sample III_Palsa_N2_3_FD_200533 | JGI IMG/M metagenome (GOLD analysis project Ga0302314, IMG submission 200533) | Peat permafrost microbial communities from Stordalen Mire near Abisko, Sweden - III_Palsa_N2_3 | ecosystem: Environmental > Terrestrial > Soil > Palsa > Peat permafrost | place: Sweden...
TGCCACACGCGCCGCCACGCGTACTCGGCATCCTCGCCGCCGCTGGTCGGCTTTGCCGGCGGCTGATTGGCGGCAAGCCTGGCCCGCAACTCAGCGCGGAACGCGTCCTCGCTGGCGGAGAAGGTGAGATCCATTTGTCGGGCTCCTGATCGGTTTGAGCGTTAGCGGAGATATGTCGAAGTCGGTGCCAGCGTCTGTCCCGCGGTGACGGTCAGTCGCTGCGCCGTGTGAACCCTAACGATCGTGACGCCTTCGTTGTTCGTATAGGCCGTGTGCCGGCCGAAGACGATCGTCGCGTGGTAGACCGGCTGAACGTTCCTCTGCGCCTCACCCGGCCCGAAGCCATAGATCGATGCCGTGACGTGTAGCCGGTAGCGACCGTGACCAAGCGCCGTCACACTGACGTGCAACGGCGGGATCTTTGGCAGCGAACTGATACAGGCCGTGGTCGGTCCGCCGGCGGTGGTCGCAGCGATCTGCTGGGGCATCGGGCCCGTGATCGTGTGGCCGTCGTAGGTCGACTCGGCGTGGCCCTGAACTCCGTGGATGAAATTCAACGAATCAACGTCGCTACCTGTATTGGCTCCGCTGAGGGTGATGTGGTCGGCGAATGTGCCGCCGAGCGCAGACCCGCTGACCGTCACGCTGCCGTTTAGTACATCCCCACCCGTGGTGTAGTTGTCGTACGTTTCGGACCAGCGGCCGGCGATCGCGCCCGGCGTGCCGTCGTAGTCGACTGTGACGCTGCCGCCGTTCGGTCCGGCAAATGTCTTCACCCCGTCATAGCCGAGCGCAGGGTGGTAGTTGGCAGGCGACGGCGCCCAAGCCCCCGGCTCGGAATCCACCGGCTCCACGGGGTCTGTCGGCCGCTGCGTGGTCAGATGCGCAACCAGGATGAACGGCGCTGCCAAGCCGGTCGGCTTGCCGATCGTATTCAGCGCCAGCATCGTCCCGTTCTGACTCCACTGATTCGGCGAGTCGAGGTTGTCGCCGACGTGCACGTTCGGATAGCGGAACGTCTCAAGCGGCTCACCCGCCAGGCGGCCCCCATCGTCACCCGTGGCCGGCAACAGCCAAGTCGGCCCCTCACACTCGGTGTTGCCACCAATCGTTCCGGCAACCATCGCCGAGGCGGCGTCGTCGATGAAGTCCGGGACCGGGAACAGGCCACCAAGCCAGTCGACGAAGTGGATCGTGCGGTCACTGAAGACTGACCAGTACCTACCGTTCGGCGCGCCACCGTCGTCCTCGTTCCAGTCGGGATTGCCGGTTAGACGAATGCGCGCTCCGGTCGCCAGGTTGACCTGCCAGTCCTGGGGATCCATCAACGCCTCACCGCCGACCTGCACGTAGGTGGCGTCGGCGCCGCCATGGGTGAACGCCTTGAACTCAAACAGGCTCGAGCTGTCGGACCAGTGGGCAGCATCCTCGTCGGAGGCTGACGTCGGCGCCGGCGGGTTGATCACCTTCGCGTCGTTGACGACGTACTCGTTGCCGGACTGCTGGAGCTTGCCGATGACCATCACCTCAATCGCATCAGTGCGTACCTCGGAGAAGCCGATGTACTGGCCGTTGGGCGAGAGCTGGGCGTGGTAAGCCCCGCCGACCACGGTCGCCTGCGGAACCAAAACAGCACCCCCGGGCGCAATCACGGCGGGCTCGGCACGCGAGAAATTGACCTGCTCGACCGAGCGCTTGAGACAGTTGATCAGGCTCGGTAGGCACTGAAGCACCGCCAGCTCGGTCGCTCCCGGCTGGATGTCCTCATCCATCAGCACCCGCTTGCCGTCGGGGAACGGGCTGGCGAGGTCTCCTGACTCCGGCAGCCGCGGAGCGCCTGGTACGCCGCAGGACAGACAGCGCGTGCCGGTCCCCTGCAGGCTTGTGATCCATAGCTGGTTGGACTGCCAGAACAGCAGGTGGTCGTTGTCCTTGGTGAACTCGGGATCCTCGGCGGAGGTGACCGTGCTTGGCAGCGCGATCTTCTGGATCGTCACCGGCTGGAAGACAAAGCCCGGTGCGGTCTCCTTAACAACCGTGGGAGCTGTCAACGCGACCGCCGTCCCCGCCGCAAGCAAGCCGATCACCAACGCGACTACAGCGCCAATACGTGCACGACCATGAACATTCGCCAGCACTCCACGCATCCACTCTCTCCTCAACCCGACGCTACACAGAGCCAGTAATGTAGCGTGCGCTGCACAGACGCGTATCGTTTCTCCAGAACCTGAATGACCTCCTCGCCACCTCTAACCGCCGCGCTAACCCAAGCGCTCGCTGGCGGCGCGTTGGCCGAAACCCGCGCCACTCCGGCTGCGGCATTTGCCAAAGCGCTCGATACCTTCCGCCGCGGTGAGCGAATCGACATGGCGGCGCTGGCTGCTGAGCTCGGAGTCGCCCGTACGACGCTGTATCGCTGGACCGGTGACCGCGATCAACTGATCACCGATGTTCTCTGGGGCGAGACGAGGCTGGTGCTTGACGCGCTTGCCGCCGCGACGCCGCCCAGCAGCGCTCCTTCGGTCCAGAAGATCGGCACCGGTTTCCTCGACGTGCTTGCCGCCTCGAACGCGATCCGTGCCTTCCTACGCAACGAGGGCCAGCGCGCCCTACTGCTGCTGACGGTCCCAAGCAGTACCTACCGCATGCGGCTGATGGCGCTGGTGATGGAGCGGATCGAGGAGGACATCGCCGCTGGCTACGCCGCGCCGGAGACTCCGGAACTGCTCGCCGACAGCTTGATCTCGATCACCGAGCGGTTCCTGCACAACGGCGGCGAGCCCGACGCCAACCCGAGCCCGGAGATGGCCAAGCGGGCGATCGCGCTGCTGCTGCGCGAATAACGATCCGCGCAGCGCGCCTTGAAAGGGGGTGGCCCAGTCAGGCCACCCCCCAAATCAGCTACGCCGCTGCTGTGTCAAGAAACGCGCTGAACAGCTTGCGAGCGGCCGGCTGCGAGCTCGGGAAGTCACGCACCGTCGCCTCTTCGATCCCCTGGTAATCGAGGATCTGCGGGCTGCGCGGGATCCACTCGTGGATCAGCTCGGGCGTGATCCCCGGATGGAACTGCACGCCGAGGTGCGGACCGATCCGGAACGCCTGCGGACCGACGCTGTTGCGGGCGATCAGCTGTGCGCCGGGCGGCAACCGCAGCACGCGGTCCTGCCAGGCGAACCAAGGCCCCGCGGGAACAGCTGACTGGTCTTCGCTGACTACGGTGATCCAGCCGTGTTGGCCGCTGTCGATCGGCGCGGAATCGCCACCGAGCGCAAGCGCCAGTGCGTGCGCGCCGGCACCAACTGCGAACACCGGCAGGTGCGCCTGATTGGCCTGAACGAGCCAATCGATCTCGGCCTCGGTCCAGGGCTGCGACAGCTCCTGATCGGCCGAAGCACTGCCGATCACGACTGCAAAGCGCAGGCCCTGGGGGTCCGGCAGCGGTTCGCCGCGGTCCAGGCGCACGGTTGCCGGCTCGAGCCCGCGCGTGGCGAGCACCTCGAGCAGGACGCCCTCGGCGCCGAGGGCACCATGCTGGATCACGGCGACTGTGCCGGCGTGGACGCCCTGGCTTGGGCTAACCCGCCAGCGCCTGCGCGCCGACTTGAGCGGAGTGGCACCCACGGCTGGGCGCTCACTCGATGAACGTAGTGGGATTGCAATTGGTTGTTCAGCACTCATAGTCTCGGCTCCTCTTGTGGCTGTGCCGTGCCCGCCCTGGCTGCTAGGCAACGGCGTAAATTCCTCAATGTAGATCGAGTTTATGCAGATTGCTGAAGCCTGGTCAACTCTCGCCCCTGAAGCCGGTAGCCAAACGGGTAAGTTCGTGTCGCTCGATCACTCGGTCGATCAGCCCGTATTCGGCCGCCTGCTCGGCGGTGAAGAAGCGGTCGCGCTCCATATCGGCATGGACCTGCTCAAGATCCTTGCCGGTATGCCGCGCATAGATCGCGTCGACGTGGCCGCGCAGCTCGAGCGCTTCACGGGCGTGGATCTCGATGTCGGTCGCCTGTCCTTGAAAGCCGCCGTGTGGCTGGTGGATCAGGATTCGGCTGTTCGGCAGCGATAGCCGCTTGCCCGGCGCCCCACCGGCCAACAGCAACGAGCCCATCGACATCGCGATGCCGAAGCAGATCGTCGACACATCGGGCTTGATGAACTGCATCGTGTCGTAGATCGCGAGGCCGGAATAGACGACGCCGCCGGGGGAGTTGATGTACAGCGAGATGTCCTTGTCAGGATCGGCGCTCTCCAAGTGCAGCAGCTGCGCGACGACCAGATTCGCGATCTGATCGTTGATCTCCGAGCCGACGAAGACGATCCGCTCGTTCAGCAGCCGTGAGTAGATGTCGAATGAGCGCTCGCCTCGCGGGCTTTGCTCGACGACCATCGGGACCAGTGTCATGCGCGGTATCCTTTCGACAACTAGATGGTTGACAAGATCGACAATAGCAACCAATTGGTTGTCAACGAGGAATTCGTCGATGCGCCCGTCGAAGACGTCTGGAAAGCCGTCTCGACTGACGACGGGCGCGAGCGCTGGCTGACCGGCGAGGACGCCGAGCGGGAATTGGTCGTCGAGTCCGAGCAGGCCCCCGGCGAGCAGGGGTTCGACTCCGGCCGGATCGTCTGGTGGTGGTGGGGCGACGGCGAGCCGCCGCGACGGGTCGAGCTGTTGGTGGTCGCAGCGCCGCGCGGCACACGGGTGATCGCAATCGAGTCGGCTCCTGGACTTCCGCTGACGATGCTCGCCTCGATGTTCGCCCGCGCCGGCGCCCACCTATGACCGACACGCCAGCCAAACTCGATCTCGTCTTCGGCGCTCTGTCTGACCCAACTCGCCGGCACATGGTGCAAACACTTCTACGTGACGGCACGACCTCGGTGCCGGCGCTCAGCGCCGAGCTACCGATCAGTCGCCAGGCGGTCGCCAAGCACCTCACGGCACTTGACCAAGCGGGCCTGATCGAACGCGCCGAAATCACCGGGCGGGAAGTCCACTTTCGCCTACGCCCGCGCGCACTTGCCCCCGCCGTGGCGTGGATCAGCGATGCTGATGCGGCATGGACACGAAGGCTCGGACGGCTGAAGGAGGCCGTTGAAAAATGAGCTCACTCGCCACCCGCGCGGTCGGTTCAAGCGGCCTACAAGCGACCGTCGTCGGCCTCGGCTGTAACAACTTCGGCGGGCGCCTCGACCTCGACGGCACGCGGCAGGTGATCGATGCCTGCTTCGAGCACGGGATCACCTTCCTCGACACCGCTGACCGCTACGGCGCGACCCGCAGCGAGGAGTTCCTCGGCGAGGTGCTGAAGGGCCGTCGCGAGAAGGTCATCCTCGCAACCAAGTTCGGGCTTGACCTCGGTGACGGCTACGACGGGCCGCGCGGCGCCCCCGCCTACATCTTCCGCGCCGTCGGCGAGTCCTTGCGCCGGCTGCAAACCGATCTGATCGACCTCTACTGGTACCACCGGCCTGACGGGGTCACGCCGATCGCCGAGACCCTGACGGCGCTCAACGACCTCGTCAAAGCCGGCACTGTCAAAGCGATCGGTGCCTCCAACTTCACCGCGGCGATGCTCGAGGAGGCAGACGCCGCCGCCCGCGAGCACAACCTGACACCGTTCAGCGCGGTCCAGAATGAGTACAGCCTGCTGGTCCGCGACCCCGAAACCGATGGCGTACTCGATGCCTGCGTGCGTCTGGGGATCGGCTTCGTCCCGTTCTTCCCGCTCGCCTCGGGCCTACTCACCGGCAAGTACACACGCGACGGCGATCGCCCGTCCGGTGCGCGACTGAGCGACAGCGAGGAACTCGCGACCGATCAACAGTGGACGCTGATCGAAGGCCTCAGCGCCTACGCGCGTGCCCGTGAGATCACGATGACGCAGGTCGCGGTCGGCTGGCTGCTTGCACAACCGGCGGTCTGCTCGGTGATCTGCGGCGCAACCTCGCGGACGCAGGTCGCCGCTAACGCAGCGGCCGCCGCGTGGATCCCCAGCGATTCGGACTTATTGGAACTAGCCGGCCTACTGGCCGGTTAGGCAGCCTCGCTCAGCACGATCTCCGGCACGGGCCCGCAATGGCGCAGGTCCTCCGCCAGCCTGTCGGCCGTGACCTGCTCCCAGCGGCCAGACTCGACAAGCATGTCGAGCAACAGCCGGGAATCGGTCAGCGACTCACGGGCAGCTTCGTCCGTACCTAGATCAGCGCAGAAGATCAGGCTGTCAGCCGCTTCACGGATCCGGTCCTGCTCTCCGTTTTGCAGCTTGGTCGGCCCCAGTTCCCGAAGGGTCTGGAGCACACGACGGTAGGCGTGGGTACGTTCTGGGCTCATGCTGCCTCCCCGGTTCTCGCGGGTTTTACAACACTGATATTCGCCCACATGGGCAAGCCTGACTTTAGCCAGGTGGCCAGACTTATCCGAATGGGGCTATACGACCGGGTCGTTTCCCGGGGGTGGTCTGACTGGACCACCCCGGGCCTTTGCCCCTGCTCAGGCCGGATTCAGCGCGCGCGCTGGGCGCAGTCCGTAGAGCGCAACGCCCGCCAACACGAGAAACGCGACTGGCGGCAGATGGACAAGTAGCCCAACCACAACGGCCACTCCCAGCCCGCCGGCGTTGCCGGCGAGCAGCAGGATCCCGGTCGCGACACCGCCTGAGGCGCCCATCTTGCGCTCAACCAGCTCAAGCATCACCGGTAACGCCGCCAGCAGAACCAAGCCGAGCGCGGCGACTAGGATGAAATCGGCGACCACCAAGGCGTGCAGGATCGCCAGCACACCGCAGCAGCCCGCAACCCAGCTGGCGACGAGGATCATGTAGCGGCGCTCAAGCCCCTTGCGAGCGATGATCGGCGGCAGCGTGCCGCAGCCGATCGTGCCGGCGATCAGCATCCCCGCCAGCATTACCCCGGCCGAGGTCGAGGAGATGTGGTTGTGATGGAGGATCGGCTGCAGGTAGGTGCTGAGCGCGACGAACACGCCGATCCCGACAAACGCCAGCTGCGCCAGCGTTCTGATCATCGGTACCGACCAGGCCGCTTTCAGCTCGTCGAGCCCGATTGCGGCGCGCGGACCGGATTCGGCCGGTGGGCGGCGGGTGACGAGCGCGAGGACGGTTGCGGCGGCGACCGCGAGCGCGGCTTGGACCGGTAGCAACGGGCCGAGCGAATGCTTGTGTTCAAGCAGCGGCCCCATCACCAGCGCGAGGATCGCGCCGAGGAACTGACCGGCTGAGCCAAGCGCGATCCCGGTCGGCCGTGAGCGCTGCGGCAGGTAGCCGGTCGCCGTCTTCGTCAGCGAGTTCAGCACCAGCGGTTGGGCGATCGCGACCAGTAGTTGGCCGACCATCGCGGCGGCGAAGGTCGGGGCGATCAGCCGCACGAGCCCGCCGATCGCCGTCAGGATCGCCCCGGCGTTCAGCGAGCCACGGAACCAGCGGTCGAGCGCCAGTCCCGCCGGCAGCGCCAGCAGCACATAGAGCAGTGGGAACACGTTGGCGAGCCAGCCGACGGTCGCCTGCGAGACGCCGTAGTCCCGCGCGACGTCGGTGTCGATCGGCGCGAACGTCAGCCATAGCATCTGCGTTGACGCGACAACCGCTGCGTAGGCGGCGATCACCACCCAGCCGTTACCGGCCTCTGTCGGCTCGCCCTTCGCCCCGTTCATCAGCGCGGGAATGTAACGGTGCAGCCGATCGTGCGGGCCGAGCAAACGGTTTCGGAATAATCGACTGGGTGCCACGGTGGGCAAAGATCAGTGCGATCGGCTGCGCGGTTGTCAGCTTCTTACTGGCCGCGACCGTACCGGCGTTCTCCGTCGAGCCGCCGACCGCCGGCAGTTTGGCGAGTCCGACGGTCGCCGCTGCGCTGAGCAAGTTGGTGAAGCGAGGTGAGATAACTGCTACGCAGGCGCACACCTACCTCGGTGATTTCAACGCCGCGCTCACCACCGAGCACAAGCTCAGCCGGCCACGCGCCGCCGAACTCGCAGCGGTCACAATCGAGACGCACAACCTGGCCACGTCCGGTCTGCTGACCGCCTCACGCCTGCCGATCGTGTTCCTGACGATCAACCGCAACCGTCAGTGGTGGGCTCACGGCCCGATGTTGCAGTACGCGCAGCGGGTGCAGTTCGCAGGTTCGCCGCTGCTGTGGGAGTTCTATCCCGGGCAGGGGATCCAGCTGAACGTGCTCGGCAACTTCGGCGCTGCAAACGCTGCCTGCCGTTGGGGAACCGCAACGCAGTGCGAAGACATTCTTGACGCGATGATCCCCTTGGCCTCGCTGCGTGGCGGCCTGCTGACCTGGGAGTACTTCTTCAGCTTCGACGGCGGCGTTGGGCCGTGGACCAGTGCGATGTCACAGGCAACCGCGATCGAGGCGCTCGCCTACGGCTATCAGCGGCTACACAACCCGAGCTATTTGGCGGTCGCTGCCCGGGCGCTGGCACTGTTTAGCGCCAGCCCACCGATTGGGGTCGGAGTGAAGACGGCGGTGGGGATGCGCTACGTCCAGTACACGTTCGCCCCGGCCCGCAGCGATCAGGTGATCAACGCCTTCCTGCAGACCCTGATCGGTCTGCACGCCTACGCCCAGATCAGCGACAACCCGCTCGCGGAGCAGCTGTTCAGCGAGGGCGACGCCGAAGCGCTTTCAGAACTGCCGGAGTTCAACACCGGCGCCTGGTCGCTGTACCGGCCGGGGATCGAGGATGACCTCGGCTACCACGAGTTGGTGACCGGCTTTCTGCGGCAACTGTGCGCGATCACCGACGCTGCGACCTACTGCGCTACCGCCGATGACTTCCAGCTCGATCTGCATACGCCGCCGAGGCTCGGCTTGGCAACGCACAAACTGAGGCGAGGCGCTTGGTCGCCGGTGCTCTTCACGCTGTCAAAGATCTCCCGCATCGGCCTGATCGTGCGGCAGGGCACGCGGGTTCTGTTTGCCACCAGCGCGCAGTTCCCCTATGGCCGCGACGCGATCTCCGTGGCGGTGCCACGTAAGGCTGGCACCTACACGATTCAGCTCAGCGCAACCGATCTCGCCGGCAATCACACGAAAATCGCTTCGGCGCTGCACGTGGTGGCACCGAAAAAGCGGCGCCGCCGCCACGCCTAAGTCGTGTGCTCGAGGATCGCCCCGCACAACAGCGGCCACAGCGGCTTCGGACGATCGTGGCCCATGTCCTGCACCATCATCAGCTTGGCGCCGGGCACCAGCTCGGCCGTCCGCTCGCCGCCGTAAGGGGTGATCAGCGTGTCGTCGACGCCGTGGATCACCAGCGTCGGTACTGCCAGCTGCCGCAGGCCATCCGCGCGTGAGCCGCTGGCGATGATCGCCGCGAAGTTGCGCAGGCCTGATTCCGGGTAGTAGCAACGGTCGTAGCTGAGCGCCGCCACCTCACGCGCCTCTGCAAGCTCCGGATAGCGCTTGGAGTGCCAGACCAGCACCTTCTCCGCCGACTCGATGTAGCCCGCACGGTCTGGCGGTCCGGGTGTCATCAGCGCCGCCAGCGCGTCAGGTTCCGAGCGCCCGACGTCCTGCTCGCCGGTCGTCGACATCATCGAGATCAGGCTCAACACACGCTCTGGGTGCTCAATCGCGATCGTCTGGGCGATCATCCCGCCCATCGAGGCGCCGAGCAGGTGGGCCCTCTCGATGCCGAGGCCGTCAAGCAGCCCGACCGTGTCGGCTGCCAGGTCGGAGAAGGTGTAGGGCGCCAGTGACCGCGCCAGTTCCCAGTCGCCGGCATGTGCCGCCGCGGAGATCGCCTCCATGTCGGGCACTTGGCCGTCCATCTTGCTCGACAGCCCGCAGTCGCGGTTGTCGAAGCTGATCACGTAGCGACCGCCGTCGGCCAGCAGCTGACAGAACTCTCGTGGCCAGCTGACCAGCTGGCTGCCGAACCCGGCGATCATCACCAGCGGCGGATCGCTGTGTGAGCCAAGCGTCTCGTATTCAAGCGTGATCCCGCCGTCGGTCGTGATCTGTGCCATCGCGGCGGTCAGCGTAGCGACCGTTTTGGTCGTGCGCGCGCGTACAGCGAGGTGTAGAGCCGGGCATCGCTCATGCACTCCCACCCGCTGCCGATTCGTCTTGTGGGGTCAGACGATCGTCGCGCGGGTTTGCGCGCCTTATAGAGGAGTCACGATGGGCGATGGCGATGGTGAAGTGCGGCAATCGGTGCCACCACCAGGGTGGAACCCGCCCACAAAACCCACACCTGCCGCACCGCCCAAACCTGCGGCGCCGCGCGCGCGGCCGCAGCTGCTAGCCCAGCGACGGTTCGCAATCGGAGCGGTTGGCCTGGCTGTGCTTGCCGGCGTCGTCGTTCTCCTGACGAACGGAGGTGCGGGCAAGTCGCCGATCGCTCGGCAGGCGACCGCGCAATCACCACAGCTCTTGCTGACGGCGGTTCTAGCCAATGCAAGTGCCCGGAGGTCGGTCCACGTCACGCAAACTGGTCGTCTCCGACACACCACCGACCTCGACTCGGACGATCTCACGATCGACTCGGGACGCCAGGTGATCACAACCTCGGCGGGAGGAACAGCGCAGGTCCTGCTGATCGGTAGCACTGCGTACATCGCCGGAAACCACCTCGCGCTGCTGCGCTTCTTCGGACTGACAAGCCACATAGCGGCCGGAGTGGATGGGCGATGGCTGCGCGTTCCTTCCTCAAGCCCCGATTACTCAGCGGTGGTCCTCGATGTCACGCTTCCGTCACAGCTGAGCACTGTCACACCGAGAGGCCAGCTAACTGAGACGGCGCCGACCACGATCGATGGGCAGCGAGTGATAGGCATTAAAGGCAGGATTCCGCAGTCCGTAGGAGGGCCAACTTTAGGGACCCTGACCGAGTACGTGACTGCCACCAGTACGCCGCTACCGGTGCGTGCGATCTACCGATTTGGCAACGGCGTGAGTGCTCAGGTCACGTTCAGCAGATGGGGAGAGCATCTCTCTCTGCACGCGCCCGCAAACGTGATTTCCGCGCAGGCGCTGAGGGCACTCGGCAGCACACCTGCTGCATCAGACACCGACGCCAACGACCCCGCTCACGCGTGGCTTGGAACCTGGCAAGCAGTCGGCCGCGTCGTGAATGCCCACGACTCCGCCGATCAAGTGCGTGGCGAGACGATTGTGCGGCTGTGGCTGATCGGTCGCCCCTGTGGGAACGCGAGCTGCCCGCTGTTCTTCGAACGGCAGACCGCGGGGCACACCGCCGCAACGCTCGGAAACAATCTCAGCTCGGAGCTTGTCCCAACCCGCTATGGGTGGCGTATGACCGAAACCGAACCGAATGTCTAGTGCCGAGGCGCCGCAGCCAACTACCCCGGCGTGGAGATGTCGCGCTGGCACCTCGGGATGACGAACGCCACCATTACTGCGATCGAGCACACCTCAACCTCCGGCCCGGACTGTCAGACCGGCGCCACGACCATCATTTGGACGGCGCACCGGATCTCGTTGCGGTCAACCACAGCGTCGTAGTAGAGGGGATCCCAGCCCGGACCGGCACGATCGCCTCGGTGCGTGTCCCGCCACCACCGTCAGAATGCCATCTGTGACGATCGCCCCTGAGGAGCTGCAGGCCTGCCTGGACGTGCTTGCACGGGTCGAGGAGCTGCCCAGCGAACATCCTGATGCCGTGGCCGTGCGCCGCGCAACCGCAAAGATCTTCAAGGCGGTCAAAGAACAGCGCCGGGCGGACCGCCGAGCGGAAGTGGCAGACAACGACCGAGCCGTGCTGGCCCGGACCGCCACCGCCGCGCCTGGGCGGATCGATGACGAGACCAGCGGCGTGCAATTGCTCCCGGCAGCCACTGGCTTGACCGCCGGGACACTGATCAAGGCGCGGCCCTGTTATCAGTGCAAGCGCAAGTACACCGAGGTCGACGCCTTCTATCACCAGCTTTGCCCAGTTTGCGCCGCGCTGAACCGGTCTAAGCGGGAGGCTCGCACCGATCTGTCGGGCCGGCGGGCGCTGCTCACCGGTGGCCGCGCGAAGATTGGCATGTACATCGCGCTGCGACTCCTGCGTGACGGGGCGCAGACGACGATCACGACCCGTTTCCCGCGTAACGCGGCGCGGCGCTTTGCGGAGATGCCGGACAGTGCTCAGTGGTTGCACCGGTTGGACATCGTCGGCATCGACCTCCGCCAGCCCAGCCAGGTCGTCGCCCTGGCGGATGCGGTGGCGGCCGCCGGCCCGTTGGACATCCTGATCAACAACGCGGCCCAAACTGTCCGCCGCTCACCCGAGGCGTATGCGCCGCTGGTTGCCGGCGAGTCTGGCCCATTACCTGCAGGCGTCCGCGTTCGCGAGCTTGGTGCCGCGCATGACCTGCATGCCGGCACAACGCTCGCGCTGGCGATCGACGGCTCGCGCGCGGTGGAGGCTGCGATCGACGCGGCCGGGCTGATTCCGGACGAGGTCGACCACAACAGCTGGACGCAAGCGGTGCAGGAGATCGACCCAGTCGAGATGCTTGAAGTTCAGCTCTGCAACTCCACCGCGCCGTTCATCTTGATCGGCCGCTTGCGGGCGGCACTGGCCGCCTGCGCCGCGCCGCGCAGCTACATCGTCAACGTGTCAGCGATGGAGGGCAGCTTTGGCCGCGGCTACAAGGGCCCAGGTCACCCGCACACGAACATGGCCAAGGCTGCGCTGAACATGCTGACGCGGACCAGCGCGCGAGAGATGTTTGAGACCGACCGGATCTTGATGACCAGCGTCGACACCGGCTGGATCACCGACGAGCGGCCACATACGACCAGAACCCGCCTTGCGCAAGAGGGGTTCCACGCGCCACTCGACCTCTCCGACGGCGCCGCCCGCGTCTATGACCCGATCGTCGGCGGTGAGGCCGGCGAGGACCTATACGGCGTGTTCCTGAAGGACTATGCGCCAACGAGCTGGTAGGCGATGACCGGTTCCAGCCGCTCCACTCGTGCGCACCGACTCGACGGCCTCGGGACGACTGTGTTCACGGAGATGACCGCGTTGGCGCAAGCCCACAGCGCGATCAACCTGGGCCAGGGCTTCCCCGATACCGATGGGCCACCTGCGGCGATCGAGGCGGCGGTGAGCGCGCTGCGCGGCGGCGAGAACCAGTACGCGCCGTTACCCGGCGTGCCCGCGTTGCGCGACGCGATCCGTGAACACCAGCGGCTCAACTACGGCCTTGAGCCTGAAGATCTGCTCGTCACGTTCGGCGCCACCGAAGCGATCGCGGCTGCCTTGCTGGGACTGTGCGAGGCCGGGGACGAGGTGATCGTGTTCGAGCCGTATTACGACTCATACGCTGCCTGCATCGCGTTCGCGGGTGCTACCCGGGTGCCCGTGACGCTGCGCCCGCCCGCGTTCGCGCTGGAACCGGACGCGCTTGTTGCCGCGATCACGCCACACGCACGTGTCGTGCTGCTGAACACGCCGCACAACCCGACAGGCCGAGTGTTCTCCAGGGCCGAGCTTGAGACGGTCGCGCAGGTATGCATCGCCCGTGATCTGATCTGCATCAGCGACGAGGTCTACGAGCACCTCGTGTTCGACGGAGAGCACATCCCGATCGCGACTTTGCCGGGGATGGCGCAGCGGACACTGACGGTGTCAAGCATCGGCAAGTCGTTCTCCTTCACCGGCTGGAAGGTGGGCTGGTGCTCAGGCCCGGCGGAGTTGGTTGCCGCCGCGCGCACTGTCAAGCAGTACCTGACGTTCGCCGGGGGAACTCCACTCCAGCACGCGGCGGCCGCGGCTCTGGCGCTGCCGGACACGGTCCTGATCGAGCTCTGCGAGCGGCTGCGGACCAACCGGGATGCGCTGGCTGCGGGCCTGCGGACCGCCGGCCTTCAGCCGCTGCCTTGTGCGGGTACCTACTTCCTGAATGCAGACGTCGGGCGTGACGCGGTCGAGTTCTGTCGCGAGCTGCCAGCGCGATGCGGGGTTGTTGCGATTCCGATGGGCGCGTTCTATGACGATCCCCAACCCGGCGCGACGCTCGTGCGGTTCGCATTCTGCAAACGGCCGGATGTCATCGCTGAGGCGGCTCGGCGTCTCACCGGGCAAAAGTAGGCCTCGCCGTCCTAACGACCATCGCCGGTGCCGCGCCGAATGCGAGAATGGCGGCTTAGGGAAGCGACCAGCGATCAGAGCGAGATCAGGGGCATCGTGACCGTCTGCACACACTGCGGTGAGGCCGCGCCGGCAGGGGCGCGCTTCTGCCCGGCCTGCGGCGCGGCTCAGATCCCCGGACGCCAGCAGACCGATCGCAAGGTCGTCACCATCGTCTTCTGCGACCTGGTCGGCTCCACATCGCTCGGTGAGCGACTCGATCCGGAGGCGCTGCACAACGTACTAACGGCCTACTACGAAGCCGTCTCAGCGGTGATCGAGCGCCACGGAGGCACCGTTCAGAAGTTTGCCGGCGATGCCGTGATGGCAGCGTTCGGGATCCGCGAACTGCATGAGGACGATGCGCTGCGCGCCGTCCGCGCGGCGGCCGAGGTTCGTGCGGAGATGCCGGCCGTTGCCTCCGACATCGGAATCACAATCGACGTCAGGATCGGAGTCAACACCGGAATCGTCGTCGCCGACGGGAGCAGCGCACTGGCGCTCGGAGATGCGGTGAACGTGGCTGCGCGACTCGAGCAGGCCGCCCAGCCCGGCGAGATCGTGCTCGGTGACGACACCTTGGTGCTGGTCCGGGACGCCGTGCTCGTTGAAGCGATGCCACCGCTGACGCTGAAGGGCAAATCCGAGCCCGTCATCGCCCACCGGCTGCTGGAGATCGACCGGCAGGCGCCCGGGTCGGCGCGTCGCTTCGACATCCCGATGGTCAACCGTGTATCTGAACTGGCGGTGCTCCAAGAGATGTGGGGGCGATGCGTCGAGAAACGCCGCTGTGAGTTGGCGACGCTCGTCGGGGCTGCCGGCGTCGGCAAATCCCGGCTGGCTGCAGAGTTCCTGGGGGCCGTGGAGGGCGAGGCGCTCGTCCTCAGCGGGCGGTGCCTGCCTTACGGGGAGGGAATCACCTTCTTTCCGCTGACCGAGGCGCTGCGAGGGGTGGCCGAAGCGGCCAAACTGTTGCCGCAGCTGGCAGCGGGCGGCTTCGCCGCACCTGAGGAGCTGTTCCTCTCAGTCCGTAGCCTGCTCGAGGACTTGGCGGTAACGCAGCCGGTGGTGCTTCATATCGACGACCTCCAATGGGCTGAACCGATGCTGCTCGACCTGATCGACAACGTTCGCGAGCTTTCCCGTCAGGCACCGGTCATGTTGCTCTGCGGCGCCCGGGAGGAAACAGCGCACGGCGCGATCGAACGCTGGGAGACCGGAGCGCATCCGGCCACCACGATCAGGCTTGGTCCGCTCGGCGATTCAGAGTGCGTCCGCCTACTGGAGGAACTTGACAGCAGCGACGATCCGCTGCCCTCCGCGACCCGCAGCCGTGTGATCGCTACCAGCGAAGGAAACCCCTTGTTCCTGCTTGAGATGGCAACGCTGGCACGCCAGGGCGGCGACGCCGGAGTGCCGCCAACGATTCAGGCGCTGCTCGCTGCGCGTCTTGATCGGCTGGCACCCGCTTCACGGGAACTGCTGGCACGTGGGGCGATCGAAGGCGAGGTGTTCAATGTCGCCGCGCTGCGTGAACTGGCCCCTGAGGTGAATCAGTCAGAGATTGAGACGCTCCTGCAAGGCCTCGTCCGTGAGAGCTTGATTCGCCCGGCGGTGGGCGCACTCGACGGCGGCGCTTATCGCTTCTCGCACTTGCTGATTCGTGACGCCGCCTATGAACGGCTGACAAAACGAGCGCGCGCCGAACTGCACGCGCGCTACGCCAGTTGGCTTGAGCGCGCGCCTGGCGATCTGATCGAGCTCGACGAGATCGCCGGGTGGCATCTTGAGCAGGCGGCGCAGCGCCAGATGGAGGTTCACCGCCGGGCTGACACGGTGCTGATGGGCCGAGCGGCGACCCGCTTGTACGCTGCCGCGCGCGGCGCTGAGGACCGGAGCGACGCAGCCGCCGCGCTAAAGCTGTGCGAGCGTGCCCTGTCGCTTGCTGAGCCGGACCCCAACCTCCACGCCAAGGTCGGCCTTTCGCTCGCCGAACGGCTGATCGAGGCGGGCGAGTTGGCTCGGGCCGACTCGCTGCTGGTGGCGGTGGAGCACGAAGGGGATGACCTGCACGCCGCGTGGACGCTCACCAAGCTTGAGTGGCTGTTCCACACCCAACCACACGAGGCGATTGATCTGCTTGAGCCGATGCTCGAAGAACTGACCCAGCGTGGCGATGATCGGGGCGTGGCGCGCGCACATTGGCTGGCGTTTCTGCTCGCCTGGAGGGCCAATCGCGCTGCTCCAGCCGCGGAGCACGTCCGGCTGAGCGCGCTGCACGCAACCCGCGCCGGCGCCGCCGGGTTGTCGGCGCGTGCGATCGGCTGGTATGTCGCAACTCTGATCTACGGTCCGGCGGATGCGGATCAGCTCGCTGCTGAGCTCGGCCAGATCGAAGCGGGGAATCCGGGCCCCTATGTGAGGGCGTGCGTCGAACTGGGAAAGGCTGAGGTCGCCCGTCTCAGCGAGCGATTCGACGAGGCAAGTCGCCTGGCGAGTTCGGCTCATGGTCACTTCCGCGAGCTCGGAATGCACATGATGGGTGCGACCTGCGCCCATGCGATCGCTGATATCGAACTCTCCACCGGGCACCCTGATGCCGCGCTAGCGGCACTGAATGATTCGGAGGCGATCCTCTCGGAGTTCGGTGAACGGCCGTTGCGCTCAACCACCCAGGTTTGGTTGGCGCTCGCGCAGGAGCGACTGGAGGCGCCGGCTGCGGCCCTTGCCGCAGCGGACTTGGCTGACTCACTTAGCGCGCCTGAGGACGTTTTCAACTTCGCCACGACCGCCGGCGTCCGGGCAAGGCTGGCGCTCGTACAGGGAGATTCCGACGCGGCGGAACGGTGGGCGCGCCGGGCGGTCGACCTGGCTGCGGCTACAGACTTCGTCCGGACCGAGGCAGTGGCAAGGCTTGGCCTGGGCCAGATCTTGGCTGCACTTGGCCAGTGGTCAGCAGCGGCTGAACAGGCGCGCCTCGCGCTCGCGGCCTACGACGCGAAAGGCGACCGCGGCGGCGCGGCGGCCGCTCGCGCACTGTTGTCCGCGCGAGCGGCCTAGGCAGCTAGAACTGCATACAGGGAGCGATCTGCCTGAGGTGCGACTCTCCCAACTCCAACTCCTCCCACTCGCCGATCTCAGGCGGTAGGACGAGGAAAATCCGCTTGGCAGAGTTCCGTAGGACGATCACTTCGACGTCTTCCTCAACAACTACCCCCTCCGCCGTCAACACGGCCTTGGGGTCGTACAGCAGGTCCTTCAGGTAAGCAGTCTCATCTGGGTCAAGCGCCTGCTTCACAATTCGCTGAAGTGCCTGCACGCCTGCGATATCGCTTGGGTCTCGGCTCACGTCGGTAGTCCTTTCTCTGGGTCAGTGCTGGGCACCCTCGGCACCGTTTGACACAACCTGAAAAGCTGCCAAGCGGCCCGCGAGCTCTGCTTCGGTTGGATGGATGAACGGCTCGCAGCAGATTGCTGCGGTTTTGTGACAGGTGGTCACAATCTTGGTCCTATCGCTCGCCGGCAGCGTCGCGATGAAGCGGCTCGCCTCCGCGACATGCCCGACATCGAATTCAAGGGCGTGAGCACGAAAGCCGAACGCCCCGTCGCGACCGTCTGGGAGCAGCGCCGCGAGCCGTGCAAACCACTCCGGCGGAAAGACTCCGACGATCCGTTCGAGCGCGTAGACGTAGCCGATGAACCCAACCGCATCGCCACAGCGAACCGTGGCTCGGGCGTGGTCGACCGCAGCCCGCACCGGCGGCGGCGGCTGCACCGCCGCGACAACCCCCTCGGCGTCGTAACTGAGCTCGCGCAGATCCGCGAGGGCCAACTCGTCGTGGCCCCGCTCCTCCTCCAGCTTGAGACACGCAAAATCGGCTAGGTCGGCACGCCCGTCGCGCTCGTACTGTGCGATCGCCTCAGGAAGCAACGCAACGCTGTGGTGAGCGCAGTACCACTGGCCGATCAGCTGCCACGCCCAACGCGCCGGCGTCATCGCCGGCGTCTCACGCGACCCGGCCGCCCGTACAGCAGCCTCGATCGCCCCGTCGAGCAGGTGCGCAGTGCTCTCCGCGGTGCCGTGATCAGACGCGCCCATCGGTCGTCCGAACCACAACTCGCCCGGCGCCGTCCGCCTCAGCACCGCACCAGTGCGATGTGCCACCAGCGTCGTCCCCGCCTCGATCTCTGCCCATTCGAGCGTCACCCGGCTGAACCCTATGAAACGGCGGATGGCCCAGTCAAGCGATCTGAGATGTAGGTAACAGCAGGCGCCGCGCAGATCGTGCGCGAGTCAGCCGCTAGGACTTCAGCTTGACAGTTCGCGAAGTGATCAGCAGGCTGGTGCTCTGGAGCTTCTGCGTTACAGACAATGTGGCTTGCAATTTGTGAAGCTTCTTCAGAAGCGCTGCACCGGCGCGGTTCAGATGCAGCGTGACAAGGACTGTCTGGGCACCGTCTATCCGAAGCGACGCTGTGGCGATAGTGATCAACTTGTGCTTGTGGGTGTGGTGCTTGCCGCTGATGATCGTCTCGGAGGCCTTTAGCAAGATGGTGAATGAGCAGGTCGCCAGTGCATCGCCTTGGCACAGCAGCCTCTCCTTGACGCTGCTGCCGCTAACGGCAACCGTCTGAGCGGTCGCGGTGCCGGGTCCTGGCACCGGCACCGTTACGGACGAGCTGAGCGCAGCGGTGACACCCCCGGCGTTGACGGCTCCGACCACGCACGCCAGGCTCTTCCCCTCATCTGCGGCTGTGACGGTGAATTGCGAACTCGTGGCACCCGGAATCGCGGTGCCACCGGCTAGCCAGGCGTAGGCATAGCTGATCGGTTGCTCACCGACCCAATTACCGTCGGCACAGCTCAGCGTCTTGCCCGGAAGCGCCTGACCGAAGATCAGCGGAGCGCTCAAATCGGTTGGCGGGACGATCGCAACGAACGCGTTGCCGTGATCGTCGCCGACGGTGCACACGAGGTTCGTGGTGCAGGCCGACACCGGCAGGTTCCACGCGCCGGCCGAGTTGAAGATCATCTTCGTGGCAACCCCGGGATCGTCTACATAAGCCTCACCGTAACCCGCCAGTAAGCAGAATGTGGTCGACACGCAGGAGACCGTCTGCATGCCGTTGATGTTGTCGTTTGCGGTCCAAGCCGAGGCACCACCGGTGGGGTTGGTCGAGGTCAGTTGCACGCCGTTGGTGACCGCAAGGCAAACGCTCGTCGAAGGACACGCAATGCCGGAGATTTTTCCCACCGTTTTGACGCCGGCCGCAATCCAGTTGGGCGTCGCACCCGATGCATTGACCGAGGTGTACAGATCACCGTCGAAGTCGCCGACCACACAGAGTGTGGTGGCAGCACAGGCGATGCTCGTGAGTTCGTCGTCTGCCGGCGCGCCGACACCGACCGGGCCACTCCATGTGCCGCCCGGGTTGGTCGAGGTGAACACGTCGCCCGCGGCATCCGCCACCGCGCAAATCGGTCCCGCCGCACACGAGACGGCGTCAAGCCCGTTTGAGTCGATCTTCGTCGACGTCCAGGCGGACTTGCCGCCGGTCGGATCGGTCGTCGTCAACACGTCCCCGGAGCCGTCGATCGCAACACACCAGAGCGAGGGATCGCAGGAGACTCCCGTGAGTGGGTGCGTGTCGAGGTTGAAGGACTGCCAGTAGCCGGTCTTAGCCGTCGGCGTGGTGGTCGTGAGCAGGTTGCCTGCGCTGTCGACGGCGAGACAGAGCGTTGTGGTGGGACAGGTCATCCCACTCAGTGCGCTATATCCATCGACCTTGCTGACGGTCCAGCTGTTGTTTGAGGCAGACGCGGGCGTCGAGCTTGACAGCACATCGCCGCCGTCGTCGCTGCCGAGACAAAGTGAGGACGTTGGGCAACTGACACTCGCGATCTGGTTGGGCGAATCCTGGGTCGTCACACGCCACGCGAGAGTGACGCCAGCGACGACGGGAAGTGTCGGAGTGGTGGTCGTTGCCACATCGCCGAATTCGTCGAGGGCGACGCACAGGCTCGCATCGGCGGTACAGGTCACCCGGTCCACGCCGTCCAACCCGGTGAGCGGTGCGATCTGCCAGGTGGCGCCGGCGCCACCCGGATCGCTGATCGTCAGCACATTGTCCTGACCGTCTCCGGCCACACATACAACGGGGTCAGCAGTCGTCGAACAGGCGACCGATACGAGATCGTTTTCCCCGTCGACGTCTGACTCCGTCCACGAACCGGCACCTGAGCCCGGCGAGGTTGAGGTGAAGATCTCGCCGCTGTTGGCAACACCGATACAGAGCGAACTGCTGGCGCAGGCGACCGCACTGGGCACGGTCGAGCCGGTCGTCATCGTCCAGGACGACGCCCCGGCGGCTGGATCGGTACTGGTCCACATCTCTCCAGAAGCGGTTGCGATGCAGAAGCTCGCGCTGGAGCAGGTCCATTCATTCGGGCCGGTCGAGCTCGCCAGGGTCGAGGTGACCCACTTAGCCGCCCCGCCAGTCGGGTCAGTCGAAGTGATCACACTACGGCCGCTAAAGCCAATGCACAAAGTGGTCGTCGGGCAGGACAGATAACTCGGCTCGCCGACTGAGACATCCGCCGCGCCCGACAACGCGGCGATCCGGGTGATTTGCCAGTCAGCAGCGCCGCCGGTCGGATCAGTCGATGTGAGCACACGCCCATTGGCGTCGAGCATCACGCACAGGTTGCTTGATGGGCACTGCATCGAACCGACGGGATAAGCCTGGGCGAACGGCGGCTGATTGTCGATCTGAAAAGGGGTCGACAGCGACAACATCGCGGCCGAAGCGCTGGTAGGCAGACATACCCCGGCGAGGGCGATGGACAGCGCGGCAACAGCAAACGCCGTGGCCCAAAGCCTCAGGAAATGAGAGACGCCACGCGATTCGTCCGTACACACTTGCGAGCTGAGCGCCGTCACTGTAGGAGCCATCGACAACTTCCTTGTTGTGCTTGAGTTCCAGCTTCGCCGCGGTCAAAGAAGGCGACGCGGGCTTGCGGTAGATCATACGGCCCGTGACCGGTATGTCCGATCCGAGCGCTTAGGCGGACTTGCGAAGGCGCATATGTGCTCAGCGTGGGTCCGGACACACGAACATATATGCGGCTGCTCAGAACCCGCGGGTCCGGCGCCTCAACGGTGCCGGGCCGCTCCACTGTCTGGCGTGGCTACCGCACGCCCTTCTTGGCTGGCGGGTGGTATGTAGACGCGAGTGTCTTGGCCGTGGCCGCGTTCGAATTCGCTAGTTCGAAGTCACTACCAGGTCGGTGACCTGGACCGCCGTGCCGACGAAATGCTCGACTGTCTGGCCCGTACTCTCGGGAAGGCAGAAGTCGAAGACCTGGCTTTCGCTCCCGACGGTGAAGGCACCGGTGACGCCAATATCGGCCGCACCCGCGGTCGTACCGTCAACGAATCCGTGAATGTACGGCGTCGAGGCGATGACCTTCAGCTCGGGGTCGTTGAACAGCACGAGATGGCACGCGGACCTTGCGGCCCGGTCTGCGACCAGGAGATCAAACTCGACCCTTTCGCGCATTTCGTGGCTGGCGGTTTCAGGTACGACAACGCGATGATGGAAAGCTTCTGGGGACGGATGCAGGTCGAGCTGTTCAACCGCCGCAAGTGGAAGACCAGGATTGAGCTCGCCTCGGCGATACACGACTACATCGAGCTCTGGCACAACACACGCCGACGGCATTCCGCGCTCGGCATGCTGACCCCAGCCGAAGCCGAAGCCGAATGGGCGGCCAAAAACGGCCTGAGGGTCCAAGCGGGTTCCGCTAAGACCGCGGCAACAGCCGGGGTTGAAGAACGCTGGGTCGCTGGTCTCTCTGACACCCAGGTCCAACCAGTCCATCCCAACATCTCTAACTTCTTAAAACAACAACGACCACGCCGGGCTGATTCCAGAACCCCGACTCCGCCGAAACCGGGGCAGATCAGGGGTCTCCGTTAAACCCGGTCCGGCTCAGTCAGCGATGGAGGGCAGCTTTGGCCGTGGCTACAAGGGCCCAGGTCACCCGCACACGAACATGGCCAAGGCTGCGCTGAACATGCTGACGCGGACCAGCGCGCGAGAGATGTTTGAGACCGACCGGATCTTGATGACCAGCGTCGACACCGGC
>Ga0302314_10005896_pt1 | contig 22267 bp, 15 predicted proteins | sample III_Palsa_N2_3_FD_200533 | JGI IMG/M metagenome (GOLD analysis project Ga0302314, IMG submission 200533) | Peat permafrost microbial communities from Stordalen Mire near Abisko, Sweden - III_Palsa_N2_3 | ecosystem: Environmental > Terrestrial > Soil > Palsa > Peat permafrost | place: Sweden...
TTATCGGTGCCGTAATTGCTGCCGAAGCCCTTCTGTCCGTCGACCTCCCAGCCTTCGTAATATTTCTTCGTGATGAAATTGATGACGCCGGCGACCGCGTCCGATCCATAGACCGACGAGGCGCCGTCGGCCAGCACTTCGACGCGGTCCAGGGCAATCGGCGGAATCATGTTGGGATCGGTCAGCATGTGATTGGCGCCCGAGGTGGGCAGCCGGTGACCGTTCATCAGGACCAGGGTCGAGTTCGACGCCGAGGCGCCCAGACCGTGGATCGTCGGGGCATTGGTGCCCGAATTGTCGGCTGAGCCGAAGCCGCCTTGGCTGGGCCCCTGCAGGCCGGTCACGGCGGGCGACATCTTGAGGATCTGCTGCATTGTCTGCGCGGCAGTGTCCTGGATCTGCGACGAGCTCAGGGTGCTGAGAGAAGAACCGACGGGGGCTACGCCTTTCAGGCTCGACCCTGTAACGACGACCTCGTCGAGGTTTTCGGCATGATCATTCTCAGTCACCTGCGCGGAGGCCGCGACAGCCCAACTCAACGAGATAGCGATAAATGAACTTTGCGCGACGAGGCGCTTACGCTTGTACATGCGCGTCCCTCCCCTGGGAAGATGAGCCAGTCTTTGCTGGCGTTATGTACGAACAAGTACAACCATAATTTTCTCGCGTCAATCCTTTGCGGAGGCCGACCACAACAAAGGGGCGAAAAGGGGGCGGCGCTGTCATTGGGAATCGGCAATAAATATGTTTAAAAACAGATATTTATGGGGTGTTCTCCGATCTTTTTGCGAGATGCAGGTGTGGTCGAATCCCCAAACGCAGGCTTGCCAGCGGCCTTGATAAAAAAATTGTACGAACAGGTTAGTCTAATCTTGACTCGTCCCTCCCTAAGCTCCTAAACACGATGTAACGAAATAGTGCGTGGGATGGGTGTGGGGCTCGAACGCTTGCCCATCGCCACGGAAATCAGGCACGGGCGGAACGGTCATGAGGCATTACGGTCATTACATCGCCGGGGCTGAGGCAGCCCCGAAAGGCGGTCGGCACTTTCCTACCGAGAATCCCTATTCCGGCGGCGCCTGGGCGATGATAGCCCGCGGCGACAAGGCGGATGTCGACGCGGCGGTCGCCGCGGCGAAGGTCGCCGGCGAGGGGCCCTGGGCCAAGTTGACCCCCAGCGCGCGCGGGCGCCTGCTGCGCACTCTGGCCGATCTCGTGATCGCCAATGCGGGCCGCCTTGCCGAGATCGAGATGAACGACAACGGCAAGCTCGCCACCGAAGTCACCAGTCAGATCCGCTATATGGGTGACTATTTCCACTATTATGCCGGCCTGGCCGACAAGGTGGAAAGCCATGTCATCCCGACCGACAAGACCGGGGTGTTCGCCTACACCCGTTACGAACCCAAGGGTGTCGTCGCGATCATCACCCCTTGGAATTCGCCACTGACGCTGACCAGTTGGAAACTGGCACCGGCTCTGGCGGCAGGCTGCACCGCGGTAATCAAGCCGTCCGAATACACGTCGGCCTCGATGATCGAATTCGCCGCTTTGTTCACCGAGGCCGGCTTTCCAGCCGGCGTGGTCAACGCGATCACCGGCTTCGGGGGCGAAGTTGGCGAGCCGCTGGTCACCCACCCCGATGTGGCGCATGTCGGCTTCACCGGCGGCGATGCAGCGGGGCGCAAGATCTACGAACTCGCCGCGCGCGGGCTCAAGACCGTCACCCTGGAACTGGGCGGCAAGTCGCCGAACATCGTCTTCGACGACGCCGATCTGGACCAGGCAGTCAAAGGCGTTGTCTCGGGCATCTTCGCGGCGGCCGGTCAGACCTGCATCGCCGGTTCGCGCCTGCTGGTCCAATCCTCCATCCACGATGCCTTCGTGAAACGTCTGATCGCGTTCGTCGCCGAGGCCAAACTGGGAGACCCGACCCAGCCCGACACCCAGATCGGGCCCATCGCCACGCGCCCGCAATTCGAGAAGATCATGTTCTATATCGAGACCGCCAAGGCGGAAGGCGCGGTCTGCGCGTTTGGCGGTAAGTCGCGCCCTGACCTCGGCGCGGGCCAGTTCGTCGAGCCGACCATCTTCACCGGCGTGCGCAACGACATGCGCATCGCCCAGGAGGAAGTCTTCGGTCCGGTCCTCTCCGTCATTCCCTTCGAGGACGAGGCCGACGCCATACGCATCGGGAACGACATAAAGTTCGGCCTCGCGGCGGGCGTTTGGACCCAGAGCCTGAAGCGGGCGATGCTGATGTCCGAGAAGCTTCGCGCCGGCACGGTCTGGATCAACAACTACCGGGCGACCAGTTTCACGTCGCCGTTCGGCGGCTACAAGCAGTCCGGCGTCGGCCGGGAGTCGGGAATCGACGCCATCCGCGAGTATCTGGAGACCAAGACCGTCTGGATCTCGACCGACCTAGACGTTCCCAACCCTTTCATTCGGCGTTGAGATGGAGGCCTTGCTGTCAGGGGGGCGGATCCTGGACCTCACCAACGTCCTCTCGGGGCCGTTCTGCGCCTATCAACTGGCTCTTCTCGGCGCGGAGGTAATCAAGGTCGAGGTGCCGCAAGGCGGCGATCTGGCCCGCCAGTTGGGCGCGGATCCCACTTTGAGCCGCGACCTGATGGGGGCGTCCTTCATCGCCCAGAACGCCGGCAAGTCATCGATCACCCTCAATCTGAAAGCACCGCGGGGGCGGGAAGTCTTCGAGAAACTGGTGCTGACCGCCGATGTCGTGATCGAGAATTTCCGGCCCGGCGTGATGGAGCGACTGGGGCTCGGACAGGCGGTGCTGCGCACTCTCAATCCGCGCCTGATCTACTGCGCCATTTCCGGGTTTGGACAGACGGGCCCGATGCGCGACGCGCCGGCCTACGACCAGATCATCCAGGGCCTGTCGGGAACGATGAGCGTCACCGGCCATCGCTCCAGCGGTCCGCTGCGGGTCGGCTTTCCGATAGCCGACACTATCGGCGGCCTGACGGCGGCTTTCGCCATCTCCAGCGCCCTGATGCGGCGCGAGCGGACGGGAGGCGGCGCTTTCATCGACGTATCGATGCTGGACTCCACCCTGGCGACCATGGGCTGGATCGTGTCGAACTATCTGCTGTGTGGCGTCGCCCCCGTGCCGATGGGTAACGACAATTTCACGGCGGCGCCATCCGGGGCGTTCCAGACAGCCGACAGTCTCCTCAACATCGCCGCCAACAAGCAGGAACAATTCGTGACGCTGTGCGGCCTGATCGATCGTCCCGACTTGGCCATGGATGAGCGGTTCGCCGAACGCGAAGCGCGCAAGAGGAACCGAGCGGCGCTCAACGCCGAGATCGAAGCCGGTCTGGCGACGCGGACGGCCCTCGACTGGGAGAGCCTCTTGAATGCCGCCGGAGTCCCGGCGGGACGCGTGCTGAGCGTCGACCAGACGCTCGACCTTGATCAGATCAAGAGCCGCGCTCTCGTGCGCGCCATCGGACAAGCCGAGGGACTGGATCGGGACCTGTTCGTGACCGGTCCGGGATTCGCCGTCGATGGCGAGCCGGTTCCTTCGCCATCGCCGCCGCCGCGTCTCGGTCAGCAAACGCAAACCGTCCTGCAGTCGCTCGGCTATAGCGATGCCGAGATCGCCGTCCTGCGCTCGGAGGGCGCCCTATGAGCAATTCGGATCCCAAAGACCTGGTGCAGGCCGCTTCCGACTGGTGGCGGACGTCGGTCATCGACATCCATCCGGGCGAGATCGACATTCGCGGCTATCCGGTCCAGGACCTGATCGGCCAGCTCAGCTTCGTCGAGATGATCTGGCTGATGACGCGCGGCGACCTGGCGAGCCGGGGGCAAGCCAAGCTGCTCGAAGCCGCTCTGGTCGCGTCGGTCGATCATGGGCCCCATGCGCCGTCCATCGCCATCGCCCAGATGGCGGCGAGCTGCGGGATCGGGCTCAATAACGCCATGGCCTCCGCCATCAATGTGCTGGGCGATTCCCATGGCGGCGCCGGTCAGGACTGCATGGTCATTTATGGAGGGGTGCGCGAGCGGCTGAGCCAAGGCCTTTCACTTACCGAAGCGACGGATCGGACGCTCGATGAGTTCGTCGCCGAGAAAGGAAAGATCATTCCCGGTTTCGGACATCGCTTCCATCCGGTGGATCCGCGGGCGGAGCCGCTGCTGAGCCTGGTGCGGGAGGCGGCCGAGGCCGGAATCGTCGAGGGGGTATTCGTTTCCATCGGTCGCGAGGTCGAGGCGGCGCTAAAGCGGCGCACCGGCAAATCCATTCCCATGAACATCGACGGGGCGACCGCCGTCATCTTCGCCGAACTCGGCTTTTCGCCGGAAATGGGGCGAGGGCTGTTCATCCTGTCGCGGTCGGTCGGAGTCCTGGCCCACGGCTGGGATGCGCTGCAATCGGGCCGCCGCAACAAGGGGCCGATGCCCAAAGAAATTCCCTTCACCTATCAAGGCCCCGCTCGCCGCAAGTTCGTGCGGCCGGAATAACGGGCCAGACAACCAAGGAACCCACCATGCAGGACCTTGTTTCCCATCAGATGGTTCGCTACCTGGAGCGCCGCGGCGTCAGCCATATCTTCGGCTTGTGCGGGCATACCAATATCGCGGTGTTGACGGCTCTGACCAACAGCCCGATCAAATTCGTCAATGTCCGTCACGAGCAGATCGCCGCCCATATGGCCGATGGATATGCCCGTGTCACGCACAAGGCTTCGGTGCTGTTGAGCCATCTCGGTCCCGGCCTGACCAACGCCAGCACCGGGGTCGCCAACGCCGCGCTCGATTCGATCCCCATGGTGGTGATCGCCGGCGACGTTCCGAGCCATTTCTACGGCAAGCATCCCCACCAGGAGGTCAACCTCAACGCCGACGCGTCGCAGTGGGAGATATACCGTCCCTTCGTCAAAAGGGCCTGGCGGGTCGAGCGGCCGGATCTGTTCCCGGAAATTCTCGGCAAGGCTTTCCGGCTGGCGGAAACGGGCCGCCCCGGTCCGGTGCTGGTTTCGGTGCCGATGGACATTTTCTCGAAGCCGGTGGATCCGGCCCTGTTCGACCGCCAGCTGCTGGACGCGAGGGAGGTGGCCAAGCCGTCCATCGACGAGCAAACCGCCGAACGCATTGTGAAGGCGCTGGCCTCGGCCAAGCGTCCGGTGATCTATGCCGGCGGAGGCGTTCTGCTGGCCGAGGCCTCGGACCAACTGGAGGCGTTCGTGGATCACATGGGCATTCCCGTGGCCCACTCGCTGATGGGCAAAGGCGTGCTGGCCGACGACCACCCGCTGGTGCTCGGCATGACGGGATTCTGGGGAACGGCCTTCATTAACGACAAGTGCCGGACGGCGGATTGGGTTTTCGGGCTCGGCACCAGTTTCAAGGAGGCCGATTGCAGCTCGTGGGAGACCGAGTACACCTTCTCGATGCCGCCGTCCAAATTGATTCAGATCGACATCGACCCGTCGGAACTTGGGCGGAACTACCCGGTCCATATCGGGGCCATCGCGGATTTGAAAGAAGCGCTCAAGGTGCTCAACCGCGCGGCGCGTCGTCTTTTCCCACAAGCCAGGGCCGTCGATGCCCTGAAAGCCGAGATCGCCGCCTACCGCGCCGACGTCAAGGCGTCGCGGGCCGAAGCCGAAACGTCGGACCAGTTCCCGATGCGCCCCGAACGAATCCTCGCGGATGTGCGGGCGGTCCTTCCACGCGACGTGATCATCACGACCGATGTCGGCTGGAACAAGAACGGGGTCGGCCAGCAGTTCGATATTCTGGAACCCGGGTCAATACTGACGCCGGGCGGTTTCGCCACCATGGGATTCGGGGCGCCGGCCGCCCTGGGGGCCAAGATCGCCGCGCCGGACAGGGTGGTGATCTCGCTGGTCGGCGATGGCGGTTTCGGGCAGAACCCGGCTCTGCTGGCGACGGCCTTCGAGGAAAACATCGCGGTCGTCTGGGTCATCATGAACAACCACGCATTCGGCACGATCGCCGGCCTGCAAAAGGCCCATTTCGGCACGACGCTGGGCACTGTCTTCGAGAAGGACGGCAAGCCCTATTCGCCGGACTTCGCGGCGATCGCGAAAGCTTACGGCGTCGCGAGCGAGCGGGTGGACAGCGCCGAGGCCTTCAAGCCGGCCCTGGAACGCGCCATCGCGTCGGGCAAGCCTTATGTTCTGGACGTCATCATGGAGAACGCGCCGGTTCCGACCGCCGGATGGTGGAACATCATGGACATCTACTCCCCCGGCGAGAAGAAGACCCACGTAACGACCTGATGGAATGGAGCCGCGGGTGCTGGCTCAGAGCTGAGCCAGCACCCGCAAGGTCGCTTCGCGAGCCAGCTTGGCCCGCTCTTCCGGTGGCGCGGTGAAGGCCCGCGTTTCGGTCGGTATCTCCAAGGCGATCGGGATATCCTTGGGCAGCTTACGCATCAGTCCGACGATATCGAGTTCTCCGTCGCCGGGAAAAAGCCGTTCCTCCCGTGCCGCGTAAAGCAGCCCCTGCAGAGTGGGCGGCGCGGCCTTGGTGGCATCGCACAGCTGCACGTAGTGGAACCAGCTTCGCGGCATTTCGTCCAAGTGATCGAGCGAGCATTCGGCGCGGGCGAAATGCAAGCTGTCGATCATCAGCCCGCCATTGTCGCGGTCCGCGGCGCGCAGCAAAGTCGCCGCGCCGAGCAGATCCCGGGTCCGCAGCCAGGGAATGAATTCAAGGTCGCAGGTCAGTCCGAACGGTGCGGCGAGGTCGCAAAGCGCCGCGAAATTGTCGGTCAGCCTTTGAACGTCTTCGTCATCCGCCTGAGTCAGGACATGCCTGGCCCCGATTTCCGCCCCGCCTTCGAGGCAGTCGAGAAAGGCGCGCACATCGGTATGGGGTTCGAGGCGCGCCAATTCGACGTCCAGCACGCCGACCCCGGTTTGAATGATCGCGGCCTTGGTCAGTGTCCGCATGCGCTTGTCATTCTTGAGGTCCCAGGCCGCTCCGCCCGGCGTCACCGCGACCAGCCGCAGCCCCACATAGTCATAGCCCCCCTCCGCCGCGACCATGATGAGTTCCGGGGGAGTCAGATCCAGGGCGGAAAGGTGCGCCAGCGAGAAAAGGTGCGTCATTCAAGACCTCGCTCAAACGGGGCCGCGGCGAGCCTGCGCCGCCATCCTGACGGGGGCGTTCGCGGCGCCGTATTGGTCGTAGCCGCCCGAGCGCTGAACGATTTCGAGGAAGAAGCGGTCTTGGAAGGTTTCGCTGTAGGCATGGAGAAACGCTCCGCCGGAGGTGTCGACGTCATAAAGAATGTGGAGGTCGCGCATCTGTCCGATCTGCCGCGGTCCGAGGCCGGAAATCGCCGCGAGTTCGTCGTAGTAGTTTTGCGGGACCGTCAACAGCTTCGCGCCCCGTTGGCGGAGCTCACGGATGGTGGAGAAAATATCGCGGGTCGAGAAGGCGATCTGGTTGACCCCGGAGCCGCCGAAACGGGAGAGGGCCTTGGCCAGCAGGGTGCGGTTGCTCTCCGAATAGGCCAGCGGAAAGCGGATCTGGCGATCGCGGTCGGCCAGCGCCCGGCTGTGGACGACTCCGTGCGGATCCACCAGGTCCCAGGACGCGTCCGGTTCCAGGCCGAAGAGTATCGTGAAAAAGGAAACCCATGAGTCGAACTCGGCCGCGCTCGCGGCGCGTCCGACATGATCGACGCCGATCAATCCGGCGCCGGCCGGCTTGGGCGTGAAACGCGGTTCGAGCCTGAACTCCTTGAGCGCGTCGAAGCTGTCATCGACGATGTGGAAGAGGCTGCCGTCGGGCGCTCGCACGGCGGGCATTCTATAGTCGCCCTCTTCGACCTGCTCCTGATGGATGCGGTAGCGATAGGCGGTCGCGCGGTCCAACGCGGCGGCGCGGTCCTCGACCTTCAGGCCCAAGGCGCAGACCGAGGTCCCATGCAGTTTCCGGTAAGCATAGGCAAAGGAATCGTAGCGCCTGTTAAGGGCGATCAGGATTTCTCCCTGGGCATAAAGATCGACATCCTTGCTCCGATGATGGCCGACCTTGGAAAAGGCCAGGGTTTCTAACCAGTCCGCCAGAGCGGTGCCCGACGCATCGTCGACCGCGAGTTCGATGAAGGCGACCGGCCCGAATTTGGGGGGCGGCGCGGGCAGGGACAGTCCGGCGGCTTCAGCCTGCGCAACCGGCACATGCGATGCGACTTTCTCCTCCACGAAACTCAGAGCCCTGCGGGCTTCGACCGCGGTCTGCCGAACCGGCGCGGACCGCAGATCGTCGCTGAATATTTCGGCCGACAATGGCCCGCGATAGCCCGCCGCGATCGTCGCGGCCACGAAGCCCGCCACATCGAGCACACCCAATCCCGGAAGACAGCGGAAATGACGCCCGAGCGAGGCGATGTCGAGAGCGAGATTGGGAGCATCCGAAAGCTGGACGTGGAATATTTTATCGGCGGGAAGGTCGGCAATTCCGGCCGGATCTTCCCTTTGCGCAAGGGTATGAAAGCTGTCGAGGATCAATCCGAGGTGAGGGTGATCCGCTCTTTGGATCAAGCGAAACGCGTCGCGCCAGCTCCGCACATGGGTGCCCCAGGCCAAGGCTTCATAGCCGATGCGCAGACCGCGCGCCTTGGCCCGTTCCGCCAGGATGTGGAGCTGCTCGGCCGCTCTACCCTCATCGGCTTCGGCGGTGGGCGAACTGTTCGCGGAGACGAGCATGAGGTTCGCCCCGAGGGCGCCCATGACGTCGAATTTTCTTTCTGCGCGCTCGAGGCTTTTCCGAAAATTCTCGTCACTGACGGCTTCGAAATCGAAGTGTGGCTGGAACAGGGCTATCGACAGGCCGAGATTGTCGATCAGGCTTCTGACGTCGGACAGCCCGCCTTCGTAAAAAGTGAGGTCGGACTCGAAAAGTTCGACCGATTGAAAGCCTGCGGCGGCAATGGCGTAGAGCTTTTCCTGAAGACTGCCGCCAAGGCTGACAGTCGCGATGCAATGACGCACTGAACAAACCTCCCGGGGCGTTCGGCAATTTCTTGTTGGCGGAGGGTGTCCGCCGAGCTTTTAATCACAATGTACGAACTTGTTGGTACATGTCAAGTCGAGGCGAGAGAGTCCCTGCTATTGGCGGTTGCGCGACCGGTTTCATCTATGTACCATATGGTTAGTATGTAATAGAGGCGCGTTGATAGCGCCCGGTACGAGGGGGAGGTGACATGCGAATCACGAGAAGAGTCGCGCTCTGTGGGGCTGTGTTTGGGTGGGCGCTTGCCCTGTGCGCGCAAGCCGATCAGTCCGCGTCCGGCCTGGGCGCCGAAATCGCCGCCAAGACCGAGGTCGGCGAGGCGGTGACAGCCGTCGGCGCCGATTCATTTGCTCAGGCTTCGGTGGCGTTCCCCGGCGGCGTAAAGGGGTATCCCGCCATCCCCTACGAGACCCTCATGGGGTATCGGCCGATGACCCTCGATCTTTTCCTTCCGCCCGCCGCCTACGACGCGAAAGGGCCGAGACCGCTGCTCCTCTATGTGCATGGCGGTGGATGGGTCGGCGGCGGACCGCGGCGGAGCGGTGCTTATGCGGACTGGCCCAAGGTTCTCGCCTCGATCGCTGAGCGTGGCTATGTGGTGGCTTCGATCAGCTATCGTTTCGCCAAGGAGGCGCCGTTCCCGGCCGCCATCCAGGACGTCAAGGCGGGCGTCCGCTTTCTGCACGCCCACGCCGCGCAATACCACATCGACCCGAAGCGTTCAGTGATCTTCGGCCAATCGGCCGGCGGCCACCTGGCGGCTCTCGAAGCCTTGACCTGCGGCGTGGCGGCGCTGGAACCGCCCGCCTCTCCGTCTCAAGGGTCGGATAAGGTGGAGACCAGCCGGCAGGCGGAATCCGGCGACGCCGCCATTTCCGACTGCGTCCAGGGAGCCTCCGCCTGGTATGGAATCTATGATTTCTCCAGCCTGCCCAAAACGCAGTTCGCCGGCTCGTCGCCGCCGGCTCTCTTCCTCGGTTGCAAGGATGGCGCCTGCGATCCCGAGATGATCAAGCTGGCGTCTCCCATCACCTATGTGTCGCCGCACTCGCCGCCGATCCTGGTTCTGCATGGCGTCAAGGATCGCACCGTGCCGGTGGACCAGGCTCGAGAATTCAATACAGCCTTGAAGGCCGCCGGCGTCCGCACCGACCTCATCCTCTATCCGGACTCCGATCACAGCTGGATCAACCCGACACCTGAGCAGACCAAAGAGGTCAGCCGCGAGGCTCTGCGCAGGATGCTGGATTTCGTCGACGACCTGATCGGCGACAAGGCGAAGTAAGTCCAAGAGTCTTCTACTCTGTCACGCCGGAGGTTTGAATGAATGGTTTAGCGAGGATTGCCGCGAACCTGGTGGTTATAGCGGTCCTCTCGTTCGTCAGGGCGAACGCTCAAACCGGCAATCCCGGCGGGCCGGTCAATGATTTGCTCGGTGATCCCGATTATGGAGTGTGCCGTGGTCTGGATGTCAAATGCTTCCATGACTGGCCGCGGGAAAAGACGAGTGAGTATCGGGTCTTGCTCTACACCCGCACGGCCGGGCCCCGTCACGCCGATCTGGGGCCGCCGCTGGCCGAGGGGTTGAACCCGCCGCTGGTGCCGGAGAATGTCGTCCAGCGGGGCATGCTGCAGCTGATGTCCGATAACGGAATCAAGCTCGACTACACCGAAGACCCCAAGATGATGAGCCGGCTGCAGGGGTATCATGCCGTCATTTTCTTCTCCACGTCGCGCGAGGCTCTGGACGACGACGGCAAGACGGCGCTGCGTCAATATATGCGCGCCGGGGGTGGTTTCGTCGGCATCCACAACGCCTTCGGCACGCACTATAACTGGCCCTATTATGAGGGGTTGTTGGGCAACGCCAATTTTTACGACCACGGGCCGGAACGCAGCGGCGACGTCGTGATCGTCGACGACGCCGACGTGTCGACGCGCGATCTGCCTAAACGCTGGCGCTTCACCGACGAGTGGTACAATCTCATCCCGTTCCCCACCCATGTGCGCTTCCTGGCCACGGTGGACGAGTCCTCCCTGTCGGCCGGACTTCCGCCGCCGCCGATGCCGGCCGGCGGGCCTCCGAGAAATTTCGGCCCTCGGGTGCCGTCTGTCGTCGGACACGATCCCGGCCATGGCAGCTTCCACCCGGTCGCCTGGTGCCAATATTACGACGGCGGCAAGGTCTGGGTGACGACGCTTGGTCACGATCCCGGTGATTTCGCCACCGATCCTGCCGCGTTTCCCGGGGCTCAGGCTTTCCAGAAAATGATTCTCGGCGGACTCAAATCCGTGATGGGCGCGGAGCCCTTCTGCCAATGAAGGACAGTACCCTGCTCCAATCGCCGCGAACCCGGGTTCGGTTCTCCGTTCTGGCCCTGATAACAGTCGCCACCGCGATCAATTACACGGATCGAACCATCATGGGCGTGGCCGCGCCGTCGCTGAGCCGCGACCTTCACCTTGATCCGGTCATGATGGGTTTGGTGTTTTCCGCTTTTTCCTGGACCTACGCGGCGTCCCAGATTCCCGGAGGCATTTTCCTCGATCGCTTCGGCGCAAGGCTGACCTATGCGCTATCGCTGGTCGTCTGGTCCTTTTTCACGCTTCTGCACGGTCTGGCGGGAAGTCTTTCCGGTTTGCTTCCCCTCCGTTTGGGGCTCGGCATCGCCGAAGCTCCCTGCTTCCCGGCCAATACCCGCGTCGTCAGCGCCTGGTTTCCCCAACATGAACGGGCCAGGGCCACGGGCGTGTATTCGGTGGGCGAATATGTGGGGCTCGCTTTTTTAAGCCCACTTTTGTTCTGGGTGACGGCAAGCTTCGGATGGCGCGTTCTGTTCTACGCCTTGGGCACCATCGGCATGCTGTTCGGAGTCGTGTGGTGGTTCCGGTATCGGGAGCCCGGCCAAAGCCGCCGCGTCAATCAGGCCGAACTCGACTATATCGCGACGGGCGACACTCAGGGGGCGGTTGCCCCGCTCCCGTTTTCCTGGCCGCTTCTTCGCCGCGTGCTCTCTTCACGGCGCATCATCGGTGCGTCGATCGGCCAGTTCGCCGGCAATTGCACATTGGTATTTTTCCTTACCTGGTTCCCGTCCTACCTTGCCGTCGAACGCCACATGCCGTTCATGAAGGCCGGATTCTATGCCACCTTTCCCTTTATCGCCGGGGCGGTCGGCGTGATTGTCGGGGGCTTGGTCTCCGACATGCTCCTGCGCAGGACCGGATCGGCAAATGTTGCGCGCAAGGCGCCGATGATTGCCGGCTTCCTGTTTATCAGCAGCATCGCCCTGGCGAACTACGCACAAAGCGACCAACTGGTGATTCTGGTCATGGCAGCGGCGTTTTTCGGCCAGGGCCTGGTTGGCCTAGGCTGGGCAGTCATCACGGATATCGCCCCACGGCGGGCGGGCGGGCTAGCGGCGGGCGTATTCAACTTCGTCACCAATCTGGCCGGGATCGTGACGCCCTTCGTCATCGGGCTGATCGTCAAAACCTCGGGCTCTTTCGTCGGCGCCCTGGTCTTCGTCGCCGCCATGGCCCTGATCGGCATCGGCGCCTATCTGATCGTCCTCGATGAGGTCAAGGAGGTCGAGATCGGCTAGTTTATTTTGTTCAATGTACGAACTAGTGAGATTATAAATCGGAAAGAGATAACAGCCGGAACCGCGCCGACATGCAGACCTCCATCGCCACCGTCTCGATCAGCGGCACGCTCGACGCCAAGCTCGAGGCCATCGCCGCGGCGGGGTTCGATGGCGTCGAGATCTTCGATAACGACCTGATCTCCTATAGCGGTTCGGCAAGTGAAATCGGCGCGCTGATGCGCAAGCTCGGACTGCGCTGCACCCTGTTCCAGCCCTTCCGCGACTTCGAGGGAATGCCGGTGGAGACGCGCGGCCGGCTGTTCGATCGGCTGGAGCGGAAATTCGACGTGATGGGCGATCTCGGCACCGATCTGCTGCTGATCTGTTCCAATGTCTCGCCGGCCGCCAGCGGGGACAGGGCCCGGATCGTCGACGATTTTCGCGAACTGGGCGAGCGCGCCAAGGCGCGCGGCCTGCGCATCGGCTACGAGGCGTTGGCTTGGGGCCGACATGTGTTCGACCATCGCGATGCCTGGGCCATCGTGCGCGAGGCCGATCATCCCAATATCGGCCTGATCCTCGACAGCTTTCATTCCCTTGCCCGGGGGATCCCCACCGACAGTCTGCGCGACATCGATCCCGACAAGATCTTCCTGGTGCAACTGGCCGACGCGCCCTTGCTCACCATGGATCTGATTTCCTGGAGCCGGCATTTCCGCTGCATGCCAGGCCAGGGCGAGCTTGCCGTGACCAATTACGTCGCCACCCTGGCGGAGATCGGCTATCGGGATGTGCTGTCGCTGGAGATCTTCAATGACCGCTTCCGCGCCGGCTCCGCTCCGGCGGTCGCGCGGGACGGCAAGCGGTCGCTGGTCTATCTCGACGACCAGGTGCGCCGACGCCGCTCACCGCCGGAGGCCGAACTGCCGGCGCGGGTATCCTGCCGCGGGGTGGAGTTCATTGAGTTCGCCGCCGCGGAGGAGGAGGCCGAGCATCTCGCCGCGCTGTTCGCCGGCATGGGATTCACCTTTACCGGCCAGCACCGCACCAAGGCGGTGACGCGCTGGACGCAGGGCGCCATCAATCTGGTGATCAATTGCGAGATCGAAGGCTTTGCCCGCTCGCATGAGATGGTGCACGGCGTTTCTGTCTGCGCGATCGGCCTCAGGGTTCAGACTGTCGAGGCGGCGCTGCGCCGCGCCGAAGGGCTGGGCATGCAGCGTTTCACTCAGCCGTCGCGCCATGGCGGCATCGACATGCCGGCGATCCGCGCCATCGGCGGCACCCTGATCTATTTCGTCGAGGAGGGTGAGCAGGCCCGGCTGTGGGAGGCCGAGTTCGAGCCCCGGGGGGCGGAGAGAGAGAGAGACCTCGCCGGCGCGCTGGTGACGGTCGACCACATCGCTCAGTCGATGCATTACGAGGAAATGCTGTCCTGGGTGCTCTATTATGTCGCCCTGTTCGACATGACCAAGACTCCGCAGCTCGACATCGCCGACCCCCTGGGGCTGGTGCAGAGCCAGGCGATCGAAACGCCCGGCCGCGGCTTCCGCGTCACGCTCAATTGTTCGGCCGGCAACCAGACCGCGGCGGCGCGCTTCCTGCACGCCTATGTCGGGCCCGGCGTGCAACATATCGCCTTCAGCACCTGCGACATCTTCGCGGCGGCCCGGCGGGCGCGCCAAGCCGGTTTCCAGCCTTTGGCCATTCCGCACAATTATTACGAGGATCTCAAGGCCCGGTTCGGGCTGGCGCCCGAAATGCTGGCCGAACTGGCCGATCTCGACATCCTCTATGACCGCGACGCCGAGGGGGAATATTTCCAGTTCTACAGCGCGACCTTCGCCGATCGCTTCTTCTTCGAAGTGGTGCAGCGGCGCAGCTACGACGCCTATGGCGCCGCCAATGCGTCGATCCGGCTGGCCGCGCAGGCACGCGATCGTCTTCCCAGCGTAGCCTAATGCTGTTCAGGCTGCGAGAGAGATTCTTTTCACGTCGCCGAGCAGGAACGCATAGGCCAGAGCGCCCATCAGAGCGACGCCGCTGACATAGGCTAGGGCGCCGACGAACGAGCCGGTGGCATGGGCGATGCCGCCGACCACGATGGGGGTGAGAATACCGGCCAGGTTCGAGAACAGATTGAAGACGCCGCCGGTGACGCCCAGCATGCCCTCGGGAGCGATGTCGGCCACCAGGGTCCAGCCCAAGGCCGCGATGCCCTGGGCGAAGAAGGCCAAGGACAGGAACAGGATGGCGATCAGGTCGCTGTCGAAGAAATTCGCCAGGGCGATGGTCGAGGCCAGCAGCAGGCCACAGGTGATGGGCAGCTTGCGGGCTTTGTTGGCCGAAGCGCCCCGGTGCAGCAGCCCGTCCGACCAGCGTCCGCCGATCAGTACGCCGGCCGAGGCGGCCAGGAACGGAACCACCGAGAACCAGCCGAGATTGACCCAGTCCATGTGGCGTTCGGTCGCCAGATAGGTGGGAAACCAGGTCAGGAAAAAGACCAGGGTCGAGTTCCCGGCGAACTGACCGAGGCAAATTCCCCACATCTGGCGATGGCGCATCAGCTGCGCGGCGCGGCGCCAATCGAATGGCGCATGGGGCGATGACGTGGTTTCAAGGAGTCCGCCGCCGGCCCGGATATGATCGAGCTCCAGTTCGTTGACACGGCGGCTGTCGGCTGGCGAGCGGTAGACCCGCCACCAGACCACCGCGAACAGCAGGCCGAGAACACCAGAGGCGACGAAAAGCACGCGCCAGCCATAGGCGCCCAGCATCCAGAACAGGACCGGGCTGAGGAAAGCGAGTCCGGCATATTCTCCGACCGTGTAAATGCTGGTGGCGAAAGCGCGCTCCTGTTGCGGAAACCAAGTGGCTACGACGCGACTGTTGGTGGGGAAGCAGGGGGATTCCGAAATGCCGAGCAGGACGCGCAAGCCCAATAGGCCGGCCAGGCCACCGACGGCTGATTGCAGCAGCGTGCAGGTCGACCAGGCGGTAACGGAGAGCATGTAGGTGAGGCGGCTGCCGAAGCGGTCGAGAAAGATGCCGCCGGGGATCTGCAGAGCGGCATAGCTCCAGGAGAAGGCCGAAAAGACCAATCCCAATGCGCGCGGGTCCAGCGTCAGGTCGCGGCTCAGGCTGGGCGCGGCGATGCCCAGTACGGCGCGGTCGAGATAGTTGATCAGTGTCCCGGTTGCGAGCAAGGACAGCATGACGAAACGTACCCTGGTCGGTCGGGTTTCGGCCTCCCTTCCCTGGACCATCGTCTTTCTCCCCATTTTTTATTTATCATTGTAGTTCGCCCGGCAGGGCCATCATCTCTTCGAAATGGCGCAGCATGCGCTCAGGGTCCGCCTTCGCTCCCGTGAAGAACTCGAAGGCCGCGACAGCCTGGAATACAGCCATGCCGCCGCCGTCGACGATGCGGCAACCGATCGCGCGGGCGGCGCGCAACAATTCGGTTTCGAGCGGAACATAGACGATCTCGGCCACCCACAGATCCGGCCGCAGCAGGGCGGCGGGAAACGGCATGCCCTCATGGCCGGACATGCCGGTCGGGGTGGCGTGGATCAGCCCCTGGGCTTGGGCTATCGCCGCTGGCAGCTCTTCGGCCACCGAGACGCGCTCGGCTCCAAAGCGGTCGGCCAGACGCCGGGCCAGTGCCTGGGCCCGGGCGCGATCGGAATCGTGCAGCATCAGATGGCCGGCGCCGATCGACAGGATGGCATTGGCGGTCGCGGCTCCGGCGCCGCCGGCGCCTACCTGCACGACGCGCTGCAAAGGCGCGTCGGGCAGGCTGCGGAGAAAGCTTTCGCTGAACCCCTGGGCGTCGGTGTTGGTGCCGATCCGCTTCCCATTCTCGAATCTGAGGGAGTTGACGGCGCCGATAGCGCGGGCGTCTTCGCTCAGCGAATCAAGCAGGGGGATGACGGCCTGCTTGCAAGGGTAGGTGATGTTGAGACCGGCGAAACCCATGCGCTCCGCGCTGGTCAGCAGATTCGGCAAGTCGCCGACGGTCAGGTTGAGCTGCGCCAAATCGATCAGACGATAGATATACCGCAAACCCAAAGCGTCTGCTTCTCGTTCATGCAGGGCGGGCGAGCGCGATCCCTGGATGTTTTGGCCGATGAGGCCGATAAGAAATGACACTGAATCCCCCCACCGGAGACGGCGTACTGTTGATTAATTACCCTTAATGTACTAACTAGTTCGGGAATGTCAATAAGTCATCGGATGTATGGCGTGTGCGCATCCCTGATCGCACGGGTGAGGCCATAATCGCAGGATTACCGCAAAAACCGGTACGATGCGGGCGACGGCTATCGAGCTGAAATAGGATGGCCCACCAGACTTCCTCCGAAAATAATTCTTTGTGGACTCCGGCACCCCTTTGGCGCTAGTTCCGGAAAGCGGTTTCCCGGAGAGGTCGATGTCGATCAAGACTTTCATGAATTCCTGCCTGGCAGTGATCTGCGCCGTGATGGCGGTCATGGCCACGCTGCTGATCGTCCACAGCTGGAAGATGAATGTGGCGGCGCGCGAATCGCGCGATCTGGTCGAAATGCTCGGCGCCGCCACGGTGATCGAGGAAACGGTCGGGCCCGAGCGCGGCGCCACCTCGGTGGCGATCTTCGGCGACGCGGCCAGCCAGCAGACCTTGGCCGAGGCTCGCGCCCGTACCAACGCCGCTTTCGACAAGGGACTCGCCGCCGCCGCCGCCAGTTCGGTGCCGGCGCGCGGGGCGGTCCAGGCCAACATGACCAGCATTCGCGACGCGCTGAGCAAGTACCGCGCCGCCGCCGATGGAGCGGTGGCCCTGTCCGACCAGGCCGCCAAGCTGCAGGTGCGCGACCAGTTCGTCGCCGACATGCTGGCGCTGAATACCCGCATCGGCGGCGTGTCGAACATGCTCGAGCGCACCTTGTTCGCCACCGACGCGGAGATCGGCAATATCGCCTCGGTGGCGCAGCTGACCTTGAACCTGCGCGAGTATCTCGGCCGTCTGGCCACCGTCTATACCGAGGCGGTGACCAGCGGCAAGCCCTTCACCCCGGCCCTGACCCATACCGAGGACTTGCTGCAGGGCAATGCCGATCAGGCCTGGTCGCGCCTCAAGGACGTCGCCGGTTCCGACGCGAGCGCGCCGCCGCTGCGCGCCGCCATCGCCGAGGCCGAGGAGAATTTCTTCAAGCCGTGGCGCGCCATCCGTGAGCGGATCGGCAAGGGCAGCGCCGCCGGCCACTATGATTTCGACGGCGCCGAATGGAGGCGCCAGAGCCAGCCCATGATGAAGCACGTCATGACGGTGCGCGACGTCGCCATCGAGGAGGCGCTGAAGACCGCCGACGCGAAGAGCTCGGCCGCCGCCGTCAATCTCGCCCTGATCGGCGCGCTGCTGGTGGGCGCCGCCGCCCTCATGGCCGCCGTCGCGGTCAGTATTCGCCGCCGCGTCACCCATCCGCTGACCGCGCTGACCGACGTGATCGGCGAGCTGGCCGGCGGTGCGCGCAATTTCGCGGTGCCCCATGCCGAGCGCTCCGACGAGATGGGCGCGCTGGCTAAGGCGATCGACGTTCTGCGCGGCAACGCCCTGGCCGCCGACCGCATGACCGCCGAACAGGCCGAGGCCAACCGCGACAAGGAAGCCAACCGTGTCCGCGTCGAGATGGCGACCGGCACCTTCGTCGGCTCGATCGACGGGGTGGTGCATAGCGTCTCGGCCAGCGCCGAGACGGTGCGCAACGAGATCGCCACCGTGGTGCGTTCGGCCGGCGTGGTCGCCGACCAGTCGCGCCTGGTCACCGCCGCCGCCGGCCAGGCCACCGCCAATGTCCAGACCGTCGCCGCCGCCGCGGAGGAGCTGTCGGGCTCGATCCAGGAGATCAGCCGCCGCGTCACCGAAGCCGCCACCGTCACCGCGGAAGCGGTCGAGAAGGCCGAAGAGACCCATCAGACCATCCGCGGCCTGTCCAACGCGGCGCAGAAGATCGGCGAGGTGATCGCCCTGATCACCGACATCGCCAGCCAGACCAACCTGCTGGCCTTGAACGCCACCATCGAGGCGGCCCGCGCCGGCGATGCCGGCAAGGGTTTCGCCGTGGTGGCCGGCGAAGTGAAGACGCTCGCCAGCCAGACTGCGCGGGCCACCCAGGAAATCTCGGCCCAGGTCACTGCCATCCAGGCCGAGACCGGCCGCGCGGTTGCTGCGATTGGCGGTATTGCCGGGGTGATCGGCACCGTCAACGAGATCACCGTCGGCATCGCGTCCGCCGTCGAGGAGCAGGGCGCCGCCACCAGCGAGATCGCCCGCAATGTCCAGCAGGCCGCGGCCGGCACCACCGAAGTCTCGCAATCGATGGGACAGGTGATGACCGCCGCCGGGGAAACCGGCGAGGCGGCTGGGCGTCTGTCGGGCCTGGCCGACGAGCTGTCGGGCGAGTCGGGCAATCTGCGCGCGCTGGTGGGCGATTTCGTCGGGCAGATCCGCACTGCTTGATCTAACTTGGCAGGGCGGGCTATCGTTCTAATATTGGAAACGGCGTTCTAATATTTAGGACAATCCGGCATGGACAAGACCCTGCTGAAAGGCCTGCAGGTGCTGGAGGCCTTGGCCCGCAGCACCCGCCCGCGCGGTGTTAGCGATCTGGCCAAGGAGCTGGAGCTGACTCGCAGCAACATGCATCGCACGCTGCGCACGCTGGTCGAGGCCGGTCTGGTCGGGCAGGACGAGGAAAGCGGTCTTTACGCCTGCACGCTCAAGCTGTTCGAGCTGGGCAGCGCCATTCCGGCGCGCTCCGACATCGCCGGGCTGGCCGATCCGATCATGCTGGCCCTCTCCGACGACACCCGCGAAACCGTGCATCTCTCGGCGCTGGAGGGCGGCGAGGTGGTCTATTTGCACAAGATCGACAGCACCCATCCGGTGCGCGCCTACACGACGGTCGGCGGCCGCGCCCCGGCCTATTGCGTGGCGACCGGCAAGGCGCTGCTGGCCTGGCAGCCAGAGACCTATCTCGAGCGCTATGACGGCGCGCTGCAGCGCTTCACATCCCAGACCCTGGCCGATCTCGCCGGCTTGCGTGAAGAATTGCGGGCGGTGCGGCGCCAGGGTTTCGCCGTCAATCGTGGCGAATGGCGCGACAGCGTGTGCGGCGTCGCCGCGCCCGTATTCGGTGTCGGCGGCCGCGCGGTGGCGGCGATCGGGCTGTCGGGTCCGGCCAGCCGCATGACGTCGGACCGTCTTGACGGTTTCGCCGATCAGATCACCGCCGCGGCGCGCGAATTGACTCAGAAAATGGGGGGCCGGGCCAAGTGAAGCAGGATCGGACGATCGCAAGCGGAATGGTCGCCAGGGTGACGCGCGTGCTCTGCGGCAATTTCCTCGAGATGTTCGATTTCTTCGTTTACGGCTTTTACGCCTCGATCATCTCGAAGGTGCTGTTCCCGGCCGAGGATGCGTATTTCGCGCTGCTGCTGTCCTGGGTGACCTTCGGCGTCGGTTTCCTGATGCGGCCGCTGGGCGCGCTGGTCCTCGGCGCCTTCGCCGACAAGCATGGCCGCCGCGCCGGGCTGCTGCTGTCGCTGGCTCTGATGTCGGCCGGCGTCGTCTTCATCGGCTTCGTGCCGTCCTATGCCAGCATCGGCATGGCCGCCCCGGTGATCGTGCTGATCGGCCGCCTGCTGCAGGGTTTTTCGGCCGGGGCCGAGTCGGGCACGGTGTCGGTCTATCTGTGCGAGATCGCGCCGCCGGGACGCCGCGGCCTGTTCGCCAGCCTGCAGACCTGGAGCCAGCAGGTGGCGGTGATCTTCGCCTCGGCGATCGGCATCGTGCTGCGGCTGACGCTGACGTCCGGGCAGATGGCCGAGTGGGGCTGGCGGGTGCCGTTCATTATCGGCTCGCTGCTGATCCCGTTCCTGCTGGTCATGCGCCGCTCGATCGAGGAGACCGAGGACTTCAAGAGTCGCGGCCATCATCCTGGCCTGGCCGAGATCTGGCGCACCCTGCTGGTCAATTGGCGGCTGATCGGGACGGCGATGATGATGATCACCCTGACGGCGGTGATGTTCTATCTGATCACCGCCTATATGGCCGGGTTCGGCAGCGACGTTCTCCATCTCTCGCCGGTCGACAGTTTCCTCGCCACCATCTGTACCGGCTTGGCCAATCTGGTCTGGATCCCGATCATGGGCGGCCTGTCGGACAAGGTCGGTCGCGCGCCGCTGCTGATCGCCGCCGCCGCCGCCATCGCCATCGTGTCTTATCCCTGCATGGAATGGCTGGTGGCCGCCCCCTCGCTGACCCGTTTGTTCCTGGTCGAGATGTTTCTCGGCTCGCTCTACGGCATGTGGCAGGGCGTGCTGATCGTCGCGATCGTCGAGATCATGCCGGCCGAGGTGCGCGCCGCCGGCTGGTCGGTGGCCTACAGCCTGACCTACGCCATTTTCGGCGGCTTCACCCCGGCCCTGGTCACCTGGCTGATCCACGAAACCGGCGACGAGGGCATGCCGGGCGCCGCCCTGGTTCCCGCCGCCATTATCGGACTGATCGGCACGGTGCTGGCCCGCAAACATCTGGGGCGGGCGCGCATCGCCGCCGCTTCGGCCCCTTCGTTCGGAGAGTAAGAGAAGATGACTGCCCCCCTGCCACTGGCCGGTATCCGCGTCGCGGAGTTCTGCAATGTCGCCGCCGGCCCCTATTGCTGCATGCTGCTGGCCGATTTCGGCGCCGACGTGATCAAGGTCGAGAATCCCGATGGCGGCGACACGATGCGCGCCTGGCCGCCGCTGGCGCAGGGGTATAGCGAGAATTTCGCCTCGGTGAACCGCAACAAGCGCTCGGTCACGCTCGATCTGAAGAGCCCCGAGGGATTGGCCGAAGCCAAGCGGATCATCGCCTCCTGCGACGTGCTGGTCGAGAACAACCGCCCCGGCGTGATGGAGCGTCTGGGCCTCGGCTATGCTGATCTATCGAAGGATCGGCCCGGCCTGATCTATTGCTCGATCTCGGCTTTCGGCCAGGACGGGCCGCGCGCCAAGGAGGGCGGCTTCGACCTGACCATGCAGGCGATGGCCGGCGTGATGAGCGTTACCGGCGAGCCCGATGGCGCCCCGGTCAAATGCGGCGTGCCTTTATCCGACTTCTCGGCCGGTCTTTATGGCGCGATGAGCATCTGCGCGATGTTGCGCCAGGTGCAGGCGGGCGGCGAGGGTGGCCATATCGACATTTCGATGCAGGGCGCGGTGCTGGCGGTCTCGGCCCTGCAGACCAGCGAATATTTCGGCAACGGCAAGGATCCCAGAAAGCTCGGTTCGGCCCATCCGCGCAATGCGCCCTATCAAGCCTTCAAGGCTCAGGACGGCTGGTTCGCCATGGCGGCCGGGACGCAATCGCTGTGGGTTTCCGCCGCCAAAGCCGCCGGCCGGCCCGAACTGGCCGATGACCCGCGCTTCGCCACGACGTCTCTGCGCGCCGCCAATCAGGACGATCTGCGCGAATTGCTGGAAGACGTTTTCTCGACCCGCACCGTCGAGCAGCTGCTGGAAGCCTTCCGCGGCGCCGGCGTGCCTTGCGCCCCGATCAACAGTACCTCGCAGGCTTTGTCCGACATTCAGGTCGAGCATATGGCCTGGGTCCAGCCTCTGACGCTGCC
>Ga0302314_10005897_pt1 | contig 22267 bp, 24 predicted proteins | sample III_Palsa_N2_3_FD_200533 | JGI IMG/M metagenome (GOLD analysis project Ga0302314, IMG submission 200533) | Peat permafrost microbial communities from Stordalen Mire near Abisko, Sweden - III_Palsa_N2_3 | ecosystem: Environmental > Terrestrial > Soil > Palsa > Peat permafrost | place: Sweden...
CAATCTGAGACCCCGGCGACCCCGGAAGCAGAAACGGCTTCGTTTCCTCCGGCTCGTCCTTGTGCTGCCAGATCATCGACCGGCGCACCTGTCCAACGCCAGCCAGCTTCGAGGGCAGAAACACATGCCGCGTAAAGAACACCCGAACTCCCGCGGCCCGCGCAGCCGTCAGCAGTGCCGCACATCCTTTCGTGATCTCCGCTCCTGCAGCAATCTGTGGCACAATCGCTGCCTGCATGTCATAAATCAACAAAGCGCACCGGCTCGGCGCACAAACCTCTTCCAGCGTCCCCGGAATCTCCAACCCAAACCCTCGCTTCATCGTGTTCATCTCCTGTGTCCGTACCGCTGCATCCCCAATAGATGCTCCCGCTCGACACTCTCATCATCCTGCAACACCTTCTTTTGTGAAAGGAAGCGTCCTTTCGAGCATCCCCCGAATGAATCCTTCCCCACCCACGGGAATCTATAATGAAGTCATGTCTTTCCTAAGCGTTCAAAAGGTCGCCGATGCCGACTTCCCCACCCGCTGGGGCCACTTCCGCATCCTCGGCTTCGAGGGCCTCACCACCCCCGGCGATCCCTCCCGCAAGGCCTGTGAGTCCGCCGTTGCCCTCGTCATGGGAGACATCCACACCACCCCCCCCGTCGTCCGCATCCACTCCCAATGCCTCACCGGAGACGTCTTCCACTCCCTCCGCTGCGACTGCCACGACCAGCTCCACCTCGCCCTAGCTCGCATCGCCGACGAAGGCGCCGGCATCCTCCTCTACGAGCAGCAGGAAGGCCGCGGCATCGGCCTCATGGCCAAGCTCCGTGCCTACGAGCTCCAGGACCAGGGCCTCGACACCATCGAAGCTAACGAGCAGCTAGGCTACGAAGCCGACTACCGCCACTTCGAGCTCCCCGCCGAAATCCTCAAGTACCTCAAAGTCCCGTCCGTCCGCCTCATCACCAACAACCCGGACAAAGTCTCCAGCCTCGAATCCGCCGGAATCACCGTCGTCGAACGCCTCTCCGCCGCCATCCCCAGCGAACCCACCTTCGAGCGCTACCTCCAAACCAAGCACGAAAAAATGGGCCACCTCGTCGGCTAGGTGCTAAAACAAGGCACTCATATCGCGGTGCCCATGCACAATCGACACCACTTCAATCTCCTCGACAGCTTCGTCATCACCGTTAGGAGTTATTTCATAAATGATTACGTAAACGCCGCGCATCAAAATGCGCGCTGAGTAACGAATCTCCGGACGCCGCGCGCCCAGTCGCGGGTTCTTCTCCAACAACTGCACACGCTGTTCCAGTTCGCGCACAACGCGTTCTGCAGCCGCAGGATTGTCTTCAGCAATTGTCAGGAAGATATCGATTAAATTCTCGCGCGCTTCAGGGCTCCACTTGATCTTCGGCATCTACGCTGCTCGCCCTGTAGCCTTCGCTTTCAACCGGCGGCGCGCCTCTTCAAGCGTCTTTTCAAGATCAAGCGGCTTTGCGGGTCCGCTGGCCTTGCCTTTATCCCACGCTTCACGCAAACGCGTAATCTCTGCGGCATGTAATTCTCTACGCAACTGCCATCCCCGCAACGCCTCGCGAATAGCCTCGCTCGTCGTCGCGTACTCGCCCGAATCTACCGCAGCTTTCAGCGCAGCAACCTGTTCCCCCGTCAAAGCAACACTGACTTTCTGAATATCCGGCATCACGGCACCTCTGGTAGCAAATCTTACTACTTCCTGCCGAGTCTATCTAGACCTACCGCTCCAGCTTCCCCACCACAATCCCCAACACTTCATCCAACACCGCCAGCTCCCGCTCCCCAATCCCCTTCCAAAGCCGCTGATTCAACCGTTCCCCCATCTGCATCCCCCGCGCCAGCACCTTCCGCCCGCTAGCCGTCAGCTCCGACACCAGCACCCTCTCACTCTTCTCACTCGCTCGCCGCCGAATCCAACCATTCGCTTCCATCGCCGCCAGCGTAGCCTGCCCCGTCTGCGGAGTCACCGAGCAAAGCCGCGCCACCCCGGCCCCACTCTCTGCCGGATTCGCTTCCACCATCCAAAGCATCTTCAACTGCGCCGTCGTAATCCCGAACGGATGCAGCTCTTCATCCAGCTTGATCCTGTAGCCCTGCAACACGGCCTTGAGCAGCCCGATCCGTTCCAGCTTCGGCTTGCCAACCTTTGAATTTTTCACAGCACGCTCCATATCAGCTTCCTGATATCCTATATCAGGAAGCTGATATGGCATACGATCACAACTGGAAACCTAAATACAATCCCTGGGCCATCGCCCTCACGGTTACCCTCGCCACGTTCATGGAAGTGCTCGACACCTCCATCGCCAACGTCGCCCTCCCGCACATCGCCGGCTCGCTCGGCGCGTCGCAGGAAGAAGCCACCTGGGTCCTCACCAGCTATCTCGTCTCCTCCGCCATCGTGCTTCCCATCTCCGGCTGGCTCTCCAACCGCTTCGGACGCAAGCGTTACTACCTCACCTGCGTCGCCATCTTCACCATCTGCTCGCTCTTCTGCGGCATTGCCCCGTCGCTGCCGTTCCTCATCGTCGCCCGCATCCTGCAAGGCGCCGGCGGCGGCGGCCTCGCTTCCTCCGAGCAAGCCATCCTCGCCGACACCTTCCCCATTGAAAAGCGAGGCCAGGCCTTCGCCGTCTACGGTATGGCCGTCGTCGTCGCCCCCGCCATCGGCCCCACTCTCGGCGGCTGGATCACCGACAACTTCAACTGGCACTGGATCTTCTTCATCAATCTCCCCATAGGACTCTTTTCCATGTGGCTCAGCTCCCGCATGGTCGAAGACCCACCGTACCTCAAAGAACGCCTCGTCGAAGCCAGCCGCGCCAAGGTCGACTTCGCCGGCCTCGCCCTCGTCGCCGGCGGCGTAGGCTGCCTCGAATTCTTCCTCGACAAGGGCCAGGAAAAAGACTGGTTCGGCTCCCCCATGATCGTCACCGTCGCTTGGATCGCCGCCATTCTCCTCGTCACCTTCGTCCTTTGGGAGTGGAACCACCCCGACCCCATCGTCGACCTCAAGCTCCTCAAAAACCGCAACTTCGGCACCGCCGTCTTCCTCCAACTCGTCCTCGGCATGGTGCTCTTCGGCTCCACGGTCCTCATCCCGCAGTACCTCCAAACCCTCCTCGGCTACTCCGCAGAGCGCGCCGGCATGGTGCTCTCCCCCGGCGGCTTCGTCCTTATGGCCATGATGGTTGTCGCTGGACGCCTCGTCAGCCGCATGGACCCCCGCCTCCTCGTCTGCATCGGCTACGGCATCACCGCCGCAGGCCTCTACAATCTCACCCGCCTCTCGCTCGACTCCAGCTTTGGCACCATCACCCTCTGGCGAGCCCTCCAGGTCATCGGCCTCCCACTGGTCTTCATCCCCATCAGCACGCTCAACTACGTCGGCGTGCCACCCTCCAAGTCCAACCAGATCTCCAGCCTCTCCAACTTCGCCCGAAACCTCGGCGGCTCCGCCGGCACAGCACTGCTCACTACCTTCCTCGCCCGCACCGCCCAAACCCACCAGATGCAGCTCGCCTCCCACACCGGCTCCGGCAGCATCGGCTACACCCAATGGATCGCCACCGTAGCCCAAAACGCTCGCGCCCACGGCATGAGCGCCGCCACATCCACCCAGTTCGCCGTCGGACAGGCCTACCAGCAAATGGTCGCGCAGGCCTCGATGCTCAGCTACAAGAACGCCTTCGCTGTCCTGGCCACAGTCATCGTCTTGCTCATGCCTCTACCCTTCCTCATGCGCCTCCCCGCCAAGCGCTCCAAACCAGACCCCGAGGCCCTGGCCCACTAGACGGTATTGACCTATAGAAGTCTGATAGATCACAACATTGCTGCTGCTTTTCTTGCAGCTGTTGCTTTTCTTGCTGTCATTCCCGAAGGGAATCTGCTTTTGCACTTGCCTTACTTTGCGAAACTTCGCTCCCTTCGCGAACTTTGCGTCAAAGGCTGTTGCTTTTGCTTCTGGGTACCCCAAGGCTTCAGCCTTGGGTCTCATACCCCTGCAAGAATGCGGGCTTCAGCCCCTGGGGTATGCCTTCTTATCCAGCAGCATTCCCTTTACCGCGGACAAGAACGATTCCCCAGACACGACCTAACCCGCAGATAGGCAACACCACCCACTTCACCAAAGAGAAATGCGGCTCCTCTTGGCCCCCCGCCCTCAACCGTCCATAATCATGTATGGACATTAAGAAGCTTCCCAAGATCGAACTCCACCTTCACCTTGACTGCTCCCTCAGCTACGACGTAGTCCAAATCCTCGATCCCCGCGTCACCCGCGAAGAGTACGACCACGACTTCATCGCCCCCGCCCGCTGCACCAACCTCGCCGAGTTCCTCCGCTGCGCTCCTCGCGGCTTCGGACTCATGCAGTCGGCAGAAAGCCTCACCCTCGTCGTCGAAGACCTCTTCCGTCAGTTAGCCGCCGACAACATCATCTACGCCGAAATCCGTTTCGCCCCCCTCCTCCACCTCGAAGGCGGCCTCACCCCCGAGCAGGTCGTCCGCATCACCGATGAAGCCACCGCCCGCATGATCTCCTCCACCGGCATCGAAGCCCGCCTCATCCTCTGCACCCTCCGCCACTACACCGCGGAGCAGTCCCTCGAAACCGCCAAGCTCGTCCAACAATTCAAAGGCACCCGCGTCACCGCGCTCGACATCGCCGCCGACGAAGCCGGCTTCCCTCTCGCCCCACACGTCGAAGCCTACCGCTACGCCCGCGAGCACAACCTCTTCCGCACCGCCCACGCCGGCGAAGCCCTCGGTCCCGAAAGCGTCTGGGAAACCCTCCGCCTCCTCGCTCCCACCCGCATCGGCCACGGCACCCGCAGCTACGAAGACTCCGCACTCGTCGAGCACCTCAAGCAGGAACGCATCCACCTCGAACTCTGCCCCACCTCCAACGTCCAGATCATTCCTTCCATCGAAACCTGGCAGCAACACCCCATCGACCTCCTCTACCGCGCCGGCGTCCCCCTCAACATCAACACCGACGGCCGCATGTGTACCCCCACCAACATGAACAAAGAGTACGAAGGCATGTCGAGCGTCTTCCACTGGACCACCAAGGAGTTCTTAGCCACCAACCTCATGGCCGTAGAAGCCGCCTTCTGCGAAGAAGCCCTAAAAACCCAACTCCGCTCCACCCTATCCACCGCCTACACCCAAACCACCTAACCCACCTGTTCAGGCGTTAGGTCGCCCCATCCAAAACCCAGAGACAGGCGCAGAGCAAATCAAGACGTAGCAGGACAAAGCACTAAGAAGCAGAACAAATCCGGGTGCCCCATCCTCACGACGGCTTCATCGTCGTTAGGGTGGGCATCGCGCGCTTAGCGCGCCCCCTCCCGCCCATCTCCACGCCCACCACAACCTCATCAGTCGAGTGCCCCATCCTCGACACGCGCTTTTTGCGCGTCAGGGTGGGCTATCGGGCAAAGCCCGACCGCTCTCCTCAACCCCACCCTAAATTCGTCATCCTGAGCGAAGGCCTCGCGCACTTTGCGAGCCGCAGTCGAAGGACCTGCCACACCGACAACCCAGCCAGCCCCTCAAACCCTTTCAACCCCAAATCCAGTCCCATCGGGCAAAGCCCGACCGCTCTCCTACCCCCTCCACAAATCTGTCCTCCGGAAGACCCCGCCCCCATAAGAACAAGTCCTCTTTATAAATAGCTGGAATAGGGCAATTCCTCGGCAAGCCGACTTCACAGTACCATGCAAAAGAATGAGGTGATCGCTTGCTCCGCTTCTTGAGGTACGGTTTATTCGGATTGCTCCTGGGGTTTCTCTTCGTTGACGGCAGGACATCCAGCGCCCAGTCGCCTGCACCAGCTGTATCAACGAGTGGAGTCGGAGCGTTCCTCCTTGCGAGAAGCTGCAAAGACTGTGGCGGCTTGCTGGAACGAGGACCGCACCGCCTTTTGCAAACCGACCATCGAGGAATTCCAAGAGGATTCGAGAATAGATACTATGGAGCACCGGTAGGGCTTCACCCGATCCGTTCATTTTCCGTCGTGCTCTTGATCCAGTGACTGAGAAACGTGCTTCTCGCCACTCTATATCCGGTAGTCGACAATACAGCCCCTGCCCACCAGTCACTCCTTTTGTTCAAGTTAAAAGGTAGATAGCACACGGCGAAATTTTCCCTGTGTCCCACTTACATATCAGGTTCCAATCTCACGCTTCACCACCTTCACCGTAGTCACCATCTGCCCCACATGCCTCTGCGTATGCTCCGCGCAATGAATCAGCAACCCAACCACAGTAGTAGGCAGCCTCTTCCTCCCAACAACACGAGCCTCACCAAACGACTCCGGCTTCACCACCAACACCCGGCCCCTCGCAAGTTCCAACCCCGCCCGAAACTCAGCCAACACCTCCGCAGCAGTCCCAGCCTCCATCTCCGTCTTCAACGCCGCAAGCTGGCCCTCATCCAACGTCCGGCCCTCCGCATAAGTCAGCAGCCGGTCAAGCGACCGCGCAATATGCCGCAACTGAAACGCCACAGACGGCAGCCCCACCGGTCGAGCAAACATCTCCCCCTCACTCAATCCCTCACACCACCACGCGACATCCTCCTCAGCCAGTTCCAGCGCATGTAAAACCGCCCGCCTCACCGGCTCAACCTCCACCAATGTCCCCCTCAACCAAGGCTCAACCATCACCACTCGCCCTTTCTACGCTCTACACTCTACCCCTCTACACTCTGCTCCTAAAGTCCCTTCCTGGCCCGAAACTCCCGCACCACATCCCCCACATCCCGATGCTGCGCTTCCACCGCCAGATTCATCGCCCGCATCTCCTCCGCCGTCACCTTACCCGCCAGCCTCGTCATCGCCACCCCAATCTGCGGCCACTTCTTCAGCGACTCCTCCCTCACCAGCGGCACCGCCCCATACGGCGGAAAGTAGTGCCGATCATCCTCCAGCGCCACAAAGTCCAACGCCTTGATCGCCCCATCCGTCGAGTTCCCCGCCACAATATCCACCTGCCGCCCCGCCAACGCCCGATACAGCAACCCCAGCTCCATCGTCCGAGGCTCCCCCTCAAACCGCAGCCCATAAGCCGCCATCAACCCCCGCAACCCATCCGGCCTCTCCGCAAACTCATACCCCACCCCCAACCTCGAAATTGGCCCACCTGTCTCCGTATCGTGGCGAGAATCCGGGTGCCCCGAGTCCGGATTTTCGGACCCGGGTTTATCCACCCGCACCACATCCGAAATCGTCCTCAACCCCAACCTCCGGGCATCATACCCCCTCACCACCATCGCAAACGTATCCTCAAAACCCAACCCCGGCCCCACCCTCACCCCATACCTCTGTTCATAAAGCCGAGTAACCGTAGCATCCACCCTAGCCGCATCCCGATCCAGCGGCTGTTTCAAAATCGCCGTCAACGCCGTCCCCGTGTACTCCACATACCCATCGATTCTCCCCGACACCAACGCCTGCTGACACAAATAACTCCCCGCCAGCCAAAACCGCCGCTCCACCGCCCCACCCCCACTGGCCTCAATCTCCTGCGCCAGCAGCTCCCCCAAAACCACCTGCTCCGTAAAATCCTTAGCCCCAATCACCACATGCGACGACCGCGGCGGCGCACACGCCGTCAACCCAACCAACACCCAGCTCACCACCACAAACGACCACGATTTCACCGCCGCACCGCCAGCCTTTTCTCCGCAACCCCCAGCAACCCATCCGCACAAAGCGCCAGCAACGCCGCCGGAATCGCCCCTGCCAACACCAGCCCATTGTCCACACTAGCCACCCCTCGAAAAATCAACTCCCCTAACCCACCCGCACCAATCGCTGCCGCAATCGTAGCCACCCCCACACAAGTCACCGTAGCCGTCCGCAAACCCGCCAGAATCACGCTCGCAGACATCGGAAGTTCAACCTTCATCAACCGCTGCATCCCACTCATTCCAAGCGCATTCGACACATCAATCAGCGCCGGATCAACCCCTCGAATTCCCGCATACGTATTCCTCAGAATCGGCAGCAGCGCATACCCCGTCAACGCCACAATCGCCAACCTCGCCGCCCGATCCCCCAAAAACGGCACCGGCAGTAACAGCCCAAACAACGCCAGGCTAGGAATCGTCTGCAACACATTCGCCACCCCCAGCACAGGCCGCGACCACCGCTCATGCCGCGTCAACCAAATCCCCAGCGGCAACCCAATCGCCGCAGCAAACAGCATCGCACTAGCCGTAAGCCACACATGCTCAAACGTCAGCCGAGCAATCTGCGCCCCATACCGATGCAAGAACTCCCTCACGCCAACACCCCCGATCCGGCATCCCCACCAGTCTCGGGTGCCCCCGATCTCTCGCTCTTGGAGATCGGGGCTTCCACGGAACCCCGATGCGTAGCCGCCACATACCTCCGCATCGCCTCATTCTCCGAACTCCGCACCTCACCCGCAGCAAGATCAGCGACCACCTCGCCACCTTCAAGAAGTACAATCCGATCAGCAAGATACAGCGCTTCCTCCAAGTCATGGGTGACGATAAGAGTCGTCTTCCCAACCCTTCTCAGAAGCTCCCGCAGCATCGTCTGCATCTCCGCCCGCGTCAACGGATCAAGCGCTCCAAACGGCTCATCCATCAGCAACACCGCAGGCTCAGCCGCCAACGCCCTGGCCAAACCCACACGCTGCCTCTGGCCACCACTCAGCTGCCACGGATACCGTCCCGCCAGCTCCTCCTGCAGCCCCACCAGCCGCAGCATCTCCACGGCCCTCGCAGACCGCTCCGCAGCTGGCTTGCCAGCCAGCTCCAGCGCCATCCCCACATTCCGCTCCACGCTCATGTGCGGAAACAGCCCAGTCTCCTGGATCACATACCCAATGCCACGTCGCAGCGCAATCACATCCGCCGCCGCAACATCCTGCTCCCCCACCAACACCCTGCCGCCCGTAGGCCGCACCAGCGCATTCACCGTCCGCAGCAGCGTCGTCTTACCCGACCCACTCCGCCCCAGCAGAGCCGTCGTCGTCCCCGCCTCAACTTTCAGAGAAACATCGCTTAAAAGCCGACGGCCACCCGCGCCCTTTCGGTCGCCAAGCACGAAGCTCACATGCGCGAACTCCACACTCTGGGTGGCCATCAAAAACTCCGGACGATCCGAGATTACCCTTCGACCGCAGCCTCAGGAGCATTCTCCGCCCCATGCTCAGGCCCGGCAAGAGCCCCAGCGCTCGCCGTCGGGGCAGCACCCTTCACGCGTACGACCGTAATCTTGTCAAAGCCTTCCTTGAACACCGGTGGACGCAACCGCTCTGCCATCTTCTGCATGACCTCATCGGTCACCTGGCGTTCGCGCTTCGAGTTCCGCTCCATGCAAACCGCCAGTGGAACGTCAAAGAACACAGCCTGGACCTCATAGCCAAAGCTCTTGGCCATCTTGATCCACTGCCGCCGCTCGTGCGGGCTAAGGTTCGTCGCGTCAACGTAGTTCCACGGCATCTTGGCAATCAGGCGAGCCCGCAGCAAGCTACGCAGCGTGCTGAACACCAACCCCTGGTAACGCTGGTCGGTAATGTCGTCGAACAGGATCGTCCGCAGCATGTCGCTGGAAAGCGGTGTTACGCCCCGGCGCTTGTACCAGGTCGTCTTGCCGGAGCCCGGCAACCCGATGGTTAGCACCACATAGCCACGCGGCGACTTCGCCGGCACAGCCTCAGCCGCCGCAGGGGGCGTAGCCAATGACTCCGGCTGCGTCTCGTGTACGATCTGTGGCTCCGCTGGAGCAGCAACCGCTTCCGGTTCCGGCGTTTCCACTGGCGTTGCGGCCGCAACTTCCGACTCAGCAATCGCGTCAGCCTTCGCTACCGGCTCCGGATACGACGGGCGCAGAGGCGCCTGTTGGTTTGCAGGAAGTTCCTGCCCGATCTTGCCCGTGGACTCCGAATCATTCGGTCCACGCTTGGTACGTCTTCTCATGAGGGTCCCGCGCAACCATTCGCGCATAGTCTGCTTTGTAACACACGTGTTCCCTTTGTCGCAAAACAGGTGCAACCAAAACCCTCTTTTGCCGCCAATTTTCACTCTTCGTTTGCCCCTGACTCTGGGCTTTGGTAGCCTCAAGAAGTTAGGGCAAACGCCTTCGCCGCCGGTTCCCTGCGGTTGGGCGCATGCTCCGCAATTTCTTCCAGAGGTCACACGAGCAAATGGCAGTCAAGGTAGGCATTAACGGCTTCGGCCGCATCGGACGCAACGTTTTCCGCACAGCCCTCGGCAATCCTGACATCGAATTCGTCGCCGTCAACGACCTCACCACCCCCGCCACGCTCGCCCACCTGCTCAAGTACGACTCCATCCTCGGCAACCTCAAGAACGAAATCAGCCACACCGCCGACTCCCTCACCGTCGACGGCAAAACCATCAAGGTCTTCGCCGAGCGCGACCCCGCCAAGCTCGACTGGGCTTCCGTAGGCGCCGAAATCGTAGTCGAGTCCACCGGCTTCTTCACCGACGCCGAGAAGGCCAAAGCCCACCTCGGCAGCACGGTCAAGAAAGTCATCATCTCCGCGCCCGCCAGCAACGAGGACATCACCCTCGTCCTTGGCGTCAACGAAGACAAGTACGACGCTGCCAAGCACAACATCATCTCCAACGCGAGCTGCACCACCAACTGCCTCGCGCCCATCGTCAAGGTGCTCAACGACACCTTCGGCATCGAGTCCGGCATCATGACCACGATCCACAGCTACACCAACGATCAGGTCATCCTCGACACGCCGCACAAAGATCTCCGCCGCGCCCGCGCTGCGGCTCTCAGCATGATCCCCAGCTCCACCGGCGCCGCCAAGGCACTCCGTCTCGTCATCCCTGAGATGGACGGCAAGCTCGACGGCTTCTCCATGCGCGTCCCTACCCCCAACGTCTCCGTGGTTGACCTCACCTTCGTCTCCACCAAGCCCATCGACGTAAAGTCCGTCAACGCCGCTCTCAAGGCGGCCGCAGAAGGCCCCTTGAAGGGCATCCTCGGCTACACCGAAGAAGAGCTGGTCTCCACCGACTTCCGCGGGAACGCTCTCTCCAGCATCGTCGACTCCAAGCTGACCAAGGTCATCAAGAACACCGGCAAGGTCATCAGCTGGTACGACAACGAGTGGGGCTACTCCAGCCGCGTCAAGGACCTCATCCTCTTCCTCTTGAAGAAGGGCCTCTAGTCCCCTCACGAATCACTCATTACAGCTTCAGCAAAGACTAAAGGCCCGCATCTCGCGGGCCTTTCGTCTTGCTCGTTGTCTTCGTTTAGAACGTGAGCCGACCGCCAAACTGGAAGATACGCATCGGCGCGGCACCGCTGATGTGGCCAAAAGTCCCAGAGCCACATCCGTTCGGGTTTACGGCAGCGTTCGTAGGGTTTGCCGAACACGATGCGCTCGGGTTATTCAAACTCACCATGTTGAATGCATTGGTTGCTTCGGCACGAAACTCGAATCCTGTTCCGTGAGGCAAGACAAAGTCACGCTGCACTGCCATATCGATATCCCGATAACCTGGCCCAACTAGATAGTCACGCGGCGTATTGCCATCCGCTCCTCCAGGACCGATGCCGCCAGCAATGCCAGGGCCGTTTCCAACGAAAGCCGCCGAATTGAACCATCCCGTATTCGCAATCAGGAAACGATTGCGGTGCTTATCCCCTACAATCTGCCCCTTGGTGAAGCCAGGCGCAAGGTTGGGGCGATCGTTGTTATATCCATCAAGGTTTCTATCCGAGCCCGTCGTGATGTTGAACGGTGCGCCGCTATTGAAGTACGCAATCGCGGACACCTTCCAGCCGTTGGCAAGACTCTTCGCCCACCGTTTTTCTCCGTGATAGTAGTCGATCTTGTAAACCCCGGAAATCGACGACGTATTGCGCTTGTCATTATCCGAAGGACCCCGCTCTTCCTTCAACGCACTGTAATTCTGAGCGGTAGAAATTCCGATAGCGCTTGAGTTCGCACTCCACAACGAGTGGCTCCAGACATAGAAGCCATTCAGCAGCAGGTGGCTGGTCAGCGACTTGTGCGCCGAAACCTGTAGCGAGTTATAGTTTGCTGTCTGGCCTGATGAAATCAGAATCACCTGGCCGAGCGCGCCGTTATCGTTGTACGGACGCCGGGCGGTAATGCTCGTCTGGCTCGACGAAGGTGGCAATCCATTGATGGACTCATACACCGGGTTGTTTCCGTCAATGCCGTCCGGCACGTGGCGAACGAAGTTTCCAACATACGCAGTCTGCAAGCTGATACCCCACGGCATCTGCTGTTCAATCGCCGCATTGACCTGATAGGCAACCGGCCACTTGTACTTCGGATCGATCGCTTCAACAGCCGCCGCAGGAAGGAAGCGAGGCGAGGCTGCGTTATAGACATAGGGGAACGGATCACCCGTGGGGAATGAAGCGGGGTTTCCGTACACATTGGTAAGCGAAGTGATCGATTGGAACGTCTGGCGTACAGCGAACGGTTGAGCGTTCGCGGGCTGGTTCCATTCGTTGCCTGAAACGCTACCGAAGAACATACCGGCACCGGCCCGAATCGCAGTCTTTCCATTCCCGAACGGGTCGAAGACCAGGCCCACGCGCGGAGAGACGTGATCGAACGAGGTCTGCGCAACGCCACGCGGAATTCCTGCATCACCCGGGAACACCACACCCAAAGGAGCCGTAGGCACCTTGGTGGACTGCTGTCCGGGGACAAAGCCTGCGGTCAGGTTCTGCGACTCAACAGGTGCCTGCTCGATGTCATAGCGCAAACCAAGGTTCGCCGTCAGGCGCGGAGTGATCTTCCATGCGTCCTGAATAAAGCCCGCGCCAAAGAAGTAGTTCGTCAAGCTGTGATACGGAGTGTCCTGTTCCATGGAAGCGACCAGTCCAGCCACGAAATCCGCAGTCGGATTGTTCTTCGTAGACGTCGGACCCGACGTCTGGAAGTTGAAGACACCGAAGTTATACAGGTTACCCTGCACAGCATCCTTCTCCAGCGAGAACTCACCGCCAACATTCAGCGAATGATGGCCAAGTGCAAAGGTAAACACATCGCGAATGCCATAGAAGTCAGTATTGCTGACAGGACCCGCAAGCGCTCCACCAGCAGCAAATCCTGACGAAATGGAAAGCTGTGGCAAGGCCCTTGGCCCTTGAATCGTAAAGTTCGAACCGAACGCACTGAGGTCAGTAGCAGGAAGGTTGACGCGTCCACCCGCTACGCGAGTCACCGTAACCCAAACCTGGTTGGCCTTTGTATCGCCAATCGTGTGTACATCGCTGATATTCAAGTCTTGCTGACGTGCATTCGACTGATTCACCATGTACGGAATGGCTGCCGTAGTGGTGCTACCGCCGAACGCGCCGCTGACCGACTTGATCGTAAAGTAACTAGCGAAAAGATGATCTCTCGTGCCAATTTGCTGATCGTACTTGCCCAGGTACTCATCCTCGGTGGTCGGCGTAGTATAAGCGCCTGTGTACCCCTCAAGATAGGTCTTGCCACCGCTGGTTACGTTCGTGTTCGGCAGCGGAATCAGTTTGCTGAGAATGTTTGCAGCCGTCGGATCTAGCGACAAAATGGGGATACAACCGGCAGTAGCCGTCAAGCAGTTCGCGGAAGAGTTCACCCCAGTCCAGGCCGTCCCAGTAGTTGGATTATTGGGAATGATCGGAGACTTCGTAAAGTCACCCAAGCGCTCCAACGCTGTAGGCACAATGGCGCCCGTCAGCAACTGACCACTGGTTTGGCGAAGTCCACCATAGCTGAAAAAGAAAAATGCCTTATCATGCTTGATCGGGCCGCCAATCGTTGCGCCGAACTGATTGCGGTGCAACGGCAGGTTGAGTTTTGTCGCTGGGTTTTGCGCGCCAGTCGGCACCCAGGAGTAGGCATCCAGATCGGTATTACGAAGAAACTCAAACACCGTTCCGTGAAAGTGGTTGGTACCCGACTTGGTGACTGCAGTGACCACAGCGCCAGACATACGTCCGTACTGAGCGGCAAAGTTACTCGTCTCTACGCGGAACTCTTCAAGCGCATCCGGGTTCGGCAGCGCGTTCCCATAGTTGCGGAGTCCGGTCATGTTGAAGCCGCCATCCAGGTAGTAGCTCACCATAGGAACGCCGCCGTCCACGCCGCCATTCACGATCACCTGAGTAGAAGGAACACCAATCACAAAGTTCGGCGTCCCGTTCGGGTTCGTCTGCGCGCTCGCGCTATTGCTCTGCACGCCGGCCGTCAGCGACAGCTCCGTGTAAGCATTGCGATTCACCAACGGAAGATTATTGATCTCTTCCGGAGAAATCGTACGACCCAGCGTCTCAGAGGTCACGTTCACCAACGGAGGAGCCGTCGTCACAGTAATCGTTTCCGTCACCGCACCAATAGCCAGTGCAACCGGCAGAGATTGCGTCTGATCCACAGCAACCACAATATTCTGCTGGACAAACTTCTTGAAGCCCGCCGCTTCCACCGCAACCGTGTAAGTGCCTACTGGCAAATACTGAATAGTGTACGTACCCGAGCTATCGCTCACGGTACTGCGAGAAAATCCCGTGTTGACGTTCGTCGTCTTAACACTGGCATTGGCTACCAATGCGCCTTGGTCGTCCGTCACCGTGCCGGAGATGGCACCGGTAATCTGCTGCGCCTGGGCAAGGCCTCCGAGCAGGAAGACAACAACAGCCAGCACGCTGGCAAGCATCCATCCGCCTGAGGCGGGCTGCTTGTCGTGCTTCTGTGCACTCTGCGTGCGGTTTACGTTTGAAATTGCGATCATCGGGGACTCCAGGCTTTCTTCATCTTCGCGAAAATAGGGGTTGCTGATCATTGCGTCCATGTTCGTTATGACCGCCCTCTTTATAAGTTGTTCCGCTGATCTGAAAATGCAGATCAGCATAGGCCATAGCGGTCGTCCAACCACGTCATGGCAATAAAGAACCAAGACGATTTGGCTGACCGGTAAAGCGCTTTTGTAGAAGCGGGATGAAGATATGCGCTTGTCTTTACAAAGGTCAAGCGTTTATCTGTGAAAAAGTGCACCTTCGGCGGTGCGTCCCGGCAGGCGGTTTACCTGACAGATCACATCGCAACCGGCCTTACAGATTTTCGGCGGACTCGCATCTCCGTCGGTCGCTTTTGGGGCCTAAGCGTCCTTGTACACGAAGGGCCGCGTAAGCCGACTCCTCCAGAAGTAAGCCAGCACAATCACGCTGGCCACAGCCGCATACGCGCACCACAGAGACGTGAACGCATACCGCTTCACCGCCATCACCACCAGCAGAATGCCAAGGTTTGCCGCGCCAAACGCCACCATCATCGGCACCTTTGAAAAGAACAGCGACCCACACGTCGCGATGATGTACAGAACCGCAACCCACGTCATGTTCGTCGCATAGTTCACATAAACAATGCTGTTCCCTGCCACCGACACCTGTAGCGGATACGCCGCCAATCCCCACAGCATATAAAGCGTCAGCAACCCACCCAGGATCACAAACGGCAGCATCGTCCGCCGCCTCGCTCTCGTCTTTTCAAACAACATCACACCCATGGGCATCAGGAACGGCAACAGCCCCTGCGCATACAACACAAACGCTGCCCCCATATTGTGGGCCACCTGCGGCGACAGAATCCCATCCAGCCCCAGCCACACAAACCCCTCAATAAACTGGTGTACAGCAAACATCGTTGGTAAGGCAGCAAACAACAGCTCCCTCCGATGCTTCACCTGCGTCAGTGTCACTACCCCAACTGCCCCCAACACACCACTCCCCACAAAGTTCGCTGTCGCAGAAAAACACATACCATCTCCCCAACCGTAATCTGCCGATCATAAATGCATTCTCCAAGTGCGTATGTGCTCCAATGGCTTTATGGAGAACTTTCGCCTCCGCGTCTTCCGAACCGCCGCGCATCATCTGAACTTCAGGATGTCGGCCGAAGATCTTCTCCTCACCCAACCCGCAATCACGCAACAGATCAAAGCCCTTGAGGCTGAACTTGGTACCGCCCTCTTCGATCGCGCCGGCGGCAAACTTGCTCTCACTGCTGCCGGTTCCGCCCTTCTTCCCTTCGCCGAGCGCATCGCGCAGCTCTCCTCCGAAGCCCGCGAAGCCGTCGCAACCACCATCGGAGGTAGTGCTGGCACGCTCACCGTCGCAGCTTCGCAAACCATCGGCCAATACCTTCTGCCTCGTCTCATCGCAGCCTTTTTACTTGAAAACCCAAGGGTAGAAATCCGAATCCTCGGCGGCAACACCCTGGTCGTCCTTGAAGCCCTCATCGACCACCGCGCCCAGATCGCCCTCATCGAAGGCCCTCCGCTCCGCCAGGACGTCCGCGTCAAACCCTTCATGGAAGACCACATGGTCTGCATCGTCCCTGCCGGACATGAGTGGGCCGATGAAGAAGTCACCCTCGCTCAACTCAAGCAGGCAACGCTCGTCACTCGCGAACTCGGCTCAGGCTCCCGCCGCATCGTGGAGCAGGCCATCGAACAGTCTGGCCTTAATCTCCGTGACCTCAACGTTCGCATGACCTTCGACTCCACCGAAGGCCTTCTCAGCGCTGTAGAAGCCGGCCTCGGCATCGGCTTCGTCTCCCGTTGGGCCGTTCGCAATCAGCTTGCGCTCGGCACACTCCATATCGCTCACGTCCGTGGGCTAAAGCTCGCCCGGGTCTTCTCCATCGCAACAACGGCTGGCCCTGAACCTTCGGGCATCACCGGCATCTTTCACCGCTTCATCCTTGAACGAGCCGAAGCCCTCGCGCCACGCGCCACCGGTCGAACCAAAGCTTCTGCTAAATCGAAATAACGTGGAAGTAGATTGCCGCCAGTGAAGCGCTTCCGACGATGATCCAGAGCGTAATTCCCTGCACCAGCGGCCGAACGCCAACCTGCTTCAGCGTTTTCTTCGACAGGCTCGTTCCAATCAAAAACAACGTCGCCGTCAACCCAGCTTTGCCCAGGTGGCTAATCCCCGCATACTCTGCATGAAGTTGCGGCAGATACGTGCTCGCTGCAGCCGCTGCGCAGAACATCAGAATGAACCACGGCATCTTCACCTTGCCTCTGGCTGCCGCGTTCTCCTGCCGTCCCTTACTCGCTAGACGAGCCATAAAAGCTGCAGTCAGCAGAGATACCGGCACAATCCAAAGCGCTCTCGCCAGTTTCACCGTTGTTCCAATCGCCAATGCCTGGTTGCCATAAGCCGCCGCCGCTCCTACAACCGAACTCGTATCGTGGATCGCCAACGCAGCCCACAATCCAAACTGGTTTTGGTCGAGATGCAGCAGATGTCCAATCGCCGGAAACGCTAGTAGCGCAACAGAGTTCAGCAAAAACACCGTGCCCATAGATACGCTGATCTCTTCTTCATTCGCCTGCGTAATCGGAGCAATCGCAGCAATAGCGCTTCCACCGCAAATCGCCGTTCCCGCAGTAATCAGGAACGATGCCTTGCCACCAATCTTCAATAGCTTGCCCAACAGCAACCCAAGCATCATGGCCACCGTAATACTAATGGCCGTATACACGAACCCCGAACGCCCGGCATGCAACACCTGCCGTACATCCATGCCAAATCCCAGCGCGACAACAGAAGCCTGCAGCAACAACTTCGCCAGCGAGCTACTCTCCGCCCGCAGCGGGTGCTCCACTGTAAATCCAAATGCGATGCCACCAACTAGCGCGACTGGTGGTGAAACGATGCCACTCCCCGCAATCAACAGGCCTATTAGAAAAATCGTTATACTGTCCAGCTTGTGCAGCATTTCCGGCTTTTGTGGAATAAGTTGTGTGATCGTTGCGGTTGCCATGTCTCACCTCATGACTAACTCTCTGCTCCGCTACGCCCCACGTCCAAGTAGAAGTGCTTATGCGCGATAAGCTCACACGCCACCCCATGCCTCGACATACAATTCAGGTATGGATCGTCAAAATATCCCCGGAACCAGTCCCTTCGAGCCCATCATCGGCTTCTCACGCGCAGTACGTATCGGCAAAGTCGTTCACGTCTCAGGCACCGGCCCAGTCGGCGCGGAGGACCTCAGCCCCGCTGAACAGACACGAGTCGTCCTCAAGCTCATCGAAACCGCGCTCTCACAAGCAGGCGCAACCTTCGAGCACGTAGTCCGCACTCGCATGTTCCTCGCTCACGCTGAGGATTGGGAAGAGATCGGTCGCGCTCACGGCGAAGTCTTCGGCACCATCCGCCCCGCAAGCACTATGGTCGTCGCAGCGCTTCTCAACCCGAAGTGGCGCGTAGAAATCGAAGCAGAAGCTGTCCTGCCTTAGCCTCTAGCGAGTATCCGGCTGCCATAGCCAGGCTGCTCCACGGACTCCACTGGAGTCTCCATGGATCGCACGTACGATCGGCGTCTCCACACCACCGCCGAACGGATAGTCGCGCAGCTTTGCCATCAGCGCCGGATACAAACTCTCGACGTTCGACAACCCTCCACCCAGCACAATCACGTCCGGATCCAGCACATTTACGACCACCGCCAGCCCACGAGCCATGCGGTTTTCCAACCGGTCCAACGCTGCCAAAGCTTCCGCACCTCCCGCTTCAGCCTCGGCGATAATCTCTTTGCCGCGAAGGTCCCGTCCGCTGTGCCGCGCAAAGTCCTCTTCAAACCCTGTACCGGAGATCCACTTCTCAAGGCAGCCACGCTTGCCGCAGTAGCACTCCGGCCCGGGCAGCTCTTCCCCCGTAGCCCACGGCAACGGCATATGCCCCCATTCTCCCGCTATGCCGTTCCGCCCGGCATGAACCTTTCCGCCAATCGTGACACCACCTCCACATCCGGTCCCTACAATCACCCCAAAAACAATCTCCTTACCGGCCGCCGCTCCATCTGTTGCTTCGCTCACAGCAAAGCAGTTCGCATCGTTGGCGCAACGCACCTCACGCTCCAACGCAACACTTAGATCCTGCTGGAGCGGACGCCCATTGATCCACGTCGAGTTCGCATTTTTCACCAGCCCGGTAGAAGCAACAACCGTCCCCGGAATCCCCACACCAACACTGCCAACCCGCTTCGTCGCCTGCTCCAGGTCGCGCACCAGTTCGCGAATCGCAGAGATCGTCCCGTCGTAATCCCCGCGTGGCGTCGCCACACGAATACGCCGCAGTTCACGGCCCTGGGCATCCAGAGCAATCCCCTCTATCTTCGTCCCACCAAGATCAATACCAATTCGCACGTGTTTCTCCACTCCAAACTTTTATCAAAACCTACTGCATAGCACCACTGCGGTTCGTCTATAGATTGACGACAAGCTCCGACTCACGCCAAGCCGCGTTCCCCCAAAGCCGTTCGCGACCATCATACTGCTCGCTGAATCGTGCAATGCGTTCCACCTCTGCATCATCAATCTGGGAGTCGTAACAAAGCACTGCTCGCCGCTTTCGCGCAACGGCCGTCTGCACATCCCCTGCCTCACTTGCAAACACAGGTGCAAGCTGGACCTTGAGCTCTCGCTCCAGTCCAAGCACAGATTCCTCAATAGCCCCAGCATCACCCGTAACGGGTAAATCCTCATAGAAAGCACAAGGCGTACTCGTCGTCGCCATCCGCGTCAAAGACTCACGCGCAGACGTATGGTCGATATGCCCACCAAGACCAAGCGGCAAAACAACGGCACCAGCTCCCGTCCGCTCAACCGCCTTCTGAATCTTCACCAGCGCTTTATCTAAGAGATTCACCGCAAGTCCAAACACCTCGTTCGCAGGACAATGCAGCCGCAACGGCGCATCCTTCATATTCAGATCTACCAACGTCAGCGCAGATCCATACTGCCGACGCCACACTTCATCCTCACGTCCACGCAAGGCTGTAACGAACGACATACGATCGTTCGAATGCACAAACTCCATCTCAGAAAACGGGGCGAACTGGCTGCGTGAAAAACAGTTAATCACGATGACCTTATGCCCCGCTTCGATCCACGCCCCAACAGCAAGTGCCAGTGAGAACGCCGCATCATCACGGTGGGGCGATACGACAGCAATCTTCAAAATCTTCACTCTCCTGCGCCGCTCTTACCAACCCAACGCTCCATCCAGAATATCTGCTCTACCTCATCCTGAGCAGATCAAAGCCCCATCCGCACCCATCAACCGCGTCAAACAAGCAAACAAACGGCATCCTCGGGGCTTGCCCGCCGCCGATTCCTAATGCGCTGCCGCTTCAAAAACCGCAAAACGACGCTCCAACTCCCACTGCTCCGATGCCTTCTCATTAACCTTCAAGAAAGCAGAGCAAACGGCATTCGGAACACTCGTAGCAGATATCGGCGCAGCACACTCTGCCTTACGACGACGGAAGTCATCCGGTGCAGCCCACAAACTACTGCCGTACAGGAACGCATGCTCAAGAGACGTGCGTGCCATCTCCTTCAAATCAAGGTAGCCCAGCCCCTGCTCCTCCGCACCTTTCACGTACTCATGCGTAATATCAATCCGCGAAACACCCTCATCGTCCGTCGACAGCGCCACCGGCACATGAGCCTTGCGATACCCCGACAGCGGATGATCCACGCCCTTCACTCCAAGAATCACATCGTTGGACGTGAGATTGATCTCCACCATAATGTGCTTGTCGGCCATCTCCTTCATAAGTCCGGCAGCATCGTCTTCATACAAAACATCGACGCCATGTCCAATGCGTTCCGCATGTCCCAACTCCACAGCTTCACGAATATGAAACCGCAGCCCTTCGGGCGGCACCAACCCAGGTGCCAGTTCGCCCGCGTGCAGCGAAAGATGAACCTTCGGATAAACCGAGTGTAGGTAGTCGAAGATTTGCATATGAAGGTGGTAATCCTTCATCGATACCTTGCCGTCCTCTGGCGCAAGAATGTTCACGCCAACAAAACGTGGATCAGCATTCGCCAGCTCAAACCCAATCAAGGCTGATGTAAACACCTGCGCCGGCGTAGCACTGCGTCCCACGGAAGACAAGTAATGCATCTTCACATAGCAAGGACTAGGCGCAGCAGGATGATCCGCACAATGCTCCATCGCACTTTTTGCCGCCTCAATCTCATCCATATCTTTGCGTGCCGTAGGAATTGCCGAACGCAGACCAGCAGCCAGCAGCTTTTCTCGTAACGTCGCAAGCTCCTCGCGAGAAACAGAACTCTCTGCATCCGCAGGCCAGGTAATGCTTGTTCCCAGCATCGCCGCATTACGCAGTCCGGGCGACGCCATGATCTCGAGATACTGCTCGTTCTGCGCAGCCGCTCTTGTTGCCACCTCATCAAGCCACTCCGCCAGAGTATTGTGGATACCGTCGAAGTGTCTAAAGGTCGCAAAGAACCAGTCATGCCTGCTCACACCTGCATACGGAACAAAGCTACGCATCGATGCAGTATCAATAAACTTGTCGTAGGACTTCTGATCCTTGAACGCGTCACCCGCCAACACATTGCCCTTCCCACACGGGGCATCGTCCCCTGTCACCGGCGGTACAAACTTGATGCCAACGGGGTCAAGACAAAGCCCCTGCCCCGCAGCCTCTTTGGCAAACGTCTCTGCATAAACGGCACCGCTGATGTGCATATGCAGATCACCACCCTTTGGCATGTTCCTCAGATAGGCATACAGGTCTGGCGTCCCCAGCTTCTTCGCCGCCTCAAAGGCATGCGTTGCACGCAACTCACCAGGAGTCGGCGCACTGCGCGTTACTCCAACACTCGAGCTCTGCCCACTCAACCCAACAGGATTGATGGCTAAGAGAGTTATCGCCAGCAATGCAAAAACTAGATGGAACTTGAGCCTCAACTTGGCCTGCATACAGAAATTTCCTTTCGCCGGTTCGGCGACACGTTAACCATGCCAGAGCGACCTATCGGGCGATACCCCAGTGAGCTCAAACGGATACGTGCAGCGCTACGACTGTTTTGCAGATACTAAACGATTCCGCGAAGCCAACACCATTTCGAGCTCGATCCAAAGCTGTAAAAGCTTCTGTTTCTTCGCGCTATGGGACTACCACAAAGGAGTCATTGCATGTGCTATGACCAATCAACGAGTATGCTTCTCAACAATTCGGTAGCTGAGTAACACGCCGCAAAAAGCCCTCCATTGGAGGGCTTTTTGCGAATACCTTTCAATCTAGCCGAGTCTTCAGCAAACCGCATTCTTGCGGATCACCTGCTTATAAAAAGCAGCACTCAGCTTAGGCGTTCGCTTCTGCGTTGTGAAATCCACATACGTAATTCCGAAACGCT
>Ga0302314_10005898_pt1 | contig 22262 bp, 22 predicted proteins | sample III_Palsa_N2_3_FD_200533 | JGI IMG/M metagenome (GOLD analysis project Ga0302314, IMG submission 200533) | Peat permafrost microbial communities from Stordalen Mire near Abisko, Sweden - III_Palsa_N2_3 | ecosystem: Environmental > Terrestrial > Soil > Palsa > Peat permafrost | place: Sweden...
CCGGCACTGTTCGCGCGGATCCGCGAGGCGTATCCGCGTCACAGCACCTACGTGCAGGAGTTCGCGAAGGGTGGCCAGATCTGGATGATCGGCACGTTCGGCGATCCGATGGTCCAGGGTTCGATGGCCATCTTTCGTTCGCGCGATGCGGCCGAGGAGTTTCTCGCCAACGATCCGTTCACAACGGAGGGACTCGTGTACCGCGCCGAGTTGCGCGAATGGGACCCCCTCGAGTTCCCCGCCCCATCGGTAACTCCTGACCCCTAGGCGTTCGGAGCCGCGCAACGCGCAACAGTGGAGCCGGCTACGGGACGAGCTCGAAGACGACCGAGCCGCTCGGGATGTCGGCCTGCACGAGTTTCGCACGGACGATGCTTCCGTCCACGAGCGGCCCGTTGCAGTGCGCGGTGACGGCGGGCTCGGTGAGCTGGATGCTACCCCCGGTCTTCGACAATGAGATGACGGTTGCGTCGAACACGTCGCCGACCCGCGTCGACAGCACCGCCGCTTCGACGGTGTCGATGGCCCGGTGCTCGAACAGGCTGGTGACACCGGAGGAGTGCGCCATCAGGCCCGGAAGTGTCGGCAGTGCCTCCCGCACCCAGCCGGGGAGTTCGGCTCCCGCCGCGATGGCCTCGCAGGCGACCAGCACGAACCGGTCGACGAGCCGTCGCAGGGGAGCTGTCGCGTGCGAGTACGACGCTCCGACTGCGGCCTGCACCAGGCCAACGGGAACGCTGCCGTCGAATGCCGTGTAGCCGGCGCCGCGGAACAGCGGCCCCGCGGAGTGCATGATGGCGAGCTGTTTCGGGTCTGACGTGTCGAGCGAGCGCAGGTATTCGCCATACTGCTGGTCGTGGGGCCAGGGTGTGCCGAGCGCGACGGTCTGCCGTCGGAAGCGGTCGATGGCCCACTGCTCGGGTGCGGGCATCGTGCGCAGGATGCCCACCTTCGCGCCGATCATCAGGTCGGCAGCGGCGATGCCGGTCAGCAGCGAGAGTTGTGCGTTCCAATCCTCGCAGGGCTGTGGCTGGCGTCGCACCAGCTGGTAGGCGCAGTGCCCGGACCCGTCGTCGACCTCGTTGATTTCGGTGTCCGGCAGGGTGAGGTTCGCGGCGCCTCGAGCGATCTCGAGCGCGATGCGTTTCAGCCCGATCTCTTTGAGCAGCGCGAGGTTCTCGTCGGCGGTCCCGTCGTCGATGGCCTGCTGTACGCGCACGTAGTCGAGCTTCGCCGTGCTTCGCACTCGCGCCCGCCGCAGGTCGGTCGAGGTCACATTGCCCGCGGAGTCCAGGGCGAAGTCCCAGACGAAGGCGCCACGCACCTGGCCGGGAAGCAGTGACGCAGCACCGTTGCTGAGCACAAGGGGATGCAGCGGGATCGGGCCGTCCGGCGGGTAGATGGTCTGCCCGCGTCTTCGAGTCTCGGCGTCGAGTGCGCCGCCAGGCTCGACGAACGACGGTACATCGGCGATCGCATAGCGCACCCGGTAGCCGTCGCCGGCCCGTTCGAGGTAGAGCGCCTGGTCGAGATCGAGGGATCCCGCCGGATCGATCGTGACGAAGGGCACATCCGTGGCGTCGAGGTCGGGCAGGGTGGGATGGGCCGCGGCCACCTCTGCTTGGGCCTGCGCATCGGCCGGGTAGTCCCGCGAGATGCTGAGAGCGACCGGGATCGCGGCGAGGGCGTCGGCGAGCGGCCCGGTGGTCGGTGCCACCATGAGTCGGATCAGCGTTGATGGCACGAGCCTCAGCCTACGACGTGCACCTTTTCGCGGGTATCAGCGCCGCGAGCTCACGAAAACCTGCAACTCGTCAGCGAAGGAGAGTGAGGATGCCCAGCAGGATCACGACGAGGGTCAGCACGAAGACCGCGATGTCGGCGATGCCCTCCCGGATGATCGCCCGGTCGTGCGTGCGCACACGGAACGCGAACGCCCCGATCATCAGGAGCGCGACCCCGATGGCGGCAGCCAGCCCAAACGGCACGAACCAGACGCCCCACGCCAGCCCAACCGTTGCGACGAGTTCGAGAAGCCCGATGACCCTCCAGAAGACCGGATGCACAAAGAGCTTGTCCCGGTTTCCGCGCGAGAAGGGCAGGTCGAGCAGCTTGCCGCCGCCGGTGACCAGCAACATCAGGGCAAGGATTACCGACAGAATGACGCGAGCGATGTCCATGGGTCGAGACTCTACCGGCACCCGATCCGACGGGCGCGGCCGGTGAGGGCCGCATACCTTAGGGCAGCGCGTACCCGCTCTCCGGCGACCCGATGACGAGCCCGTCGGAGAGCAACCCGTCGAGCGCTCGGCCTCGTTGCAGGGCATCGGGCCACAGCTGATCGAGGTCGGCCAGCGGAACCGCAGCGCGCCCAGCGCGCAGTGCACCCAGGATGATCCCCCGCACCTGCCGGTCGGACCCCTCGTATTTCTTCTGCACCGCCCGTCGAGCCCCGCCGTATTCGGGGTAGCCGGCAGCGCGCCACGCGCACTGGTCGGCGATCGGACAGGCGTCGCAGCGTGGTGCCCGCGCGGTGCAGACGACCGCGCCCAGCTCCATCACGGCGGCGTTGAAGGTGCGGGCATCCGTGTGCGACGCGGGAAGCTGCCGCTCCATGGCGGCAAGGTCTCGCGCTGTCGATGGCGGCCCGGCCTCGCCCTGCCCGGCGATCGCGCGGGCCAGCACCCTGCGCACGTTCGTGTCGACCACCGGATGCCGCCTGCCGTATGCGAAGGCGGCGACGGCCCGCGCGGTGTACTGGCCGACACCGGGCAGCGCCAGCAGTTCATCCACGTCGGACGGCACCTCGCCGCCGTGCCGTTCGGTGATCGCGACCGCAGCGGCGTGCAGGTTGAGCGCCCGCCGGGGGTAGCCGAGCCGCTCCCAGGCCCGCACTGCATCCCCGGGGGCCGCCGCCGCAAGGGAGGCGGGAGTCGGCCAGCGCGCGAGCCAGGTCTCGAGGCGCGGTACGACCCGCACGACGGGCGTCTGCTGCAGCATGATCTCGCTGACCAGGATTCCCCAGGCCGGGTAGCCGTCGGCGCGCCACGGCAGGTCGCGCTTGTTGCGCGCAAACCAATCGTTGACCGCCCGCCATATCTCCACGCTCCAAACCTAAACTGGTTGCATGTCGCTCCAGGTTCTGAACCGCTCCGAGGTGATCGCCGCGCTCTCCGACGAGATCCTGCACAACTACGGCAAGGGGCGCGCGATCGTCGCCGTCGACGGGCTGGATGGCGCCGGCAAGAGGGTCTTCGCGGATGCCCTGGCAGCCCACCTCGGTATCGGGCATCGCGCCGTCTTTCGGGCTTCCATCGACGACTTCCACTGGCCGCGAGTTCGGCGGTATGCCCGCGGACGGGATTCCGCCGAGGGTTTCTACCGGGACTCGTACGACTACGAGACGTTCAAGCGCATGTTGACCGAACCATTTCGCACCGGGTGGATCGGATCGTTCAACCTTCGGGCGTTCGACCTGAAGCGCGACATTGCGTTCGAGCCGGTGTGGTCGTCCGGGCCGAAAGATGCGATCCTCATCGTCGATGGGATTTTCCTCAACCGACCCGAGCTGCGGGGTATCTGGAATTTCTCGATCTGGCTGGAGGTCGACCCGGACGTCGCGGCAGCGCGGGTCGCCGCCCGTGACGCCCAGGACTACGAGCACGACATGCCGAACCCTGAGCGATACACGGGCGGCCAGCAGCTCTATCTGGACGAGGCGAAGCCGCGGGACCACGCCACCGCGATCATCGACAACAATGACTTCGAGCATCCGAAGCGCATCTTCGCCGACAGCTGCTGACAAACTCCCCGAGAGGTCACAACCGACCCCTCATTTCGAAAACGAGGGGTCGGTTGTAACCTCTCGGGGATTTTTTTAGGGGATGCGGGCGACAACCTCGGCCGGGGTCAGGAACGTTCCCGAGTCTTCGACCTCGTGCACGAGCGCCACGATCCCGGCATTGACGGGAGCAGCCCTGCCGAGCCTCGTCGCGGCGGCCACCACTGCACCATTGAGGTAGTCGATCTCGGTGAGGGCGCCCCGCCGAATGCTCTGCAGTGTCGACCCGGGATTGGGCGTCGGTCCCATTCGCCTCGCCATCAGTTTCGGCAGCGACTCCGCGAACGGCAGGGGAGTGCGGGCGAACATCCGCAGCCGGCCGTCGGTGAGACCCTGCAGCGGCGCGAACCGGATGCCGTCCGCCAGTGCGACGCGCACGTTCTCCTTCATGCTGCGGGTCAGGATGCGACGCAGTCCCGCATTCGCGACGACCTCCTGCACGCTGAGCCCGGTGATAGCTGGCAGCGCGTTGACCTGGTTGACGATGAGCTTCGTCCACTGCGCCCCGACGAAGTTGTGGGTGAGTTCGGTCGGCATGACTTCGTTGAGGATGCTGATCACGTAGCGGGCGGGCAGGTCCCCGCCGCCGCCGACGTAGGTGCGCCCCGGAGTCGTGATCGCGATCTGTCCGGGAGCCACGAGCGATGAGGCGTACATCGCCAGCCCGCCGAGCACGTCCGAGCGGGGAAGCAGCGGCGCGGTCGCGGAGACCCCGTCGAGCCCGTTCTGAATCACCAGCACGGGCACGCCGTTCAGCAGCCGGGCGTTCGCGAGGATCGCGGCGCGCGCATCCTGTGCCTTGGTCGCGATGATCGCGAGCTGTGGCGCATGTGCCAGCAGCTCGCCCGCGGTGACCCGCGCGGTGAATTCGCCCCAGCCGCCGGTGAGCCGAAGGCCTCCGCCCTGGATGGCCCGCAGGTGGTCTCCCCGCGCCGTGACCTCGACCTCGTGTTCGTCGCGGGACAGCAGTGCGGCGATGGCGCCACCGACAGCTCCCGCTCCGATGACGCCAATCCGCATGATCTCGATACTAGGGGTGACCGATGCTCGGCCTAGACGTATGGGTCTAGGCGCGCGCCTTCCTGGCCAGCTTGCCCGAGGGCAGGGACAGCGACGCGAACGCCGTCACTCCGACCACTGACGCCCCTACCAGCACGGCGGGGATGGCGGCACTCACGTACCCGGTCGGGGTCAGCTGCCCGTTGAGTCCCGTGAAGACGGCGACCAGCACCGCGATTCCGAGTGCGACTCCGATCTCGCGCACGGTCGAGTTGACGCCGCTGGCCTTGGCCCGGTCCTGCTCGCGCATGGTGGCGAGCACCGCGGTCGAGGACGGCGAGAAGACGAGGCCCATACCGATTCCGGCGAGGATGAACGGGTACAGCATGGTCGTGTATGGCACGGTCGCCGACATGGTGCCGGCGAGCCAGAACAGCGCGATGGACTGGCAGGCGAGCCCCACCGCGATCAGCGTGCGCGTGCCGACCCGCGGCGCGATGATGCCGGCGATCGGGGCGACGATCATGGGTGCCATGGTCCACGGGGTGGTTTCGAAGGCGGCCTGCAGCGGGCTTGCGCCCTGCACGACCTGCAGGAACTGGATGAGGATGAACACCGAGCCGAACATTCCGAAGCTGAACCCGAAGCCGACGATGTTGGCGACGGAGAAGCTGCGGTCGCGGAACAGTCCGAGCGGAACGAGTGGCGCTTTTGTGCGAGTCTCCCACCACAGGAACGCGACGAGCGCGATTCCGCCGCCGATCAGGCCGGTGAGCACCTGCGCGCTGTGCCAGCCGGCGTCGTTGCCGCGAACGATCCCGAACACGATGCCGAGCACGCTGAGGCCGACCAGGATGACGCCGACCACGTCGGCTCGCACCTTCTCGCCGAAGCTGTTGGGAAGGGCGAGGAGCACGAGTGGCACCGCGATGATTCCGACCGGCACGTTGATCCAGAAGATCGCCTGCCAGTCCCAGCCCTCGACGACGGCGCCGCCGATCAGGGGGCCGAGCGCGACGCCCAGCCCCGCGACACCGCCCCAGATGCCGATGGCGAGCGGCCGCAGGCGTGCGGGCACCGAGCCGGCAAGCAGGGTGAGTGAGAGCGGTAGCAGTGCCGCGCCGCCGACGCCCTGCACTGCACGCGCGGCGATGAGCTCGCCCGGCGACGTGCTGAAGCCGGCGGCGACGGAGGCGAGAGTGAAGATGGCGATTCCGATCACGAACACTGTTCGACGACCGAACCGGTCGGCGAGGGCGACCGACAGCAGGATGAACGTCGCGAAGCTGAGCGTGTACGCGTTCACGAACCACTGCAGCTGCTCGACGGTCGCTCCGAGGTCTTTGTGGATGACCGGCAGCGCGTTCGTCATGACCAGGTTGTCGAGGCTGGCCATGAACATGGGGATGCTGGCCGCGACGATCGCGAGCCAGACGGGGATGCGGCGGCGCGGGGCGCTCGCTGTGACATCCGCCGGGGAAGTCTCTGTAACAGTCATGATTTGCTCCTGGTCGACCGGCGCGGGGGCATCCGGCTTGTTGTTCGACGGGTGGTATTGGCCATCGATGTCGTAACCAATGTTGTAATCGAATGATTACTTATCTCGAGATTAGTTATCAACTGATACCATGTCAAGCATGAGTGCAACTTCGGCCACCCCGGCCACCCGAATGGCGTCAGACGAACGCCGCCTGCTGGTGCTCGAGGCGGCGACCGCCGTCTTCGGCCAGCGCGGCTACGCCGGCACGACGACCGACCAGGTCGCGATCGCCGCCGGCGTCAGCCAGCCCTACGTCGTGCGCATGTTCGGTACGAAGGAGAAGCTGTTCCTCGCAGTGCTGCAGCGAGCGCTCGACACGCTCATGGGTGCGTTCCGGCGGGCGCTCGCCGAGGACCCGACCGGCGACATCGGCCATCGACTCGGGCTGGCCTATGCCGACCTCCTCACCGACCGCGGCCTGCTGCTGTCGCTCATGCACGGCTTCGTGCTCGGTGCCGATCCCGAAATCGGGCGTGTCGCGCGCTGCGGTTTCCTGGAGGTCTACGCCTTCCTGAAGGACGACGTGGGAATGAGCCCGGCACAGGCGTCCGACTTTCTCGCGCACGGCATGATGCTCAACACGCTCGTCGGCCTGCGGATGACCGACGAGTTCGACACCAACCCGGATGCCCGCGAGTTGCTCGAGACGGCGATGCCCGACAAGCTCCCGGTGCTGCTGCGTCTTACGGACGCGAAGGCCGCGCAGCGCCCGCCGGAGCCGGTGGGTGCGGCACACTAGAGCGGTGAGCACCTCCGGCATCCTGCTCGTCGACAAGCCCGGCGGAATCACGAGCCACGATGTCGTCTCGCGGGTGCGCAAACTGGCGGGCACGCGCAAGGTCGGCCACGCCGGAACCCTCGACCCCCTCGCAACAGGGTTGCTCATCCTGGGGCTGGATGCATCGACCCGGCTCCTGACCTACCTTGTCGGCCTCGACAAGGAATACCTGGCGACCATCCGGCTGGGCCAGGCGACGACGACGGACGACTCGCAGGGCGACCCGGTCGGCGAGCCCGTCGATGCGACGGGTATCGGGCGCGACGCGATCGAGGAAGCGATTCGGCCGCTCACGGGCGTTATCCGGCAGGTGCCCAGTTCGGTGAGCGCCATCAAGGTCGACGGCAAGCGGTCGTACGACCGGGTTCGAGCCGGCGAGGAGTTCACGCTGGCCGCGCGCGAGGTCAGCGTCGGCACATTCGAGGTTCTCGAAGTCTGGCCCGCTGAGCTGGATGTTCGGGTCGAGTGTTCGTCCGGCACCTATATCCGCGCGCTCGCCCGCGATCTCGGCGCCGCCCTTGGTGTCGGCGCCCACCTCACAGCGCTGCGGCGCACCCGCATCGGACCCTTCCGGGTCGCCGATGCGGCACAACTCGACGACAGGCTGGTGTCCACGATGCGGGACCCGGCATCCATTGCCCGACAACTGTTCGACACGGTGGTGCTCACCGACCTGGAGCGAGTCGAGTTGCAGCAGGGCAAACGGCCGCACCTGCAGAATCTGGCAGAGAATCTTGCGGATTCGCCGGGTCCGATCGCCGCGATCGACCAGAATGGAGACCTTACGGGGTTGGTGTCGACAGCGGCGGGGGTCGCACGTGTTCTCGTCAACTTTCCGACCGAGCAGGTCGGGCAACAGGACGAGGCAACAGGGGTGGTGTCGTGATCGAGTGGTACACCGTCGTCGAGGTTGCCGTAGCGGCCGCCGCGGGCGTGTTGTGCCTGGTGCTCGGACTGTTCGGCGTGAGGCCGGGTGACCTTTCGATGGGGGCGACCCTCCTGGTCGAACTTCTGCTGCTGGGGCAGCTGGGCATTGCGATCGTGGCGCCCCTCGTCGGCAATTCGCCGACCGGCAGCCTGCTCGAGTTCTACATCTACCTGGTCGTCGCGATCCTGCTGCCCCTGCTGGCGGGCGTATGGGCGCTCGTCGAGCGTGATCGCTGGAGCACGGTGGTTCTCGCCGTCGCCTGCCTTGCGATCGCGGTCATGGTGGTGCGCATGAACATCATTTGGACCGTGCAGATCGCTTAGGGTTGGATCGATGTCCAGCGCCCCCCAGCCCGAGAACCGGGCCCCCGCCGTGCCCCCAGAGGCCGCAGCTTCCGCCGCGGCGGCCACCGCCACACCACACGCACGGGCCCGCCGATCCCTCGGCGCCGGCCGCGTGCTCATCATCGTGTACGCGATCCTCGCAATCGGCGCCACGTCGCGCGCCGGCTACCAGTTCGCCGCGTTCTTCGGGCAGTACCCGGCGGCACGCCTGCCCATCGCGTTGTCCGCGGTGTCCGGAGTCATCTACATCGTGGCCACCATCGCCCTCGTCGCCCCGGGGCGCGCCTGGTATCGCGTGGCCTGGGTCACGATCAGCTTCGAGCTTCTCGGCGTGCTCACCATCGGCACGCTGAGCATCCTCATCCCGGCGGTCTTCGCAGGGCCCGCGAACCTGCCCGATGTCGCCGACGGCACCGTCTGGTCGACATACGGCATCGGCTACCTGTTCATTCCCGTCGTGCTCCCCGTGCTCGGCATGCTGTGGCTGCGCAGCAGGCGCGCCCACTATTCGGCGGCCTGAGTGCAGTTCTTCGACTCTCTCGCAGCAGTACCGCCGGGCTTCGGCCCGAGCGCGGTCACGATCGGCAAGTTCGACGGGGTGCACGCGGGTCATCGCGCGGTGCTGGCCGAGGTGCTAGCCGTTGCCGCACGGCAGCACCTGGTGCCAACGGTCGTCACGTTCGATCGCAACCCGCTCAGCCTGCTCGCTCCCGATCGATGCCCGGAGGCCCTCGCCGGCAACGGCAAGAAAGTCGAGCTGCTGGCGAGCGCCGGGGTGGATGCGACGCTCATGCTGGCATTCGACCGCGCGTTCAGCGAGCAGCCGCCGGAGCAGTTCGTGTCCAGCGTGCTGGTGGATGCCCTGCACGCCCGCGTGGTGTTCGTCGGCCAGGATTTCCGGTTCGGCGCACAGGGCAGCGGCACCGTCGAGCTGCTCGATCGCCTGGGTGCCGAGCACGGTTTCGAGGTGCACCACATCCCCGAGGTGGTGAGTGACACGGGTGACCAGTCGCGCCGGGCATCCTCGACCTGGATCCGTGAGCTTCTCGAGGCGGGAGAGGTCGCGGCTGCGGCCGTGCCGCTCGGCCGGTTGCACAGTGTGCGCTCGATCGTCGTGGGCGGTGAGCGGCGGGGGCGCGAGCTCGGCTACCCGACCGCCAACCTGTCGCCGGACATCGAGGGATTCATCCCGCGTGACGGCGTCTACGCGGCCTGGGCGACCGTTCCCGCCGGCACTTTCGGCGCGGCGGTGTCGATCGGCAACAACCCGACCTTCGAGGGGGTGCCGCAGAAGCAGGTCGAGGCGCACCTGCTCGACCAGAAGCTCGACTTGTACGGCGCGCCCATCGAGCTCGAATTCGTCGACTACATCCGGCCCATGAACAAGTTCGAGTCGGCGGATGCCCTCGCCCGGCAGATGGGCATCGACGAGGAACAGATCCGCGAGATCCTCGGAGTCCCTCCCAAAAGTCCGTGAGAGGTCACAATCCACCCTTCGTTATGGACTTGAAGGGTCGATTCGGCCCTTTCGCGGAGTTTTCGGGTTGGCCCCTAAGCTTGCGGGATGCCATCTGACCGTCGCCTGCCGCTGTGGGCGGGCCGCACGGCCGCGCTGCTGGGCATCCTGCTCGTCGCGCTGAACCTCCGCACGGTGGTCGCGGCGCTGTCGCCCATCCTGAACCTGGTATCGCACGACGTGGCGCTGAGCCCGGTCGTCATCGGAATCATCGGGGCCGCGCCGCCGCTCATGTTCGCGCTCGCGGGGCTCATCACACCGAGGCTCTCGCGGGGCCTCGGCCTCGAGTTGTTGCTGCTGCTGGCCGTCGCCGCGATGGTGGTCGGCCAGTTCATCCGCGCGATCTCGCCGAACGCGCCCCTGCTGGTGGTCTCGACCGCCCTCGCCCTGCTGGGTGCTGGCATCGGAAATGTGCTGCTGCCGCCGCTGGTCAAGCGATACTTCCCCGACCGGATGACCCAGGTCACGAGCCTCTACGCGGTACTCATCGCGTTCAGCACGTCATTGCCGGCGCTCGCCGCCGTGCCGGTCGCCACCGCCTTCGGTTGGCGGGTCTCCCTGGGAGTCTGGGCAGTTCTCGCCCTCCTGGCCCTCGTGCCGTGGATCGCGGCCGCTCGGGCGAGAGCGAAGGCCGTGCGACTGGCTCGTGAATCGGATGACGCCGACGCCGTCGAGTCAGAACCCGCACTCGAGGCCACACTGTTCCGGTCGCCAGTGGCCTGGGCGATCATGTTCACCTTCTGCGTGTCGAGCGTCAACGTCTACGCCGCCTTCGCCTGGTTGCCGAGCCTGCTGGTGCAGACCGCGCACGTCGACCAGGGCACGGCGGGCGCGCTTCTCGCGCTCTACGCGATCGTCGGGTTTCCGAGCGCACTCCTCGTCCCGGCGATCGCCTCGCGCCTCACCAACGTCGCCAGCCTCATCTATTTCGCCACCGCATGCCTCGTGGTCTCCGACATCGGCCTGCTGGTCTTCCCGGCTCAGGGCACAGTCGTGTGGGTGGTGCTCGGCGGTCTCGGTGCGCTGCTGTTCCCACTCTCGCTGCTGCTGATCAACAAGCGCACGCGCAGCCACACCGGGTCGGTCGCGCTGAGCGGCTTCGTGCAGGGGGTCGGCTACATCATCGCCGCCGCCAGCCCGTTGGCATTCGGGCTCCTGCGCCAGGCCACCGGTGGATGGTCGGCGTCGCTGATTTTCCTGCTGGTTGTGTCACTGGTGGCGATTCCGGCGGGCATCATCCTGGCTCGACCCCGGTTTCTGGAGGATGACCTGGCCGCGCGGGCCCGCCGCGCGACCTAACGGGCGGCTCTCGCTTCGCGCACCAGCTCAGCGCACCAGTTCGGCGCGAAGGATGAGCGCGGCCGCGCCGATCAGGGGGCCGTCGCCCGAGAGGCCAGAGGGAACAACCTTCACATGGTTGACGAAGTCGAATACCGTGCGTTCGGCGACGCCCGCCGCGATGTACTCGAACAGGTCGGGCGTGACGTGCGAGAAGCCGCCGCCGATGGCCACGATCTCGAGCTCATCGAGCGATGTTGCCGAGGCGATGGCCTGGCCGAGCGCTCGTCCGGCCCGCTGCACGGCCGCGATCGCGATCTCGTCGCCTGCGGCATAGCCGGCGGCGAGGTCTTCCCCGGTGTCTCCGGTCCAGCCCTGCGACCGTGCCCATGCGACGCTGCGAGGACCTGACGCGACGGCCTCGACGCAGCCGATGCCGCCGCAGACGCAGCGGTCCGAGAAGCCGCCCACCTCGACGTGGCCGATGTGGCCCGCGTTGCCCGTCGGCCCTTGCACAGTTCGCCCGCCCAGGATGAGGCCGCCGCCGACTCCGGTCGAGACGATCATGCCCATCACGTTGTCGTAGCCGCGCGCCGCACCGACCCAGTGTTCGGCCAGCGTCATGCACAGCCCGTCCACCGCCAGGGTCGCCGGCACCAGGCCCACACGTTCCCGCACGTGTTCGAGCAGCGGATACCCGCGCCAGGCCGGCACGTTCAGCGGGCTGACCCGGCCCCGGGCGAGGTCGATCGGCCCCGCACATCCGATGCCGGCGCCGGCGAGCTCGGCGCCCGTCGGCAGCGCCGCGAGTACGGATGCCAGCACCGCGTCGACGGATGCCGTGAGCGCTTCCGACGTCGCGCGCGGGCCGGTCGGCTGCCGGGACCGCGTCGACGGCAGCACCACGCCGGTCTCGTCGACGAGGGCGCCCTCGACCTTGGTTCCGCCGAAGTCGATCGCGAGCGCAAGTGCCATGGCACCGAGCGTATCGATTCCCGCCGTGCTCCCGTGCCAGGGTGGCGCCGTCGATAAGCTCGGGACGTGCCCAAGACCGAGCTGCTGTTCTCGCGCAGCTACGACCTGCCGCGGGCGATCGTGTGGGATGCCTTCGTCGACCAGGACCTCGTCGAGGGCTGGCTGGCGGTGGCCCGCGTCGACCCGTGGGTCGGCGGCCAGTACCGGCTGGAGTGGCTGTCCTGGGAACGGCCGCTCACGACCCTCGGGGTCATCCGGGCGCTGCAGCCCCGAACTTTTCTGGCGGTCGACACCGACAACATCGGCAGCTTCGAATTCACGCTGGTTCCCGTGCCGGGGGGCACCCGCGGCGAATCGACCGACCTGCGCCTGGCCGCCATCGTCGACGTCGCGCCCGCGCTGCGCTCGACCATCCGCGCTTACTGGCAGACCAACCTGGACCAGCTCGAGTCGCTGCTGCGGGGGCACCCCGTGAACTGGGCCACCTGGCGGCAGGACCGCGGCGACGACTGGGCCGCCTACCTGCGCGAGGCCGCCGAGGGCGACGGATCCGACTAGTCCCGACCCCGCCTGGTACACCATCGTGCCGTAACCTGTTCTCTCGGAGATTAACAACAATGACGATTTCAACCCCGGTGGCGCTGGCGCCCGCGGAAAGGGCGATTGCCCTGCTCGGCGGTGACCTGACCGAGCGTTCACTGCGACTTCACCTCGAGGGACTCAGCGGCGTCGACGCGGTCGGTCTCGAACAACGGGCCGCCGACCTCGGCACGCGGTCGATCAAGACCACCTCGAAGGCCTGGGCCCTCGACCGCATCATCGAGCTCATCGACCTGACCACGCTGGAGGGTGCGGACACGCCCGGCAAGGTGCGCTCGCTGGTTGCGAAGGCGCTGACTCCCGACCCGAGCGACGCCACGGCGCCGCGGGTTGCCGCGGTCTGCGTCTACGGCGACATGGTGCCATACGCGGTCACAGCGCTGGGGTCCGCGCACGCCGCAGGCGGCAGCGAGGGCATCAACGTCGCCGCCGTTGCCACGGCGTTCCCGAGCGGCCGGGCATCGCTTCGCGTCAAGCTCGCCGACACCGCGGATGCCGTGGCAGCGGGCGCAGACGAGATCGACATGGTCATCGACCGTGGGGCGTTCCTCTCGGGCCGGTACGGCCAGGTTTTCGACGATATCGTCGCGGTCAAAGAGGCCTGCCGACGTTCGAACGGCAGCTACGCGCACCTCAAGGTCATCCTCGAGACCGGTGAGCTGAACACGTACGACAACGTGCGCCGGGCATCCTGGCTCGCGATCCTGGCGGGCGGCGACTTCATCAAGACCTCGACCGGCAAGGTGGCGCCGGCGGCGACGCTCCCGGTCACGCTGCTCATGCTCGAGGTGGTGCGTGACTGGCACCGCCTCACGGGCGAACGCATCGGCGTGAAGCCAGCCGGAGGCATCCGTACCTCCAAAGACGCGATCAAATACCTCGTGACCGTCGCCGAGACGGCCGGCGAGGAGTGGCTGACGCCGTCGCTGTTCCGGTTCGGCGCTTCGAGCCTGCTCAACGATGTGCTGTTGCAGCGCCAGAAGCTGCGCTCCGGCCACTACAGCGGCGCCGACTACGTCACCATCGACTGACCCGTCACCATCGACCAGCAGGACTGAAACCATGAGCTTCCTCGAATACGCTCCCGCGCCGGAATCCACCGCGATCCTTGGCCTTCGCGACAGCTACGGCCTCTTCATCGACGGCGAGTTCGTCGACGGCCACGGCAAGCCGTTCGCCACCATCTCACCGGCCACCGAGAAGCACATCGCCCAGATCGCGAACGCGGATGCCTCGGACGTCGACACCGCGGTCAAAGCTGCCCGTCGCGCCTACGACAAGACCTGGTCGAAGCTGTCCGGCGCGGACCGAGGCAAGTACCTGTTCCGCATCGCCCGGCTCGTGCAGGAGCGCGCGCGAGAGCTGGCCGTCGCCGAGAGCCTCGACAACGGCAAGCCGATCAAAGAGAGCCGGGATGTCGACATCCCGCTGGTGGCCGCCTGGTTCTTCTATTACGCGGGTTGGGCCGACAAGCTCGACTATGCGGGGCTCGGGGCCGCGCCGCGCGCACTGGGCGTCGCCGCGCAGGTCATCCCGTGGAACTTCCCGCTGCTGATGCTCGCGTGGAAGATCGCGCCGGCGCTCGCCGCCGGCAACACCGTCGTGCTGAAGCCGGCCGAGACCACGCCGCTTTCGGCGCTGCTGTTCGCCGAGATCCTGCAGCAGGCCGACCTGCCCGCCGGGGTCGTCAACATTCTCACCGGCGCGGGCGATACCGGGCAGGCGCTGGTGCAGCACCCGGATGTCAATAAGGTCGCGTTCACCGGTTCGACGGCAGTAGGGCGGGCCATCGCCAAATCGGTTGCGGGGACGGGCAAGAAGCTCACGCTCGAGCTCGGTGGCAAGGCGGCGAACATCGTGTTCGACGACGCGCCGATCGACCAGGCCATCGAGGGCATCGTCAACGGCATCTTCTTCAACCAGGGCCACGTCTGCTGTGCCGGGTCCCGACTGCTCGTGCAGGAGAACATCCACGACGAGGTCGTCGACCGCCTCAAGCAAAGGCTCTCGACGCTTCGGCTCGGCGACCCGCTCGACAAGAACACCGACATCGGGGCGATCAACTCGCGCGAACAGCTCGAGCGCATCCGCGAGCTGTCCGACATCGGAGAGGCGGAGGGCGCCGAGCGCTGGACCGCTGACTGCGCGATCCCCGAGAACGGGTTCTGGTTCGCCCCGACCATCTTCGACAATGTGTCGACGTCGAGCCGTATCGCCCGGGAGGAGATCTTCGGGCCGGTGCTCTCGGTGCTGACCTTCCGCACGCCGGCCGAGGCCATCGCCAAAGCCAACAACACCCCCTATGGGCTCTCCGCGGGCATCTGGAGCGACAAGGGGTCGAAGATCCTCGCCGTTGCCGACCAGCTGCGCGCCGGGGTCATCTGGGCCAACACCTTCAACCGCTTCGATCCGGCATCGCCGTTCGGCGGCTACAAGGAGTCGGGCTACGGTCGCGAGGGCGGCCGCCATGGCCTCGCCGCCTATTTGACCAACTCGCCGGTCGCCGGGCTCGTCGAGGTGCCCACCACCACGAAAAAGGCGGTCGCGAAGTGACCCACCTCACAGTCCCCAAGACGTACAAGCTGTACATCGGCGGCAAGTTCCCGCGCAGCGAAAGCGGGCGCACTTTCGAGGTCGTCGGAGCATCCGGAGCATTCGTCGCGAACGCCGCCAAGGCCAGCCGCAAGGATGCCCGTGATGCGGTCGTCGCGGCCCGCGCGGCGCAGCCGGGCTGGGCTGGTGCAACCGGCTACAACCGCGGCCAGGTGCTGTACCGCATCGCCGAACTGCTGGAGGGCCGTCGCGCCCAGTTCGTCGACGAGATCACTTCAGTCGACGGCGTCTCGGCCTCGGCTGCGAACGCCCAGGTGGATGCGGCGATCGACACCTGGGTCTGGTACGCCGGCTGGGCCGACAAATACGTGCAGGTCGCCGGTAACGCCAACGCCGTGAGCGGGCCGTACTTCAACATCTCGGTGCCGGAACCGACGGGAGTGGTGGCGATCGTTGCGCCCGACGACGCGCTCGTCGGCCTCGTCGGCGTAGTCGCGCCGGCAATCGTGTCGGGCAACACCGTGGTCGTCATCGCGAGCGAGACGTCGCCGCTGAGTGCCATCAGCCTGGCCGAGGTGCTCGCGACGAGCGATGTCCCCGGGGGCGTCGTCAACATCCTCACCGGTTCGGCGTCCGAGATCGCGCCGTGGCTGGCCAGCCACGCCGACGTGAACGCCCTCGACCTGACCGGTGCCGAATCGCTCGACTGGGTCGACCTTCAGGTCTCGGCCGCAGACACGCTGAAGCGCGTCCGCACGCCGGGGGATGCAGGACCGTCGCTCGACCGCATCGTCGCATTCACCGAGACCAAAACGGTCTGGCACACCAAGTCGCTCATCTAGGCCTCGAGCCTCGGAGTGCAACCCCTTTCGGGCGATCCGAACGGCCCGTAGCGTCGAAGCTATGTCAACCTCGCCCGTCACAGCAGTACCCGTCGAAGCATGAAGATTCTCGTTACCGGCGCTTCCGGCTACCTGGGCGGCAGACTCATCCCGCGCTTGCTCGACGAGGGCCACGAGGTGGTCGCTTTCGTTCGGAATCCGGCCAGCCTAGCCGGGGCACCCTGGTTGCCGAACGTACAGGTCGTTCGCGGCGACCTGACCGACCGGGCGAGCGTCGAACGGGCGATGCCGGGCATCGAAGTGCTCTACTACCTCGTGCATTCGATGGCCGGCGGCCGCGACTTCGAGCGAGCCGACCGTGAGTCGGCCCAGAACGTCGCCGAGGCGGCCGCGGCAGCGGGCGTCCAACGAATCGTGTACCTGGGCGGCCTGCATCCGGATGTTCCGAACCTCAGCCCGCACCTGCGCAGCCGGGCCCAGGTGGGCGAGATCCTGCTCGCCTCGGGCGTGCCCACGGCAGCGCTGCAGGCCGGTGTGGTCATCGGGTCGGGGTCGGCGTCGTTCGAGATGATCCGCCACCTCACCGAGGTGCTGCCGTACATGCCGGCCCCGAAGTGGGTGCGAAACTTCATCCAGCCCATCGCCGTGCGCGACGTGCTCTACTACCTTCTTCGCGCTGCGACCCTGCCGTCGGCCGTGAACCGCACGTTCGACATTGGCGGGCCCGACGTGCTGCGCTACGGCCAGATGATGAACGGATATGCCGTCGAGTCGGGACTGCCGCAACGCCCGATCGCCTCGCTGCCGGTCTTCACACCGTGGCTCGCGTCGCAGTGGGTCAACCTGGTTACGCCCATCCCGCGCTCCCTCGCGGTGCCGATTATCGCCTCGCTGCAATACGACTGCGTCGCCCGGGAAAGCGATATCGACCGGTATATCCCGAGGCCCGACGGCGGTCTGACCGGCTATCGCAGGGCGGTGCGCCTCGCGTTGGACAGGATGCGGGACGGCGAGATCGAGACCAGCTGGCAGAATTCGTCGGTACGCGGCGCGCCGAGCGACCCGCTGCCGAGCGACCCCGACTGGTCCGGCCACACGGTCTACACGGATGTTCGCCGCCAGCACTCGGACGCGGATGCGGCAGAGCTGTGGCGGGTCATCGAGGGCATCGGAGGCGATAACGGCTGGTACTCGTTCCCGCTGGCCTGGGCGGTGCGCGGCTGGGCCGACAAGCTCGTGGGCGGCGTCGGCCTGCGGCGCGGCCGGAGAAGCGCCACTCGGCTCGACGTCGGCGATGCCCTCGACTTCTGGCGGGTCGAGCGGCTCGATCGCGGCCGGTTCCTTCGGCTGCGCGCGGAGATGAAGCTGCCGGGGCCGGCGTGGCTGGAACTCACGGCGGAACCCGATCCCGATGGCGGTTCGAACTACACGCAGCGCGCGATCTTTTTCCCGCGGGGCCTGGCGGGACGGCTGTACTGGTACTCGATCCTGCCGTTCCACGGCGTCATCTTCGCGGGCATGGCGCAGCGCATCACGGCGGCCTCCGAGGCTGTGAATGCGTCTGTTAACCCATGAGGGGTGTGCGTTCTTCGCCCGACTAGCGCACAATGGAATTGCGAGGTGTTTTTCATGAGCGAGCAAGACGACCCCCAATCCAGCCTGGAATCCGCGGAATCGATCGTCTTCGTCGGCGACAGCATCACTGCTGGCGGCGACTGGCAGACCTGGTTTCCCGAGTACCGGGTTGCAATCGAAGCGACCCCCGGCGACGCGACCGACCGGCTCAACGAGCGGCTTCCCGCCATCGTCGAGTTGCAGCCGGAGACACTGGCGATCCTGATCGGCGCCAATGATTTCGGCCAGTCCCGGTCGGTGGAGTATGTGGTGCGCAGCATCGAGTACTTCCTGGCGATGGTGCGACAGGATGTGCCCGGGTCACGAACCCTGGTGCAATCAATCCTGCCGCGCGGTCGGGAGTACGCGGATGATATCCGCGACGCCAACCGGCACCTGCGCCAGTATGCGCAGAACGTGCACGCGCAGTATCTCGACCTGTGGGCCACGATGGCCACTGACGAGGGTGAGCTCAAGCCGGAGTACACGACCGACCGGCTGCACCTGACGCCGGAGGGCTACGAGGCGTGGCTCAGCGAGCTTCGACCAGCGCTGGAGCGCCTGCGGGACGCACCGCCGATGTCGCGGCCGATCTCGATCATCCACGACGCCCGCGTCTAGCATTTCCCCCCGTTTGCGACTATTCCGCCGCGGCTAACCGGCAGGTTAGCCGAAAAGCGGCGCGAATGGGCGGGTCAGACGGCGCGGATGAGGGCCTGGTAGAACTCGATGCCCCGCAGCCAGGTCGCGACGCGGATGCGCTCGTTGACGGCGTGCAGGGTGCCGCGCTCGGCGAGTGAGATCTCGAACGGCGAGAACCGGTAGACGGAGTCGCAGATGCGGGTGAAGTGCCGGCTGTCGCTGGCTCCGAGCTGGATGTACGGCGTCACAATCGTGCCGGGGTAGGTCGTCTCGATCGCGGCCCGCACTGCGGTCCACTGCGGCCCGCTCGTCGGCGAGATAGGTGACGGCTCCGACGGGTTGCGCGTAGTGACGGTGACGCGGTCGTCCCGGATGGCGGCACGGATGTGTTCGACCGAGTCCGCGACGTTCGAGCCGACTGCGACCCGCATGTTGACGGTCGCGGTCGCCGTCTCGGCAAGCGCGTTGTCGGCGGCGCTGCCGGTAAGTCTCGTCACAACGGCCGTCGTGCGCACCATGGCCCTGGTTTCATCGCCGAGCCTCGAGAACAGGGCGAGCAGGATGCCCCTGGTGAGCCACTGGTTGGTGAACAGCCATCGGTACGGCTGCCGCGCGTGCGCGCCCACGGTTCGGATCATCTCGAGGTTCGTCGCAGAGAACCGGGCCGGGAACGGCGAGGCGTCCAGTCGCACGATCGCCCGCGCGAGTCGAGCCGTCGCACTGAGCCGCGGGGGAGTGGACGCGTGGCCGCCCTCCTGCACCACAGTCAGCTCGACCGAGGTGATGCCCTTCTCGCTGACCCCGACTACGGCGATCTGCCCGTCGACACCGGGGAAGATCCCCTCGACGACGGCACCGCCCTCATCCACCAGCAGCGCCGGTCGGATGCCGCGCGATTCGAGCAGCGCGACGATTGCCTGGGCACCGGAGCCGATCGTCTCCTCGTCGTGACCGAAGCTCAGATAGATGTCGTTTGCGGGCATCACCCCTTCTGCGATGCAGGCCTCGACCGCCTCCAGGATGCTCACCAGGGCGCCCTTGTCGTCGAGGGCTCCGCGCGCCCACAATTCGGTGCCGTCCGCACCTTCGACAAGTTCGGCGCCGAAGGGCGGATGGTCCCAGCGATCGTCGCTCGCGGCGACGACGTCGTAGTGGGCCAGCAGCAGTGTCGGAGCTTTGGCAGATCGACCCACCCAGCGGTAGAGCAGTGAATGCCCAGCCACGATTTCTCGCGTGAGCGTGCTGTGGAGCCCCGGGTACAGCTCGGGCAGGACCGCGACGAACCGTTCGAACTGCGGCCAATCCACGTTTTCGAGGTCGAGCCGGGAAATCGTGGGGATGCGCAGCAGTGCGCGAAATCGTTCGACCGGGGTCACCCGGCAAGCCTAAACGCAGGCGGTGGCATCAGGTCAGGAGGCGGCCCCCGCGGCCCAGTCGACCACGACCGAGTTGGGATCATCGCCCAGTCGGGCATTGAGCTTCGACCCGGGGTACAGCAGCGGGAGGGCGGTGGCCGGCACGGGGTTGCCGACGAGCAGCTGGTAAGGGGTGGGCACGCCCTCATAGACGGTCAGTTGCAGCGCATACATCTCGATGCCGTCGGCATTCTTCTTACCGAGTGGCTGGTCTCCGACCAGCACCACCTTGATGGGCTTGCCGTTGGCGAGCAGGTAGGCGGCGCTGTGCGCGTTGTCAGTGCTGCGGGCGAGGGTGACCTCCGGAACGGCGGCGGTGAAGTCGATGGCGACCCTGCTGTGGTCGGCGGGGTCGACGCGCACGGCGACCACCGCCCCGCCTGACGACAGCTGCGGGATGACGATCTCCTGCACGCGCTGCACAATCGTCGCCTCGAAGGCAGGCGTGTTGTCGAGGTAGACGTTCGCGGTGATCGTGCATTTGCGCTCGACCAGGCCGTTCCCGGTCTGCAGCGTCATCCCCGACATCTGCACGCCGGTGATCTCTCCCCGCCCGAGAATCCCGTTCTGGATGACGGCCGTGTCGGCCGATCCGATCAAATTTCCGAACCAGCCCATGGCCAGCCACCTGCTCTTCCTGTCGTACATTCTCTGGTGCCGTCGCCCACGGCCGCCTGGGTAAGGCATTGCCTGGACCAACTGCACTGCATCGGGTTTGTGTTGCGCGCTCGTCGCCGAACGTGGGTACTGCAACACTCGACAGCGTAGATCTGGGTATCGCGGCACGAAATGGGTAGCGATTGCCTAACTTTCAGCGCCGGCCACCGCAAGGGCTGGCGCAGATCCACGGTCTCCGTATCGTGGAACCATGACCTCCCTCTGGCTCTCCGACGCGGCACCGATCCCCACCGACAGCTTCGAGCCGGGCTCACACTTCGACGAGGTGATCGTGGGCGGTGGCATCACCGGACTGGTGTCGGCCCTGCTGTTCGCCCGTGAGGGCCGCCGCGTGCTCGTGCTCGAGGCCCGCAACCTCGGCGCGGTGACCACCGGCAACTCGACCGCGAAGGTGAGCCAGCTGCAGGGCACGCAGTTCCAGAAGATTCGCCGTCTCAACCCGCAGAAGATCCTCCAGGCCTATGCCGATGGCAACCGGGATGCGTTCGACTGGCTGGTCGACTACGCGACTGCCAACGGCATCGAGTTGGACCGGCCCGCCGCGGTCAGTTACGCGGGCACCCCGAACGGTGCCTTCGCCGTCACGCGCGAGTACGAAGTGGCGCGCTCGGTGGGCCTCGACGTCGAGCTGGTCGCGGATGCCGGCCTGCCGTTTGCGACCTGGGGTGCGGTGCGCCTCGCCGACCAGGCGCAGCTTGACCCGATGGACCTGGTCGCCTCACTCGCGACCGACATCCGGGTGCTGGGCGGCCGCATCGTGGAGGGAGTCCGGATGCTCGATGTGCGGGCCGTGCGCCGGCCGGCCCTGGTCGTCACCACCGCAGGCGAGCTCACGGCCGACCACGTCATCCTCGCCACCGGCACGCCTGTGCTCGCTCGCGGACTCTACTTTGCCAAAGTGGCGGCCCAGCGCAGCTACGCCCAGTCGTTCCAGGTCGCTGCGGACCAGCTGCCCGACGGCATGTTCCTCGGCGTCGAGTCGCCGACGCGCAGCATCCGCACCTGGCGGGGTCGACTGCTGACCGGCGGTAACGGGCATCCGGTCGGCCGGGAATCATCGCCGCAGGCGCGCGCCGACGACCTGGCGAACTGGACGCGTGAGATCTGGCCCGGTGCCGTGCAGACGCATTCGTGGTCAGCCCAGGACTACAGCCCGATGCACCACGTGCCGTTCGTGGGCTGGTTCCCCCGTGGTTTTCGGCGCATCTATCTCGCCACCGGATACGACAAGTGGGGCATGACCGGGGCGGTGTCGGCCGCTCGCACGCTGGTCGCCGACATCCTGGGTACCAACACCCGGTGGCAGTCGGCCATGCACCGCCGGCCGACCCTTCCGCTCACGCTCGCGCGCGGTATGGGCGAGGCCGCCGCGGTCGGCTGGTGGTATGCGAAGGGCTGGAGCGGTGCGCTGTCGAACCGGATGCCCGCGGAGCCGCCCGCCGAGGGAGCCGGCGTGGTCGGGCACGAAGGTCTTCGGCCCCGGGCTGTCTCGACCGTCGACGGCACGACCTGCGAGCTCTCCGCGGTCTGCACGCACCTGGCCGCCGTCGTGACCTGGAACGACGCCGAGCGCAGCTGGGACTGCCCGGCGCATGGTTCCCGGTTCGCCGCCGACGGCACCGTGCTCGAGGGCCCGGCCCGTCATCCCCTCGCCGGCCATCTCGTTCGCGCGGTGGAGGGAGTAACGGTCTCGCGGCGGGAGTCATAACTCCCGCCGCG
>Ga0302314_10005899_pt1 | contig 22260 bp, 16 predicted proteins | sample III_Palsa_N2_3_FD_200533 | JGI IMG/M metagenome (GOLD analysis project Ga0302314, IMG submission 200533) | Peat permafrost microbial communities from Stordalen Mire near Abisko, Sweden - III_Palsa_N2_3 | ecosystem: Environmental > Terrestrial > Soil > Palsa > Peat permafrost | place: Sweden...
CGAAGAGTTGCCGACACCGGCAGTCCTCATCGTGAGCCGTGCCTTTGCCGACCAGATGTTTCCGAAAGGCGGCGCGCTGGGAAAATCCATTTATAACGCGCAGCCCAAAAGCGTGTCCACCATCGTGGGCATCGTGGACCGGCTGCAGTCGCCATGGACCGGCGCGACCGGACCCACGAGCACTTTCGTCGACAACACGATCATGATACCCGCGCATTTCGCGTCGGCCGATGCGTTCTACGTCATTCGATGCCAACCGGCGAGACTTGCCGTCGTGATGCAGGCGGCGCAAGTCTCATTGATCCGCTTGGAGCCCACGAGAATCATTAAACTGGTGCAGCCGATGACCGCGGCGCGGGCGGACAGTTACCGGGACGATCTGGGCGTGGCAATCATTCTTGGAGTGGTCTCCGCAGCCCTCGTGGCGGTTACCGTGTTCGGCATCGTCGGCCTGACCAGCTACTGGGTGTCGGAGCGTCAGCGGCAAATCGGCATTCGACGGGCGTTGGGCGCCACTCGGGCCGCTATCCTGCGTTACTTTCAGACCGAGAACTTGCTGATCGCCTCGGCAGGTATCGGGTTCGGCGTCATGTTGGCCCTGGCCCTCAATTTGTGGATGGTCAGCAGCTTCGAAATGGCGCGAATCGGTTTGATTTATCCCGTGGTGGGCGCCGTCCTGGTGCTGGTGATTGGGCAACTGGCGGCCTTTTGGCCGGCGCGGCGCGCGGCATCGATTTCACCCGCGCTGGCGACACGGGGAGCCTAGCGGTGACCATTGCGCGTGTGACCGAGATAGGTTCCGGCTAACATTCGCCCATGCGAACCGTACTCGTCATCGACGACAATCCCGCGGTACCCCAGGCGCTGGAGCTGCTGTTCGGCCTGCATGACATCAGGACATTGACCGCGTTGACGCCGGAGTCTGGCTTGGCCATGGTTGCGCAACAACGCGTCGACCTGGTCATTGCCGATATGAATTTCGGCGCCGACACGACTTCGGGCGATGAAGGGGTGGAATTATTTCGGGCCTTGCGCGCCAAGCGCGCCGATCTGCCGGTGATTTTGTTGACGGCGTGGACCCATCTCGAGGCCGCGGTGCAACTCGTCAAGGCCGGCGCCGCCGACTATCTGAGCAAACCCTGGGACAACGACAAGCTGCTGGCCACGGTCGAGAATCTCCTGGAACTGGCGGAGGCGACCCGGGAGCGCGAACGAGTGCAGAACGAGCGCCGGAAGCGCCACGAGCGGCTCTCCGAGCAATACGACCTGTGCGGCATGGTATTCGCCTCGGATGCCTTGGAGCGAGCCATAGAACTTGCCTGCCGGGTCGCCCGTGCGCAGGTGCCGGTGCTCATCACGGGGCCGAACGGCGCCGGCAAGGAGCGCATCGCGCAGATCGTGCATGCGAATTCGGGAGTCAAGAAAGGCCCCTTCGTGGCGGTCAATTGCGGTGCAATTCCCTCCGAACTAGTCGAAGCGGAGTTGTTCGGCGCCGAAGCGGGGGCCTATACGGGATCCGTGCGCGCTCGAGTGGGGCGTTTCGATCAGGCCAATGGCGGCACGTTGTTCTTGGATGAAATCGGCAATCTGCCGCTCGCCGGACAGGTCAAGCTGCTGCGCGTGCTGGAAACGGGTGAATTCGAAATGTTGGGCTCGAGCCGTACCCGTAGTTCGCAGGTGCGCATTTTGAGCGCCACCAACGCGGATCTGCCGGCGCTGATTCGTGCGGGAAGCTTTCGCGAGGATTTGTACTACCGCCTCAACGTGATCGAAGTCGCGCTGCCGCCCTTGACCGAGCGGCGCGCGGATATAGTGCCCCTGGCACGGCATTTTCTCGGCGCGGACTTGCAGTTGAGCGAGGAGGCGGCGGCCGCGTTGGCGGCCCATGAGTGGCCGGGCAACGTGCGTGAGCTGCGAAATTCCATCGAGCGCGCCAAACTCATGGCGCGAGAGGGCGTGGTCGGCGTCGCCGATTTGAATCTGCCGACGGCGCACAGAGCGGCGCCCGATGTGGAGCTCAGCCGCGAAGCGATCGAGGCGAGTTTGCGTGAAATGGGCGGCAACATCAGTCGGGCCGCGCAGAGCCTGGGGCTATCGCGTCAGGCGCTGTATCGCCGCATGGAGAGATTCAATATGCGGCCCCCCGGCGGGTCGTGAACGGCGTGGCGTCGCTCGTGACAGCGTGAACGGACTTAGCCGATGAAGAGTAGTCTCAGGTTCCGGCTCGGTCTGTTGTTCTTCTGCGTGGCAGTGTCGTTCGCGGGTTTGGGAATATGGCTGTCACGCCTATTCGGTGGCGCCGCGAGCGCGTGGCTGGTGTGCCTGGGACTGGCAGTGGTGCCGACATTCTGGTTGGGCAGCCGGGTGCTGCGTCCGGTCCAGCAGGTGCTGCGAGCGCTGTCCGGCACGGTGGCGAGTTATCGTGAAGGCAACTTCAGTCAGTCGCTGGTCGTCGAGCGCAACGATGAGCTTGGCGAGCTGATGCTTGCCCATAACGAACTGGCGGCGGCGCTGCGTACGCAGCGGGCACATCTCGTGCAACGCGAATTGCTGCTGGATACCGTCATGCAGAATTCGCCGGTGGCGCTGGTTCTGGTGGATGCCAACGATCGTATTGCGTACGCCAATCTGGCATCGCGCCAAATCTTGAGCGAGGGGCGCAGCTTGAACGGCCTGCGCTTCAGCGAAATTCTACAGCGCGCGCCGCCGGCACTGCAGGGCGCAGCGGCGCAGCGCGGGGATAGCCTGTTCGCGGTGGAGATCGATGGGGTGGACGAAACTTTCCATTTCTCGCATCGGGCCTTCGTGCTACAGGGCCGGCCCTACAAACTCTATCTGCTAAAACGTCTGACGCGCGAGCTATCGCGGCAGGAAGTGTCGACCTGGAAGAAACTGATTCGTGTATTGAGCCATGAGCTCAATAACTCCTTGGGGCCGCTGTCATCCTTGGCGCACACGGGTGCGGAAATTGCGCGACGCGAGGACTATGCTGCGCTGCCGGCGGTGTTTCGCGCCATCGGCGAGCGCGCGGAGCATTTGCACCACTTCGTCGGGAGCTACGCGGCGTTCGCGAAATTGCCGGCGCCTCGTGCCGAGTGGGTGGATTGGCCGGAATTCGCGGCCGATCTGGCACGGCAGGCTGCTTTCAAAAGCGTTGGTTCGCAACCCGGCGCAGCGTGCTGGTTCGACCGCGTGCAACTCGAGCAGGCGCTCATCAATCTGCTCAAGAATGCCCACGAGTCCGGTGGGGCGGCGGAAACGGTCGAGCTCGAGGTCGTACGCGGCAGCGACACGCTGCGCATCGAGGTACGGGATCGGGGGGCGGGCATGAGCCACGCCGTACTGGCGCAGGCATTGCTGCCTTTCTATTCGACCAAGCGTAGCGGGACCGGCCTGGGGCTGGCGCTCGCGCGCGAAATAGCCGAGGCGCATGGCGGTCGCATTCACCTGGCCAATCGCGACGGCGGTGGACTGTGTGTGACTTTGGATCTCCCGGCGGGGGACGCCGCGGAATCAGTCGAATTGCGTGGGTAGCTGCGGGGATTCCATGTGAGCGAACATGAGTGCGATTTGCGCCTCCGTCGTGCGTCCCCGGGACAAGGGCGGCAGGGCATCGCGCGGGAAGAAGCCGACTTCGCTGGTCTCCTCGCTGGGCCGCGCGCTGCCTCCGATCAATTCGCAGATAAAGAACAGTTTGTATATCGAGTCGATGTGGCGCGGCGGGTGGCGCTTGCGGTAGTCGTGCACTGCCGCGAGCTTCAGAGCACGGGCCTCGAAGCCTGATTCCTCGGCGATTTCCCGCACCACGCATTCGGCGGGAGTTTGGTTCACGTCAGCCCAGCCGCCTGGCAACGTCCAGCAGCCATCGCTGATTTCGCGGACCATCAGCACCTTGCCATCGCGGAACGCCGCGCCGCGCACATCCACCTTGGGTGTGGCGTAGCCCGCGTCCTGTTGAAACAGTCCGAGGACCTTTTCCAGGTCCTCCTCGCCGCCGCGAGCGATGAGGGAGGCTCCGAGTTCGCGAATGCGTTCGAAGCGCTGCCTATCGAAGGGATCCTTGCAGAACGTCAACCCGATTTGGGCGATGGCGCGCATTTCGCGCCCGATCACCAGCCACTCGGGTTCAGTCATCCACCGCCCCCGGCCACCGCGCAGCTGGAGTCCAGCAATAATTCGCCGGTCGGCCCGGTGCCCGCCAGGAGAACGAAGCCGGGGCCGCTGCTGAACTGCGCACCGGCCACCACCAAGGTGTAATCACCCATGTGATGTCGCACGTCGGGATTCAACTTGGCAAGCAGCTCGTTGGGATTCGAGCCGTCCAATCCGTCGCCCTGGATTTTCATGGCCGAATACGTCGATCCCGCGACGGTGACCGAGGACCAGGATTCGGTAATCTGTTGGGTGACGGCGTGCAAAGAATCGTATACATCCTGCCGCAGGCACTCGATGTGAATGTGATATTGATCCTGGGTACGGGAGTGAGCGGTGTTTACCGCAAGCCCAATGGCGGTTCTCGGCACCGGATGTCCCACGAACTTCGTGATGAGTCCCCGGGCATGCCAGGCCTCCGCGAAGTAATTCGGTGCATCGGGATCGAGCAGCTCGCTGGCATCGACACCCGCCATGGTCTGGGTGGGAATGAGCAAGTAGTGCGCGCCACCTTTGCGATCAGCGAGAATGGCGTACCCGGAGGAGTTGGTCTTGGCGTCGGCGAGAAATACCCGTTCGCAGGGCGCTGGATCCTGTTTCTGGGTCCAATTCAGCACGCATTGATTCTGAACGATCTGCCGCAGCGCGTCGCGACCCGCGTCGGGCGCCAGGTCGTTCGATGACGTCTCCGCGGTGGCAAGATTCTTTTTGGTGCCGGCCGACCCGGCGAGCGGCATAGCCGCACAGAGAGTCAGAACGGCGACTCCCGACATAACAACTCGACGTAATTTTGCGTCCACGTGGCTCCAGGCGATCAGGCGTAAAGCGCCATCATTGCAAATTCGCGAGGATTCGTCAGTCGGGCCTTCGCTGTAGCCGCTAATTTCGTGTTTATTTGCTAATACGAATCATTCTCGATAGCATTCGTGTTCCTATTAACAAGCGGGCCGAAGAGCCTTAGGGTCTGAGACACGGGATGAGTCGATCAAAGATTTACGCGTCGGTAGCGTTGCCGGGTCTGTGCCTGTTGGCGGCAAATCTCGTGGGCTGCGGGGGGAGTTCAGACGTCTCGGCGACCTCCACCACGCAGACAACGCAGTCTGCCGCGGCCGTGGCGGGCAAGGCGATATTTTTCGATAAGAGCCTGTCCGCGTCGGGGAAACAAGCGTGCGGCACGTGCCATGTGCCATCGCGGGCGTACTCAGGCGATCCCGCGACGGACAACGGATTGCCGGTGCCCATCGGTGGGGCGAACATGGATCAAGTGGGCTTTAGGAACGCGCCCTCGTTGGTCTACGCCTCTTTCACGCCTCCCTTCTCGCTCTCCGGCGGACCCGTCGGCGGTTTCTTCCGCGACGGCCGAGCGTCCACACTCGCGGCCCAGGCGCAGCAGCCCTTCGTCACGGACTTCGAAATGGCGAATGCCGACGCGGCGGCGGTTGTGGCGAAACTGCAGACCTCGCCGACGACGTTGGCGGCCTTCGTGGCGGCGTACGGCACCACGCCGCTCAGCGATCCGACTACCGCGCTGGCGGATATGGGCGCGGCGCTCGCCGCCTACGAGACCGAGGATCCGTCGTTTCATCCTTTCAGCAGCAAGTACGATTACTCGCTGGGAGGCCAGGCGACGCTGACCGCCTCCGAGGCGAATGGGCTGGCGTTATTCAACAATCCGGGCAAGGGCAACTGCACGGCCTGCCATCCCAGTCAGGCGCAGAGTTTCAGCGAGCATGCGCTGTTCACCGACTTCAGCTTCGACAATATCGGCGTGCCGCGTAATTGGAAGATTCCGGCGAATACCGCGGGCTCCGTGAGCCCGATCGACGGCGCGCCGTTCTCGACGGTGCTGGTGCCGGTGGATGTCCCTTCCGATGCTGAATACGCCTACTACGACATGGGCCTGTGCGGTCCCTTCAAGGCGGCCACCGGCGATGTGAAGGCGCGCGTCGATCTGGCGGACACGCCCTCGCTGTGCGGCGTGTTCAAGGTGCCCACATTGAGGAACATCGCGATCACCTCGCCGTATTTCCACAACGGCGTCTTCACGGATTTGCATCAAGTGGTCGAGTGGTATGTCACCCGCGACATCAACAACAACACCGGCAATAACCCGAACCCGGTGGCGGCGGGCCCGGGCGGCAATCCGTACCAGGCGGTGGGTACGTTCTACACGGCCGCGGACGGCACACCCGATCTGTACGAGTACAACGATCTGCCGGTGGAGTACGACGCCAACGTCAATATCGCGGAAGTGCCCTACACGCCTCCCACCTTCGGGGGCGGCCAGGCGCCGACGCTGACCGCGGCAGAAATCGACGACATCGTCGCGTTCCTATGCACCCTGACCGACGGCTATGACCCAACGAATCCCACGGCCTACACCGTTCCTGCGCAATGCCAGCCCAGTGCTGCTGCAAGCACAGCCGCTTCAAAATGAGGAAATGCAATGACTCGTAATTTGACCACAAGAAAAACACCGGCCTCCCTGACCTGGCGAGCCGTGGTATTGCTGATCTCGGGCGCCCTGGCGGCGGGTTCCGCATCGGCCGCGGATGAGTCGGCCCAGATTTCTGCGCAACAGCAGCAGATCGATGCGCTACAGCAGCAGCTGCTCAACATCCAGGCGCAGATGAAGCAGCTGGCCGAGCAGAACCAAACCCTGACGCGGCGTTTGCAGTACGACGAACATCGCGCCGAATCCGCGCAGTCCGGGACTACGCAGCCTTCGACGGCAACCCCAGGCAGCGCCAATGCGCCCGGTACGGCGGCCTCTGGCCTTGCACCGCCGGGCGGTCTGACGCCATCCGGCAACCTGTCACCTCCCGTGGCTGCGGACGTGACCCCAGGATCCGTGCTGCCGCCCACCGCGGTCTCGCCGTTTTCCAACGTGAAACTTTGGGGATATGGTGAGCTGTACTACACGCATCCCACCCGGGAGGGCAACAAAACCGAGGCCGATCTGGCGCGCGCCGTATTCGGCATCGGCTATACGTTCGACGAGAAGACGGAATTCAACTCGGAGTTCGAAGTGGAGCATGCCGTGTCGTCGGCTTCGGACGTGGGCGAGTTCGAAGTCGAGCAATTCTACGTTGACCGCCAGCTCAACGACTACGCGACGTTGCGGGCCGGCTTGTTTCTCATGCCCTTCGGCTTGATCAACGAGCATCACGAGCCGGTCAATTTCTACGGCGTGCAGCGCAATTTCGTCGAGACGCTCATCATTCCCAGCACCTGGCGTGAGGGAGGCTTCAATGTGCACGGCGAGACGCCGATCGGCCTCTCCTGGAATGCAGGCCTCACCACCGGCTTCGATTTGTCGAAGTGGAATTTTGCACCGGAGTTCCCGCAGTACGCGACGGCGCTCGACCTCGAGGACAGCGATTCCGCCCCGCTGCAGTCAACGCATCAGGAACTAGGGTTAGCCAATGCCCAGCATCTCAGCGAATACCTTGCGCTGGGCTACTATGGCATTCCCGGCTTGACTCTCGGGGCCGCGATCAGCACCGGCGACGCTGCGAAGGTGGCTGCGCCGCCCAATGCGCCCATACTCGGCAATGAGCGTGTGACTTTGTGGGAGGCGCATGCGCGCTGGACGCCGGGCAAATTGGATCTGACGGCGTTGTATGCACATGGGTCGATCAGCAATTTGGCGGTCGCCAACGCGTCGAACCCCGGCTCGCCCAATCCCTTGCCGTCGGAATTCTACGGTTATTACGCACAGGCCGCGTACGGCGCCTGGGAGCATGGCGAATACCGCTTGGCGCCTTTCGTTCGCTGGGAGTACTACACCATGGGTGAGCGCTATTCCGGCACCGATGGTCCGGTGGTCCCGGCGGGCCTATTGCCGCTGTCCGCCACGCCGGGGGATTATGGCTACTGGCCGCGAAACTACGATCGCGTCACGACGGTGGGTGCGAACTTTTACACGACGCCGCATGTGGTCTTCAAAGTCGACTACCAGTGGTTCGAGGATAACCGCACGTTCGATCGCCTCGACTTCGGCATGGGTCTCGCGTTCTAGCGGGGCGCGCCTAGCGCGGGGCGCGCTAGCTTGCTGCGGAGCGGATGAGCGGCACCGCCCCGTAGCGGCCGCGCAAATAGTTCTTGGCTACCATCTCGTGCTTGCGCGGGCTGGACTGCAGCAGGGGTGCCAAGAGGCTGGTGTGATCGGGATTCAGTTGCGCCAGCCAGATTTCATCACGGCGTAGAAACGACAGATCCATGAGCGTGGTGTTGTGACTGGTGAGCAGCAGCTGGGCTCCGCGATTCGACACCGCGGGGTCATTGACCAATTGAACGAGGAACCGCGCGACCAGAGGATGCAGACTGGTATCGAACTCGTCGATGAGCAGCAGCTTGCCGTGCTCGATCGCTTCGAGCAGCGGACCAAACAGCCCCAGGAGGCGGTGTGTGCCGGCCGCCTCGAATATCGAGTTGAGCCAAATAGGCAGCCAGCCCTTGCGGGCGTACATGAACTCCAGGCACTTCTGAGACGGCTCTTGTTCACCCACCCGCAAGTCGTCGATGGGAATGTCGACGGCGTGCAGCAACTTCAGCACGCGGGCTTTGAAGTTGCCATCTTGAATTCGCGACGCGACGCGATTGAGATCGACCATGTCGGCGGGAAATAAGATTTCGAGGCAATGCTCGACCCAATGCGCGAGGGGCGCGAGTTGTTCGGAATTGAGCTGCGCGGCGGCGGTGAGAAACAATGCCCTGGGCCGAGTGGCTTTGCGCCACATCTCGCGAGGCCCGTTGAAGCTTGGGGAGAAAGGGGCCCATTCCTCGCTCTGCGTGGCGGCATCGAAGCGCCGGTCGAACCAGCGCTGGGACTTGCCGGTGCGGTACACCAGCAGGCGCTCGGAGTGAATCCGTTCGGCGTCATACGACATGGAGTAGCGGTAGCGCACCTGATCGAGCAGCACGTCGATTTCGAACTCGGTGGGCTGCGACATGCTGGGCCCGAAACGGAACGGCGTATGGCGGTCGGCGTATTGGGTATCGGAGTAACTGGTGGAATGTACCACCAGATCGCGAAAGGTCGCGAAGGCGGCGAGCAGGTTGCTCTTGCCGCTGGCGTTGGGTCCGAACACGATGGCGGCCTTGCAGAGCCGCGGCACGGCCTTCATGCCGGTCGGCATGAGATGGGTTGCTTCGTGCATGCGGTCTGACGATGTAGAGAATCCGAAATTCTGTTCGGATAGAAACGACCGAAAATTCTTAAATTTAAATCCAATCAGCATGAGATCCATCCCTTCTTGCGCATCGATACCCAATTCCTTTGGGCATCGAATTCTCCCTGGTCACGTCCTATCCTTCGGCCGCTGCCGTCGCGACATATACGCCAATCCCCAAGGCATTGTACCTATTGCTTTGCACTAAACAGCCACTAATTGCGCAAATTGCTTGGGTTATCGCATCGCAGCATGCGGACTATCCCGTTTCCGGGACAGCCGCGGCAATACTTGCGAGGTCAGTAGGTGGCAAGGGTGACGGTGTCGGTCACTTCATCCGCATTGAAATTGGCGGGCAGAGCAACGACCGGAACCCGCCCGCGTCCTTCGAGCCAGCGCTCGAGTTGTTCAAGAGGCATGGGTTTGGCATACAGATAGCCTTGCGCGATATCGCAGCCGAAGGCCCGCAGGCGATCGGCAGCCAACTCGGTTTCAATGCCTTCGGCGACCACCTTCATGCCGAGGCTATGCCCCATGTCGATGGCTGATCGCACCACCGCCGCGTATTCGGCGTCGGTTTCCAAACCTTGCACAAAGCTGCGATCGATCTTGAGCTCATGGGCCGGCATGCGCGCCAAGTGGCTGAGCGATGAATAGCCGGTGCCGAAGTCGTCGATGGAAAGGTTTACACCCAGTGCGCCGAGCGCATTCAACATGCTCAAGGCTCTGTCCGGATCCTCGATGAAGCCGCTTTCCGTCAATTCCAGTGTCAGCAGCGAGGGCGGCAGTTGATTGCGGGTCACGAGGCCGGCGACGCGTGCGTCGAGCCGCGAGTCCGAGACATCGTCGGCGCCGATGTTGACGGCGATGGGCAGCGCTTTGCCGGCATGATGCCAGGATGCCGCCTGTGCGATGGCGCGGCTCAGCGTCCAGCGAGTAATGCGTCGTATGAAGCCGGTTTGTTCCGCGAAGGGAATGAAGGCCGCCGGACTCAACATGCCGCGAGTCGGATGTTGCCATCGAAGCAGCACTTCGACGCCCGCGACTCGATTGGTGGACATCTCGATTTTTGGCTGGAAGAACAGGCGCAGCTCATCCTTCTCGACCGCGCGCCGCAGTTCGCCGAGCAGCGACAGCTGGTCGCGAGCCGAGGGGTTCAGCGATGCTTCGTAAACCGACATGGCCCGCTTCTCACGCCGCGCCTGTTCCAGCGCCAGATCGGCGCAGCGCACGAGGTCGTCGGCCGCACCGTCGACCGAGGCTTGGGCGCCGGACTCCAATGGCGCGGACGTGACCGCGAGGCCGATCGTGGCGCTGATGTCGATGGGTTGTGCTTCGACGAATACGGGCTCGGATAGAGCCAGCAGCAGTGAAGTTCCCCAGGCCTGCAAATCCTTGGGGTCACTCAAGCGGGTGAAGGCAGCGAACTGATCCGCCGCGAGGCGGGCGACCGCGGACTCGATGCTGGGCACCGTTGTCAGGCGTGTCGCCGTTTGTTTGAGTATGGCATCGCCCACCGAGTAGCCCAGGTGTTCGTTGATGCGCCGAAATCGATTGAGATTAATGATGGCCACGGCCATGGGGGCGCCGGCCGCACGTGCCAAAGACTCACTCAGGCTGCTGCCAAAGGAGGTCCGGTTCATGAGCCCGGTCAAGGTATCTTCGTAGGCCAGCTGGCGGATGGAGTTGTCGCGGCACATCACGGCGGTTTGCATGTGCTCCAGTCCCTCCGCCAAGACGCCGAGTTCGTCACGGCGATGCACGGAGAGTTCCACGTCGTAGCGGCCGCCGCGAATCAGGTCCACGGACTTGGTAAGGTCGTGCAAGGGGCGTGTGATGTTGCGCGCGATCCAGAACGCCGCCCAACCGAACCCGAAAAGACTCACGCCGGCGATTTCGAACAGCGTCTTGGTCAGGCCGTCGAAGGGAGCGCGCGCATCGGCCATGGAGCGCGACAGGGTGGCGAAAACTTCGGTGTTGTCCAAGCTCGGCAACTTGATCGGCCGCGTAACCATGTCGCCGTCGTTGGTCACGGCGGACGAGGCGGGCCCATGCGCGCGCACCGCCAGGGTCACACCGAGGCCGGTGGCGGCGGCCAAACCTTTGGCCGCCGCAGCGTCGAGTTCGAAGCCCATGGCGATCCAGGCCACCGGCAGCGGGCTCTTCACGGGAACGGCCACGACTTGGTAAATCTTGCCGTTGTCGACCATCACCGTGGCCGTGGCATCAGGCCCGGCGTTGCGCTTTAACGCCGCGATGGGGAATTGGCTGCCGACGGCACGATCGGAGCCGGAGGCGGCAATGACGACGCCATCCAAAGAGGTCAGCACCACCATGGCCGCGCCCACGCGAGTGCCGCTGTTTTGCAGGGCGGAAACCAGTGTTTCGGTATCGTGTTCGGCGACGGCCGCGCGGAAGCCGTAGTCATCGGCGACCGCCTGCGCGGCTTGCGTCAGCAAACTACGATTGGTCTTGAGCAGACCGGAGAAGGTTTGCGCACCGAATTCGAGCTGCCGTTGTACGTCGCGTTGCGCATTCGCGCGATTCGCAATGGAGACCGCGGTCAATGCGGCCACGAGAACCGCGGTCAGCAGGATGAGGAAAGTGAGCGCAATTCGTGTTCGCAGCGACATGAAATTCTACTCAGGCCACGCGACGTCCGTGCCGTGCGTCGGGTCCACGTCGACCCGCAACGGTACCGCGACCGGCGCGCCGGCCACGGTGATCTCCTGCGGTGGAATAGCCATGATCATGTTGGGATTCCAGACGCGCAATCGGTAGCGACCGGGCGGCAGGTCCATCTCGGCGATGCCGGATTCAAGCGTCTTCTTGAAGTAGGGTGAATCGACCACCGCAACGAAAGCCACCATGCTGTCGTGGATGTTGCAGCCAAGGACGATCATGCCCGGCTTTTCGAAAACCACGTCCGTGCGTGGTGAGCCCGCGTACAACTTCAAGGTGAAGGGATGCGGGGTCGAGAACGAATACACTTGATGACGAATGCGGTCGCTGTTCGGGAACGCGACCGCGGTGCCGGTTCGCATGACGTTCACGCGCGGCACGAATGTCTTGTTGATCTGGTCGATGACGGCGGTGTCGTGAGTGGGCGCCGGAGTGCCGTCGAGAGGATCGAAGACGACGATGGTGTCCGCGGACGGGGCACCCGATTTGCCCGTGACAGAGACTTTCACGGAAATGGCAGTCGCGGCGTTGGCGCAGACGAGTCCCAGGAGCGCCATTTGCAGCGGGCGGCGCCATTCGCGGTACTTCATGGAGCACCGGATGCCGGCGGGGCGGCGGGCGCCGCGGCCGGCGCCGAGCCATGTTCGACCACATCGCGCTTCATGGGTGCCAGGAGACGCAGCAGTTGATTCGTCGACCGTAGGTCAACATGCCGCTCTTTCAGGATGCCGCGCAGTGTGTCGACCATACGGTAGAACATCGCTTCCGTGATGTGGTGTCCGGCATGCACCTCTTTCATAGGGTCGCCGGAGTAGTGACACGGGCCGCCGCTCAAATCACAGATCTGCTCGGCCAGCAGGGTCTTGATGCGAGACAGCTTGGAGTCCTTGAAGCTGGGCCCCATCACCGGGTCGGCGGCCACGCGATCGATGAGCATATTGGAAATCGCCGCGACGCCCGCTTCGCCCCCCAGACGGACGTAGAGACTGTTCTCCGCGGCCGTGGCACCGGCGGCGGCGCTCATGCAAACGATGCAGAGCAGCCAAGCTCGTAATGTGACCGATGTCATTATGAGGTCCGATAAAGGCTTAGGTTAAACGCCGTGGCCCGCACAGGCTGTGCGCTTGAACACAATATTCGGCTTCGTCAGGCCCTAACCTAGTCATTCAAGTGAGGCAATCATGGAGTGAGAGGCGCCTCTCGTTAGGTCGGCGGTGTGTATTGAAAACTGTAGCGAGCATTGTTTTTCCAGTGGCTATGTTGCTGTGCGGCAGCCGTTTCGCGATCGCGGGAGATCGACTGGAATGGACCGGTGCAGTTACCGATATCGAAGGAACCGCCGGCGGCGGTATGGTGCCGTGGGCGCTGATAGGCGGCCTGGGTACCGAGGACCAAATGGGCGCCACGGCGTTCGCCACGTATGTGTCGACTCAGGACTTTTCGCTGCGTACCGGCGGTGCCAGCGTCGAGTACGGCGATCGTGTCGAGGCGTCGGTGGCGCGCCAGCGTTTCGATGCCGGATCCGTGGTGCCCGGGCTCACGCTGGGGCAGGACATCGTGGGCCTCAAGGTCAAACTGGTGGGCGACGCGGTGTTTGCGCCCGACCAGTGGCTGCCGCAGGTGTCGCTGGGCGCGGAATGGAAGCGGACGCTGGATTTCGACGTTATTCCTAAGGCTGTGGGCGCGGCCCGAGGCGAGGATGTGGATCTCTACCTCGCCGCCACAAAAATGTATTTCGATGCCATCGCGGGCCGTAACGTGATTCTGGATTTCACGCTGCGGCGTACTCGAGCCAACCAATTCGGCTTATTGGGCTTCGGCGGCGACGGCAGCGGATTTCACTATGAACCGGAAGCCTCGGCCGCGGTCTGGGTCACCGAGCATGTGTTGCTGGGAGCCGAGTATCGTGACAAACCCAGCAATTTGACCGCATTTCGTGAAAACAGCGCCAATGATGCGTTTCTCGCCTGGGCGCCCGTCAAGAACCTGAGTTTGACGGCAGCCTATACGGATTTGGGCAGCATTGCGGGCAAACCCACCCAGCGGGGCGTCTACTTGTCGATCTGGCTAGGGATTTGACCCCTCGCTGGGATTTGGCCCTGCGTTGAGCGATGAGGCGGTATTATAGGCGGCTCTATGCCTACCGTACGCCTCGATAAAGTCTCCTTGAGCTTCGGCCTCAAGCCCCTATTGGATAATGCCTCCCTTCAAGTTCGCCGAGGTGAGCGTGTCTGTTTGCTCGGCCGCAACGGCGAGGGCAAATCCTCCCTGATGCAATTGATCACCCGCGGCATCGTGCCCGACAGCGGCGAGGTGTGGGTGCGGCCCGGAGCCAAAGTGGCGGGTCTCGCCCAGGAAGTATCCGAGTCCAGTGAACAAACCGTGTTCGATGTGGTGATGGGCGGTGCGGCCCAGGACCACATCGACAGCGGCTGGCAGGCCGAAATGCAGGTCGACCAAGTCATTGCGCGCCTGGAACTCGACCGGGACGCGCCGATGAGCGCGCTGTCGGGCGGGTGGCGCCGCCGGGTGATGCTGGGCCGCGCGTTGGTATCGGATCCTGACCTGCTGTTGCTGGACGAGCCGACCAACCATCTGGACATCGATGCCATCACGTGGCTCGAGGACATGATGATGGACTTCGAGGGAGCGCTGCTCTTTATCAGCCATGACCGGGCCTTCGTACGCCGTCTGGCCACCCGCATTGTCGAGTTGGACCGCGGACAACTCCGTGTCTGGCCGGGAAGCTACGACAATTATGTGGTGTTGAAGCAGGCGGCATTGGAAACCGAGGCGAAGCACGCGGCGCTGTTCGACAAGAAGCTGGCGCAGGAAGAGGTGTGGATTCGCAGGGGCGTGGAAGCGCGCCGCACGCGCAACGAGGGCAGAGTGCGTGCGCTCGAGCAGTTGCGCATTCAACACCGCGACCGGCGCGAGCGCATCGGCCAGGTCGACGTGCGAGTGCAGGAGGCGGGTGCCTCGGGCAAACTGGTGTTCGAAGCGGAACACATGACCAAGGCCTTTGGCGGCGCTCCCGTCATTGCCGACTTTTCGGCGCGCATCATGCGCGGTGATCGCATTGGCATCATTGGTCCCAACGGCTGCGGCAAGAGCACGCTCATCAAGCTGCTGGTGGGCCAGTTGGAGCCGACGTCCGGAACGCTTCGTCGCGGCACCCAGCTGCTGCCGGCGTACTTCGATCAGCAGCGCGATCAGCTGGACCCGACGAAGTCCATCATGGACAACGTGACCGGCGGCAGTGGCGACACCGTGACTATCGATGGACGCGCCCGCCACGTGTCCAGTTACTTGCGTGATTTTTTGTTCCCGCCCGAGCGCCTGCATGCGCCGGTAACCATGTTGTCGGGGGGCGAGCGCAATCGGTTGCTGCTGGCTCGTTTGTTCGCGAGGCCCAGCAACCTTCTGGTGATGGACGAACCCACCAACGATCTCGACTCGGATACGCTGGACTTACTCGAAGAGATGGTCTCGGAGTACACGGGGACCCTGCTGTTGGTCAGCCATGACCGAGCATTTCTCGACAACGTCGTTACCAGCACACTGGTCTTCGAAGGCGGCGGCCAAGTGAACGAATATGTGGGCGGGTATACCGATTGGCTGCGCCAGCGGCGTGTCAGCAGCGGGGCCGCGGGCCGTACGCCCAGCGCCACCGTTTTCGCGGCGCCTGCGACCAGCAGGCCCGTGCCACAGCCGGCCGCACCCGTACAGGCCGCGCCTCAGCCGGCCACACCAAAACCGCGCAAACTCTCATATAAGGACCAGCGCGAACTCGATGCTCTGCCGGCTACGATTCATAAGCTGGAAGCGGAGCAAGCGACATTGGCGGCCGCCATCGCGGATCCCGAGTTATTTCGGCGCAACCTCGCCCAAGCTAACGCGGCGGTCACGCGACTGCAGGCGGTCGAAAAGGAACTCGAAGCCGCCTTTGCGCGCTGGGAGGCGCTCGAGGCGCCCACCTAGGAGCCAGATAGGCTCCTACCGGCGTGAGCGTCCGCGGCCCATCAAATCGTTGGGATTGGGCAGTCCGCTGCCCGCGCCGTCCGGGATAACCAAGGAGGACGCCTGTTCGCGGCGCATATCTTGAAGTTCGCGCATGGTCTGCTGCACGGCTTGTTCCGCGGCCTCGCCGAATTTCGCGATTGCACCATCCAGCGTGGGCGAATCGAGCTCGAAGCTAATGGGTAGTGCGCCCATGGGCGTCATGACCTGGGCTTGGCCCACAAATATGACGGTGCGAGCGGCATCCGGGGCGCCATCGGACGTCACGGGGGTCAAGCGGCGAATGGTACCCACCCGTCGATCGGTGAAGGTTTCTTCGCGATAGATTTGCGTCGTGTCCATGGTTGCCTGTCGGCCATCGTTGGCGGAACTCATGCGTGGGTCACCTTTGAAGAATTTGTCGGAAAATGCGTACACCTAACCCTAACAGTTTCTGCGCGGAAGTCGACTGCGCCCTGCACCATCTCGGGAACGCCCTGATACGATAGGCAACTTGACAATTCCTCACACCAATCTGAAGGTTCCGGCGTGGACCACGCTGCTCGGCATTGGCCTCTTCGTGGTGGCCTTGTTCGTACTTCGCCATGTCCTGGGCCAGTACCGGTGGCAGGACATCCTGGCGCATGTGCACGCCATCCGCACCTCCCACCTATTGGCCGCCCTGGCACTGACTTGCACGGGTTATGGCCTGCTCACCTTGTATGACGTGCTGGGGTTGAGGTTTGCCGGCGCCAAAGTGCCGTATTCCCGGGCTGCCCTGATTTCCTTCATGGGTTATGCCATCGGCCACAATGTGGGGCTCAATACCCTGAGCGGCGGGGCCATTCGCTACCGCGCCTATTCGCCCCTGGGGTTGACCGCGAAGCAAATCGGCACGGTCATTGCCTTCGGGACGGTGACCTTCGTCATGGGCGCTTCCACGCTGCTGGGAGTGTCGCTGCTGACCCAGGCGCGCCTGTCGGCGAGCCTGCTGCACATCAATGTTTCACTGGTGGTGGTGGTGGGCTGTTGTTTACTCGCCGTCGTCGCCTGCTATGTGTGGCTGGCGTGTTCGCGGCACGAGTCGCTGCGCTGGCGCAAGATCGTGATTCCCGTGCCGAGCGGGCCCGTTGCCTTCGCGCAGATCGCTGTCGCGGGTACCGACCTGCTGTGTGCCGCCGGCGTTCTGTATGTGCTGTTGCCGCCTCAGGCCGACATTGGTTTCGCGCAATTCGCGGGACTTTACTTACTGGCCATCAGCGCCGGCATTATCAGCAATGTGCCGGGCGGCGTGGGCGTGTTCGAGTCGGTGCTCTTGTTGATATTCCGCGCGGTGCCCGCGGATCATCTCTTGGGTGCCTTGCTGGCTTATCGCATTATTTATTATTTCGGGCCTTTCGCGGTGGCCTTGGCGCTGTTGGGATCGCATGAAGTGTGGGTGCATCGGGGGCCGATGGTGCGCCTGGCGCGCCTGGGACGTACCTGGCTCAGCGCGGTCACGCCACAGGCCATTGGAGTGGCGGTGTTCGGTGCCGGCGCTGTACTACTCTTCTCCGGTGCGACGCCGGCGATCAGCGATCGCTTGACGTGGCTTGCGCGGTTCGTGCCGTTGTCCATTCTCGAGTTGTCCCACCTCGTGGGCAGCGCCGTCGGGGTTGGATTGATGATTCTCGCCAATGGCCTGTATCGCCGCATCGATGCGGCGTGGTGGCTCACCATCTGGTTGCTGTTGGCGGGTGTTTTGTCCTCGTTGCTCAAGGGTTTCGACTACGAAGAGGCCACGATTCTGGGCGTTGTGGTGGTCATGCTGGTGTCTGCCCGGGGCCGGTTTCAACGCCGAGCGTCGCTCATCGAACAGCGCTTTTCCGTTCCTTGGATCGTTGCGGCGCTGCTGGTGCTCGGCATGTCGGTCTGGCTGGTGCTGTTCGCTTACCGGCATGTGCCCTATGCCAAGGACCTTTGGTGGCAATTCGAATTCGAGGCCTCGGCCCCGCGCAGCCTACGAGGCTCGCTGTTGGCCGCCGTGGTGGCGGCAGCCTATGGGCTGTGGCGTCTACTGAGGCCCTCGAAACCGGCGCTCGCGGGGCCCAACCAGGATGATTTGGAACAGGCCGAAGTGCTGATTGCCAACGGCCATGATACCAACGCAAATTTGGCATTGCTTGGCGACAAGCACCTGATGTTCAACGAGGAACGCACCGCTTTCATCATGTACCAGGCGTCGGGCGGCAGCTGGGTGTGCATGGGCGACCCGGTGGGACCCGCGGTGGAGGTGGAACCACTGGCCTGGGACTTTCTCGAACTCTGTGACGGCATGGCGGTGTCGCCGGTGTTCTACCAAGTGGCACCCGACAACTTGTCTCTCTACATCGATTTGGGCCTGACCCTCACGAAGCTCGGCGAAGAAGCGCGAATTCCCCTGCGCACGTTTTCTCTGCAGGGCCCAGCCCGCGCCGACTTGCGCAATATGCATCGCCGCGCGGGACGCGACGGTGCGGAATTCGCGGTAATTCCGCACAAGGATTTGCAGGCGGTCATGCCGGAGCTGCGTGCGGTCTCGGATTCGTGGTTGGCGGAGAAGCAGGCCGGCGAAAAGCGTTTCTCGTTGGGGTATTTCGACGAGCGCTATTTGTCGAACTTCGACACGGCCGTGGTGCGCTGCAAAGGACGGATCGTGGCCTTCGCCAATATTTGGCAGGCCGGGGTGGATATGGAGATTTCCGTCGACCTGATGCGCTACGGCGAGGGTGCCCCAAAAGGGGTCGTCGACTTCATGCTGATTGAAACCATGTTGTGGGGCAAGGAGCAGAAGTATCAGTGGTTTAACCTAGGGATGGCGCCGCTGTCGGGGTTGGAAGAACACGCGCTCGCTCCGACTTGGCACAAGCTCGGGCGCATGGTGCAGCGCTACGGCGAAACGTTCTACCACTTCGAAGGGCTGCGTAAATTCAAAGAGAAATTTCTACCCGTTTGGCGTCCGCGGTATCTGGCGGCGTCCGGGAAATTCGGCGTGGCGGGTGCCTTGCTGGATGTGACTTCCCTCATTTCGGGCGGCGTGACCAAGGCACTGAAGAAATAGCGAGCCACTCAGTAACGAAAACGCCAACGCCAATTTTAAATAAAAAACGGCGACCGTACTCGGGCCGCCGTCTTGGGTTGCGGAGAGCGCAAACGCGCCCGCGCTCAGGCTAGATCGATGTGAATTCGCGCTCGATCTTGGCCACTGCCTCACGCATCTTCGGCAGGAACTGTTCCGTCGCGGTGCGTAAAGGAACAGCGGTCGCCGCGTACCTCACGGAAATGGTCGCCAGCACCCGCTCACGCGCGCGTACCGGAATCGCCAAGCTCGTTTCCTCGGAGACGCGACGGGCGCGTTGAGCCATGCCGAAGCCCTGCGTACGGGTCTCATTCAGAATGCGCTCGATTTCCACCCGGCTACGAACCAGCCGATCTTCGGGGAGCGAGGATCGCGCCAGCAATTCCAACAAGGTTTCGCGTTGCTGCGGCGTGCAATAGGCCAAGTAGGCTCGGCCCGCCGCGGAGGTGAGCATGGGCACGCGGATGCCGGCGCCATACTGTTCCAAGGCCAAGGGGCTTTGACGATCGGTGGTTTCGCGAATGACCATCGCTGCGCCAGAGGGAGTCGCAATGGCAATCGGCCAGACGATGGCGGCACACAAGGCGGCCAGATGGGGTTTCGCGATGTGCGCGATCATGGCCTCATCGTCGAAGCCGTCCGACAGTGCCCGCACCATGATGGTGGGACGGTAGCAATCGTCATGTGAATCGCGCTCGACATACCCGGCAAGTCGCAGCGTTTCCAAAATACGGTAGGTGGTGGTTCGCGGCAGGCCCACGGCGTTGGCCAGTGTGTTGATGGCCGCCCGTTCCAAACGGTTCAGTTCGGTGAGTACCTCCAGCCCGCGATTCAGTGCGCGGATGGGGCGCGTCGACTCGCGCGCGGCCTCATCGTTAGCGGCATCGTCATGCGTATCGTTGAGCGGGGTGACTTGCGCGTGCATAGGGGGGCTTCCTATAAAATATCCGTGTGGTGGCATTGTACAAGCTGTGCCGCGACCAATACGTACACACAGTGTGTAGGAGTTGGCTGACAGGAGTCTGCTGACACCGGTCAGTTCAAGGGTCGCCGACAGATCTGCGTTTCACGGCCGAAAGTGCCTTGAGTGCCTCAAGCCGTGCTTCGTTATGTTCGACTAGCCGTTGGGGATAATGTTCCCCGAGCTTGACTCCCGCTGCAGCGAGAACTTGCGGCGGCGCGCTCCACGGCTCGTGAATCCATTCGTCCGGCAGCGCCGCCAATTCCGGGACCCAGCGCCGCACGTAGATTCCTTGCGGATCGAACTTGATCCCCTGCGAGGTCGGATTAAATATTCGAAAGAATGGTGCGGCGTCGGCGCCGCAGCCTGCGACCCACTGCCAACCCAGTGTGTTGCTGGCGAGATCCGCATCGACCAAGGTATCCCAGAACCAGCGTGCTCCTTCAGTCCAGTTGATGAGGAGATCTTTGATGAGGAACGAGGCGGCAATCATGCGCACGCGATTGTGCATCCAGCCCGTGTGCCACAACTCGCGCATGCCGGCATCGACGATGGGAAATCCCGTGGCACCGCGGGTCCACGCGGCCACCGCGCGCGCATCCCGCTTCCAGGGAAAACGCGCATAGTTCGCGCGCAAAGGATGCTCCGGTGTCTGCGGAAAGTGATACAGCAAATGATGCGCGAATTCGCGCCAACCCACTTCGGTGAGAAATTGCGATGTACGCCATGTGGTGTGCCGCCCGCGCGCCAACGCATGCCGCCGTGTTGCATGCCAGATTTGTCGCGGCCCGATATTCCCGAAGTGCAGGTACGGCGACAGGCGCGACGTTCCCACGACGCTGGGCTGGTCCCGCCGCGTGCCGTAGTCGTTGAAGGACTCCTCGAGAAAGCGATCCAGCAACTCCTGTGCGGCCGCGCTGCCGGGCGTCCACGCCTCGTGCATGCCCTGGGTCCAGTTCACGCGCGGCAAAAGCTGCAGGTCGTCAAGGCTCGCGGAGTTGGGCCAGCGCGACGGCGCCGGTATTTGTGTTGGGGCCGCTATGGGCTCGGGTGGATCCTCGAGCGCCGTGCAATGTCGCCAGAAGGGCGTGAATACCTGGAAGGGGCCGCCCGCCTTGGTCCTCACGGTCCAGGGCTCATGCAGCAGAGCGCCGTTGTAGCTGTCGGTGTCGATGCGTTGTCCGCGCAAGGCGGCCTTGATGAGTTGATCGCGCGCGATGACGGCCGGCTCGTAGCGTCGGTTCCAGAGCACTCGGTCCGCCCCGCAGGCGTCGACCAGCGTTCGCAACTCGTCCAACGTATCGGCGCCCGTGCGCAGGATCAACTGCGATCCCCGCCGGCGGAGGTCGTCGTCGAGCTTGGCGAGGCTATGATGCAGCCACCAGCGCGCCGCGCCGCCAGGGCGCCACAGGCCCTCCTCATCGCCCGCCAGGATGTACACCGGCACCACGGGGCCACCCCCGGCCAGCGCCGCGGCTAGGGCCGGATTGTCGGCCACACGCAAATCTTGGCGAAACCATACCAATGTCGTCATGCCGTGCAGGGTCGCCCGGAACGACCGACGAGCGCAATCCCGCCGCGGGGCCGGCCCGGCGGCGGCGAGCCGCGGACTTCAGCGTCAGCGGAGCAGAAGGCGGCCGGTTCAGCTACAATTTGCGACCGTTTTGACCTGAATCAGGAATTGCGTCCAACATGTCGGAAAGCCCAGCAGCCACCCCGGTGGAAGTAGTCATTATTGGTGCCGGCCCTTGCGGGTTGTTTCAGATCTTCGAGCTTGGCCTGCTCGGAATCAACGCGCACATCATCGATTCGCTCACCCAAGTCGGGGGGCAATGCACGGAGCTGTATCCGGAGAAGCCGATATACGATATCCCGGCGCTGCCCATCTGCGGCGCTCAGGAGTTGGTGGATCGGCTGCTCGAACAGGTGAAGCCTTTCAACGCCACCTTCCACTTGGGACAGGAAGTCACGGAAGTCAGTCCTCAGCCGGACGGCAAGTTTCTCGTGGGCACGTCCACCGGCAGCCGCTTTCTCGCGGGCGCCGTTGTGATCGCGGGCGGAGTGGGCTCATTTCAACCGCGCCGTCTTGCTTTGCCGGGCATCGAGGCATTCGAAGGCAAGAGCGTGCATTACCGCGTCAAGAATTCCGCCGATTTTCACGGCCGTGATCTCGTCATTTGCGGCGGCGGCGATTC
>Ga0302314_10005900_pt1 | contig 22258 bp, 19 predicted proteins | sample III_Palsa_N2_3_FD_200533 | JGI IMG/M metagenome (GOLD analysis project Ga0302314, IMG submission 200533) | Peat permafrost microbial communities from Stordalen Mire near Abisko, Sweden - III_Palsa_N2_3 | ecosystem: Environmental > Terrestrial > Soil > Palsa > Peat permafrost | place: Sweden...
CCTCCTCCACCGCGGAGCCGAACTGGAGCGCGTCCACGGCCTCGGTCGGCACGTTGAGCTGATAGCCGCTGCTGTCCGTAACCAGCTCCACGCCGGTGGCAACGACCAGGGTGCGGCGCAGCGCCCCCACCACGTTGTGGATCTGCTGCCGCGCGGAGTTGGGCGGACTGTCCCACAGGGCGTCCACGATCCGCTCGGTCGGGACGATCGCGTTGGCGTTCACCGCCAGCAGGGCCAGCAGTTTGCGTTCCCTGGACCCGCGCGGCGTTACCTGCCTGCCCGCGACGGACAACTCCAGCGGTCCCAGAACCTTGATCCGCAAATCAGTGCCGCCGCCGCGTCCGGCCGGGTCGCCCAGTGCGGTGTGCCCATGCGACCGCCCGACAGCACTTACCACAGGCCTACCCCCCGTACATTCCAGTCGTGTTCGCCCGCATGGCAGGCCGCGCTCCCCAACTTGAATGGTACATGGCCCGTCCGCGAACCCAGGGCCGCTCGGTAGCGGCTCAGTAGCCGGACGGTAGGCATGTCAGCGATGGTCGGACCGCGCAATCACGACAGCCCAACGCCTATGTGCGGAACTGGCCGAAGAACGGGAAACAGCAGCATGAAGCGGACAATTCTGGCCGGAATAATCGCGGCCCTGGCTGTACTCGCGATTGTTTCGGGTACCAGCGCCTCCCAGGCGTCGCCCAGCGGTGGTGTGCCGCAGACCGGCGTCATGCCGATCAACTAACCGATGGCGTACGCGCAAGGCACTGCTGTGGAGGAGCCCGCGTCGCTATCGGCTCGCCAAGGTTTCACGCTCACCCTCACCCTGCTGGGCACGCTCTTCGCAGCGACATTCTGCGCGCAGTTGCCCGCCCGCTGGACGCCGGCCTGGCTCGCCGGGCAGCGCACGGCCTACGCCGAAGTCTGGCCCCAGGGATGGGCTTTCTTTGCCGCCCAACCGGATGAGGCGGCGATCTCGGTGACCCGGGTCGGCCCCGGAGGACGGGCTTCCCTCGCGTCCTCGTCCATGGCATCGCAGATGTCCGCAGCCAATCTGTGGGGCCTGGGACGGACCAGCACAGCGGAGTTCAACGAGGTTCGCACGCTGGCCGCTGAAGTCCCGAAGGGGGACTGGATCCCCTGTGCCGTGACGCGATCCGCGGAATGTCCGGCCAAGGCTCCGGTTGTCCTGCTGAACAACACATTCACCCCGGCGATCGTATGCGGTGAGTTCGCCATCGTCCGGACCCCTCCGGGCGTGACCGCCGCGAAGTCCGTGACGGTGGCCCTGGTCAGGGTGCTCTGCCCGTGAAACGCCTCTGGCAGGTCGTCGATTCCTTCGAGCCGCGCGGAACTCCGCTTGCGCTGGCCCGGTCGATTCTCGCGTTCGCGCAGCTGACGGTCCTTCTGTTGGCCTCCGACCGGCTGCTGTTCGCCATCCCTCCCGGGACGGCGCCCGAGAGCCGGTGTGCGGGGCTGACCAGCGTCTCACTCTGGTGCGTCACCGGCAGTGGCGGGTACACCGGGACGCTGGGGCGCGCCCTCGCGATCGCGGTGCTGCTCACCGTCGTCATCGGCTACCGGCCGCGGTGGACCTGCGTCCCGCACTACTACGTCGCGTTCAGTATCGCTGTCGACGTGACCGCGAAGAACGGCGGGGACAACGCAGCCGAGATCTTCGCCCTGCTGCTCATCCCGCTGTGCCTCGACGACCGGCGGAGCTGGGCCTGGCGGGAGCCGACCCTCCCGCTGCGACCGGCCTGGCGCGGGGCCGCGTTCGCCGCGCACGTGGTGCTGCGCTGCCAGATCGCGGTCATCTACCTGATCGCGGCCATCTCCAAACTCACCTTTCCCGCATGGCGCCAGGGCACCGCGCTGGGAATCCTCGCCCACGACCCGGAGTACGGCCTCCCCGGTGCCGTCCGGCCGTTCGCGCAGCACCTGCTGTCCCACGTCTGGGCCGCGGACCTGCTCACCTGGTCGGTCCCGGCCGTCGAAATCCTCATCGCGCTGTCGATGCTCCTGCGCCGTCGAACGCGGATCTACGGCCTGACTCCGGCCATCCTGCTGCACGGAGCCATCGTTCTACTGATGGGTCTGTTCAGCTTCGGGCTGATCATGATCGCCCTCGTGTTGGCCGCTGCCTGCGCCGACATGCCGACCGCCCCACCGACCTGCGACCATGACCGGCAGACGACCCGCCGGCGAGTCCCTGAGAAGGAATACTGTCATGACCCTCACGACGGCACCGTTCGCACCGGAACTCGCGTCAGCTGACGAGTTGCGCGCCTGGTACGAGGTCGCGGCCGCAGTATCCGCGGACTTCCCGACCGCTCCGATGCCGCCGTACGAGGTCTATGTGCAGCAGCTGTGCCGGCCCCTGTCACCGCACGGGCAGCTCCAGCGGTGGGACGCCCGCGACAACGGGCAACTGGTCGGCACGGCCGTCGCCACCTTCCTCGCGGGCGAGAACAGCGAACTCGTCATCATCACCGTGCGCGTACCGCCCCGGCACCGCAGGAGCGGAGCCGGGACCCAGCTGCTCCAGGCGACGCTGCCCGCGGTACGCCGACACGGCCGACTGCGGGTCACCGGCACGGTCCGGGCCGGTGTGGACGGCGAGAAGTGGGCACATGCCCTGGGCTTCGGGACCGTCGCCCTGCGCTCCACCCAGCACCTGGACATCGCCGCCACTGACCCGGCACGGTGGCTGGTGGAGCCGGCCGCGGGGTTTCGGCTCCTCCGGTGGACCGATGCCGCACCGGACGAGCTGGTGCAGAGCTTCGCACGGGCCCGCGACGCCATCGCCGACTCGCCGATCGGCGCGTCGAGCTACCAGCACCCCGGCTGGAACACCGAGCGGGTCCGGGACCACGAGGCCCAGACGCGCGCGAGCGGGGAGTCACACCGCTACGTCGCGGCCGTGGACGAGCGCAGCGGGACGGTGGCGGGCTTCACCGAACTCGCCGTCACCCCCGGTCAATGGAGCCACTGCCGCCAGGAGGACACCGCCGTCCTGCCGCGGTTCCGCGGACTAGGGCTGGGCCGCGCCATGAAGGCCAACATGATGCGTTGGCTCACCACCGACCTCCCCCGGTTGGAGCAGGTGCGCACGGTGACGGCGTCCGAGAACCAGCACATGATCCGCGTCAACAGCCAACTCGGCTACCGGACCGACTCCACTCTGGCCTACGTCGAATCCGAAACCGGGGCACTCGAAGCCCTGCTCGACACCCGCACCGGCCGCCCTCGTCCGCGGCTCTGAAGAAGCCGGTCCTGCGCCTGGCCGACGAGAGCCCGAGATGGGGGCACCGGCGTACTCAGGGTGAGCCGGCGCGGTCGGGGCATCCGATGATGGCGTCGGGCACTGCACGGAACATCCTGCACGCGGCCGGGATCGACCCGGCACCAAGGCGTCGCGTCATGGACCGGTAGCAACTCCGCCGCCCCGCCCCAGGGGTGTCGGTGGGGGCGTCAGTAACCGGTTCCCTTTTTGACTCGGTCCCGCTCGACCTCGCTGGTCGGGCCCTTGTGGTCCAAGGTGGCACACGCTCTGGCGATGTCCTCGGTCAGGCGTTCGACCTGCTCGCGGCTCATGGTCTCCTTGACCAGGGCACGCAGGATCTTCAGCCCGTCGGCGTTGGGCGGGAGCGTGTAGGCCGGCACCATCCAGCCGCGCTCGGCCGAGAGCTGCCAGGCGATGTCGGACTCGTCGTAGGCGTGTTTGCCCGCGAGGCGGAAGGCGACCAGCGGTAGCTGCTCCAGGTCGCTGCCGATCACTTCGAAGCGGCCGCTGCTACGCAGGTTGTCCGCCAGTGCGCGGGCGTTCGACTGCATCGTCTCCATGACGTAGGTGTAGCCCTGGCGGCCCAGCCGCACGAAGTTGTAGTACTGCGCGAGCACCATCGCGGCCCCGGTGGAGAAGTTCAGCGTGAATGTCGCATCGGTCTTGCCCAGGTAGTTCTCGTAGAACACGAGGTCCTTGGCCAGGTCGGACTCCTCGCGGAAGATCAGCCATCCGATGCCGGGGTACACCAGGCCGTACTTGTGTCCGGAGACGTTGATCGAGCGGACCTGCTCAAGCCGGAAGTCCCACTTCGAGTCCGGGTAGAGGAAGGGCCACACGAATCCGCCGCTGGCGGCGTCGACGTGGATCGGGATGTCGAGGTCCCGCTCGTTGCGGATGTCCCGCAGGAGCTTGTCGATCCCGACGACGTCGTCCATGTGCCCGGTGAAGGTGGTGCCGAGGACGGCGACGACGCCGATCGTGTTCTCGTCGAGGTGGGGCTCCACGTCCTCCGGGCCGATCGTGAACTTGTTCTCGGCAAGCGGCACGATCCGGGGCTCGACGTCGAAGTAGCGGCAGAATTTCTCCCACACGACGTGCACGTCGCCGCCGAAGACCAGGTTGGGCCGGTCGACCGACAGGTTGACCGCCTGGCGGCGCTCCCGCCACTTCCACTTCAGCGACAGCGCGCCGAGCATGATCGCCTCGGACGAGCCCTGGGTCCGGCATCCGGCAGTCTTGCCCGGTGCGTGGAAGAGATCGGCAAGCATGCGCACGCAGCGCTGCTCGATCTCGGCGGAGATGGGGTACTCCGCGTGGTCGATGAAGTTGCGGTGCAGGTTCTCGGCGATGATCCGCTGCGCCTCCGGCTCCATCCACGTGGTGACGAACGTGGCGAGGTTGCGCTGTGGGTCGCCCTCCATGACGAGGTCCTCGCCCACCAGCCTCATAGCGTCCAACGCGGTCATGCCCGCCTCGGGAAACGTCTGCGAGGGAGCGGGCAACGTGAGGAATCGGTTACCGAACAGGGATGCGGGGTCACTCTTGGTCATACCGCGATTCCACCGCCCACGGGGCGCGGGCATTCCCAGGACCTGAGGACCGGGCTGGGAATACATCCGAATGAGTGCGGATCCGCTGAGCTGAGGACTCCATCTGGCTCAGGTCGAGAGTAGGAAGCCGTCGCAGTAGCGGCGGACCCAGCAGCGGTAGGTCCCCGCTGACAGTCATCCGTTTGCGCACGCGCCGCTTGCAGGTCTGTGAGTGGGCTCGGGTGCAGGATGGCTGTACTGGTCGGGGCGGCTGTCAGTCCCAGTCAGAAAAGCCGGGTGGTTCCACGCCTCTTCGCTCGGCCGCGACGGCCCCCGTACCCGCGCCCCGGTGGCGGGGGCCGCGTCGAGGCAAACTCGCCGACGAGGCGAAGATGACCGCGCTGAGCATCGTGGACGGTGCCCGAGCCTTGGAGGCCGCACGTGCCCGAGAGCCCGACCGGGCAGCAGTTCCTGCTGCGCAGCGGTGAGCAGAGCGTTGTGGTCGTCGAACTCGGCGGCGCGCTACGGCAGTACACGGTCGGCGGGCGGCCGGTGGTCGACGGCCTCTCCGTCGAGGAACCCATCGAGGGTGGGCGTGGCCAACTGCTCGTTCCCTGGCCGAACCGGGTCAGGAACGGGCGGTACCGCTGGAACGGGCAGGAACTTCAGCTGCCGCTGACCGAACCCGAGCACGGCAACGCGATCCACGGGTTGCTGCGCTGGATGTCCTGGCAGCTCCTGGACCAGGACGAGACCCGGGTCCTACTCGGGGCTACCCTCTGGCCTCAGCCCGGGTACCCCTTCCACCTCGGTGTCACCGCGGAGTACGTGCTGAGCGCCGACGGATTGGAAGTCACCGTGGTCGCGTTGAACCTCGGGACAGACGTAGCGCCCTACGGAGTCGGGCAGCACCCGTACCTCACCGTTGGCACCGGCCGGGTGGACGAGGCCGTGCTCACGGTCCCGGCACAGCGCTGGGTGCGAAGCGACGACCTGGGCCTGCCGGTCGCGACCGAAGCGGTGGTGGGTACACCGTACGACTTCCGCATGCCCAGGAGCATCGGCGCACAGCAGCTGGACACGGCGTTCACCGAGTTGGAGCGGGACGCCACGGGCCGAGCCGTCGTGCGCCTGGCTCATCCTTCAGGGACGCACGGCACAGACTTGTGGCTGGGCGAGGGGGTCGAGTTCCTGCAGGTCTACACGGGTGACACGCTGCCTGAGCGGCGCCGGCGCTGTGGCGTCGCGGTCGAGCCGATGTCCTGCCCGCCGGACGCCTTTCGCAGTGGTACCGCGTTGGTTGCCCTTGAGCCCGGTGCCCAGCACACCTTCCGCTGGGGTCTGCGTCCCTGGACTGTCCAGCCCTGACGACTGTCCAGCCCTGACCGACGCGCCGGTGCGGCGAGGGCTACCGCCGGTGGCTCCACGCGGGCTCGACGCGCTGCCACTCCTGTTCCCAGTTCCGCTGATCCGTGTCGTCCAGCCGTCCCCGTATCAGGGCGCCTCCTGCCGCGACCGTTACGCCGAAGACGATGAGGGTCAAGCCGCCGGTGGCGACCCCGCTGCCACTTGATCCGTCTGTGGGGGCTCGGCTCACGTGGCCAGCGGCGTCGATCCACAGTGCTACCCGGCTGCCTACCGGCGTGGCGGACGGGACAACGGCACTGGCCTGGTGCGTGGTACCGCCGACGTCGGTCCAGCGGACCTGGACGGTGTCGCCCAGGCTGACCACAGACCTGGACGGGTCGGCACCCTTCAGCACGGTCGCCTGGACCTTGTGCAGACTTGCGGCCTCGCGCAGGAAGGCGGAATGCCCCCTCTGGTAGGAGGCCAGTCCCACGAGGGCTGACACAGCGAGGGCCACGATCAATCCCAGGACGACAAGTACCCTCAGCCAGTCGCGCTGCTGGTCGGTCCGACGTCGAAGAACGCTGTGTCGGCGGGCCCGTGCGGCCCGAAAGCGCGAGAAATGGGCCTGGCCTCGGCCTGGGCTGGGTGCGGCTGCAGGCTTCGTCATCGGCGTCCGCCTCCTCGGCCACACCCCCTCTCGGACCCCCTTTCAGGCTACGCCGATCTACCTCTGCGAGCGCCCTCAGCTACGAACAGGGTGAGCAGCCCAGGAGATCGCTGTTGATCCAGTGATCCAGCGGCGCACAAAAGTGCCAGGTCAGACAGCACAGAGGGGACGACCGACAGCATCCCTCGCCGTCATGACAGCCAGGGGAGACCTGGTTGCCTGCCGTTACCCGTCGAGGGCCGCCTGGGCCAGAGCAAGGACCTCATCGGTACGTGCGGCTGCGTCGACGGTGAGGCCGGGTTCACCCGCGCGCAGCGGCTCCAGAGTCTCGTACTGCGAGTCAAGAAGTTGTGTCGGCATGAAGTGTTCCGCCCGGTTTGAGATTCGTTCTCGGGCAATCTCCTGATCCAGAGCCAAGTAGAGGAACCAGACGCCCGGAGCGGCTGCCCGGAGCGCGTCCCGGTATGCGTGCCTGAGGGCTGAGCAGGTGACGACGGTGCTGCTGTGGGCGCGGGTGGCCGCGCGGAGCAAGCCCGTGAGAGCGTGGAGCCACGGTTCGCGGTCAGTGTCGTCGAGCGCGTGCCCTGCGGTCATCTTGGCCACGTTCTCCGCCGGGTGAAGATCGTCGCCTTCTACGAAAGGCCATCCCAGACGCTGTGCGAGCAAACGGCCCACTGTGGACTTGCCAGACGCCGAGACGCCCATGACCACGACCATCGTAGGCGGTGATCCGAGCGTCTCCATGACCATCTCCTGACTCTCACCCGATCGCGGCAGCCGCTATCACCAGCCCGGCGCTGACCTGCCAGAATCTGGCCCGGAGAGGCGCCTGGGGTTCCAAGCCTGGCATGTCCAGGATATCCCAGCCGGGAATCTGCGGCGGGGTGGCCGCACCGCTCAACCGCGCTGGTCGCTCGGATCCCCGCGATCAGGATCAGGACCGGTCGCAGCGGCCGGGCCGAAGGTGGGCGCCAGGTAGGCGCGACGCCCGAGCGCACGGTCGGTGAGACGGCGATCGCGCAGGTCCGCGAGGCCCGCTGGCGAAGAGGGGAGCGCGGTGTTCGGTCGGTCAGTTCCCACGGATGACTTTCGCGATGGCGATCGGATCCTCACCGAGGGCAGCCAACCGCTGTGCGAGTCGGTGGATCTGCTCGTCCTTGGCGCTCACCTCGGCCGCGACGTTGACCAGCGCGGTGTGGGAGCCATGGTAGGCCCCGCCGTCGAAGACGCGCAGGACGAAGTCGGCAGCAGCGGGCCGTTCGAGATCGTCGGTCATCTCCAGGAGTTCATCGGTGTAGACCACTGCCGGATGGGGTTCCATAGGAACATGAGAACCCCTTCCCGTCGCTCCTGCATCCTCAGCTCCTGACGGCGAGGTGCGGTGCCGGCGCCGGCTGAGGACTCGAATGGCGCTCAGTCCGTCCGCCATAGGTGGCGTATCAGCGGCGGTGCCCGTGGATAAGCGCTGATCACAAGGTCCGGTCGTGGAGGCTGGCCGGAACGGCAGCACTTGTGGCTGACCTGGGACAGGAGAGGAGGCCACGGTATGGCAGTCGATGGCGATGCGCCTGAGGCGGCGGCACAAGATCCCTACACCCTCGTCAGGACCCGCCGGTACGTGGTGCTGCTGGTCCTCGCCGCGCTCCTCGGCGTGCCGGTGTCGGCCGCGGCGTTCGGGTTCCTCGCGCTGGTCGGCAAACTCGAACCGGAGATCTACACGGATCTGCCCAAGGCGCTGGGCTTCCACGGAACACCGGGCTGGTGGCCGCTGCCGATGCTGGGCGTGGCGGGCCTGCTGGTCGCGCTGACCATCCGCTACCTGCCGGGGACGTCGGGGCATGAGCCGGCCGACGGTCTGTCGACCAAGGGCGCACCCTCGCTCGCCGATCTACCTGGCATTGTCCTCGCGGCACTGACCACTCTGGCGCTCGGAGCGGTCCTGGGGCCCGAGGCGCCCCTGATCGCACTGGGCAGCGGACTCGCCGCGGGCATCGTCCGGCTGGCGAAACGCGACCTCCCCAAGGAAGCCGTCATGGTGGTGGGAGCGGCGGGGAGCTTCGCCGCGGTCAGCGCTCTGCTGGGCTCCCCGCTCCTCGGGGCCTTTCTGCTGATGGAGGCCTCGGGCCTGGGCGGCGCGACCCTCTCCACGTTGCTGCTCCCGGGCCTGGTCGCCTCGGGCGTGGGCGCGCTCATCTTCATCGGCCTGGGTTCCTGGACGGGCCTGGGCACGTACTCCCTCGAACTGCACCAAGTGCCCGCTGCCGCGCCACTGGAGGTCGCGCAGTTCGGCTGGGCGCTGGTCATCGGGTTGGCCGCCGGCCTCATCGGCGCGGGAATCCACCGTGGCGCGGTCGCCCTGAAGGCACTGGTCCAGCCTCGAAGGGTGCTGGTCACACCTCTCACGGGCCTGGCCGTCGCGGGACTGGCGATCGCCTACGCCGCTGGCACCTCGAAGCCCGCGTCGGAGGTGCTGTACTCGGGCCAGTCCGCACTCGGTCCGCTGCTCGCGAACAGCGGCAGCTACTCGGCTGGCGCACTGACGCTGCTGCTGGTCTGCAAGGGCCTGGCCTACGGTGTTTCCATGGGCGGCTTCCGCGGTGGACCGGTGTTCCCATCGATGTTTCTCGGGGCCGCCGGCGGGCTGGCGATGTCCCATCTTCCCGGGCTTCCGGTGACCGCCGCATTCGCGATGGGCGTCGGAGCCATGAGCGTCGCCATGCTCAAACTGCCGATGACCTCGGTCCTGCTGGCCACCCTGCTGCTGGGGACCCCGGGCCTGACGGTCATGCCGTTGGTGATCGTCGCCGTTGCGGTCTCGTTCGTCGTCTCGCTGAGACTCACCCCGGTACCGCCGAAGCCCGAGCCCGAATCCACGGCCGCGGCTGAGAAGACCTGACGCTGCGGGGGCGGGGCCGGGGGCCGGGTGTTCAGGGGCCGCCTTCGAACGCGGCGGCCAGGACGGTGACGTCGTCCCGCTGCCAGTCGATGCCGTACCGTTCTGCGGCGAGGTAGAGGGCGCGAACGACAGCGAGCGGTTCAGTCGAGCTCATGCCGCGCATGAGCTCTTCCAGTTGCCGCTCGCCGAACTGCGGCCCTTTGTCGCCGCGGGCCTCGGTGAGTCCGTCGGTGGTCATCACCAGTAGGTCGCCCGGGTGGAACCGGGATCGGCGCAGGGCCCAGGAGTTCTCCGCGGGCGTGATCACTGGGCTCACCAGCGGGCCGGTGGATTCGAGCCGTTCGACCTCACCGCCGGCGCGCCGCAGGAACGGTTCCTCGTGGCCGGCGTTGACCCAGTGCACGGCTTGCCCGGCCGGATCGAGCACGACGATGGCCAGGGTGACAAACCGTTCGTCCTCATCCACCAGCACTGTCCACGCGGCGTGGACGGCGGCCTGGGCGCCGTATCCGAGGCGCAGCGCGGACACCACGGCGCTCTTGGCCTGGGTGGCGAGCAGGCCGGCCTGCACACCGTGACCGGAGATGTCGCCCTGGACCAGGGCGGTGGCCCCATCAGGCAGTTCCACGATGTCCAGGAAGTCCCCGGCGATGAGGCCCTCCGCGGCGACGAGGACACCGTGGGCACGCACACCCGGGCCCGGGCGGCCCATGTCGGTCAGGAGCCGGCCGAGCCCGAGGGCGGTCTCACCGTTCTGCTCCAGCGCCTCCCGGTCCCGGCGTGAGTCCCAGCGGTACTCCTTGAGGCGCATTCGCAGGCGCTCGGACTCCAGCGTCAGCGGGGTCATCAGCCAGCCGCGTCTCGGGGCAGCCGCTCCGTCGAGCACGCCCTCGGCCGTCTGACGCATGTGCTTCTCCAGATCGGCCAGGGGGCTCATCACCCGGCGCGACGTCAGTGCGGTGAGGGTCACCAGCAGGAGCAGGAGTACGGCGGCGAACATCTCCACGAAGAGGAAGGCGTCTCCACGGTCCTGGAAAGCCGACACCCATCTGGAGTCGCGGTCCACACGCAGGGATTTGGACAGCCGCTGCGCATCCGTGAGCAGTCCCGTCGAGGCGGCGAGCCGAGCCGCGACCTGCGTCTGTTCGGCCGGCCCGTCCCCAGCCGGGGCGGAGCCTGTGGGCTGTACGGTGCGGATCCACGTCGCCAACTGGGCGTCCAGCGTGGGCAGCGCCGCCTTGACGACCAGCACGTCGTCGGCGTCCCGGTGCAGTGCGGTGACCTGCGCCACCACCTGTGCTGCCTCCTCCTTTGCCTGTCCGAGGAACTGGACGTCGCGAGTCACGAGGTACGCGAGGTAGGCGGTCTCATTGGCGTGTACGGCGGCGGAGAGTTCATGGACGGAGTCGACCGCCGGATCCAGCTGGTCGCGGAGCAGAGCAGTCGTTTCCGCGCCCTCCCGGTCCACCCAGGCGAATGTTCCGCCCGCCACCGCCACCAGCCCCGCAAGCAGCCCCGCCCCCAACCACATCACGGTGCGTGGGGAGTAGCCGCGCCGACCGGGTCGGTCCGCGAGCCCTCGTTGCCTCATCCGGTACCGCATCCTCTCGAATGTCGGCATCGGACTGCCGGGTGTGGGAGGGGGCCGAGTCGTCGCCCGGTCAGTACCTGGCTTCGTTTCGTGATCCGTAGACACACAGCCCGTAGATCGCGACGATGTCGATACCGATGATGATCAGGGACCAGAACGGGTAGGCGGACAGGAAGAACATCTGGGCGAACGCGTTGAGCCCGAGGACCCCCACGCCGACCCAGCGCCCCCACGCCTTGCCCGACAGGACGGCGATGGCCGCGGCGAGCTGCAGCACCGCCAGCGCCAGGATCGTCCATCCCCACGCACGCAGATCACCGAAGACGTAGTGCGCGTTGGAGACGAACACGTGCGAGCGGTTGATCGCGGCGATCCCGTCCAACCCGTTGAAGAAAGCGAGAATGATCAGCAGAACGGCCGCGAACCACAGGAGCCCGCTGGTCTCGTTCCTGCTTGCCTGGCTCCCGCCCCGCGTTCCACTCTGCGCTGCTGAAGAGACCATGGAAACCTCCGAATGGAGTTCCGGCAGGGCTGCTCATAGGACATCACCCCGCATGGAGGCGGAGTTGTCCCTTGGGGGCCGTATGTCCGCCTTGTGCAGAGCCTACGCCTCGGTGCTCGCCCCGGCGCGGTGGGCTGCCAGCCACCGCTGGTTGCGCTTTTCGTCGCCACCAGGGCAGGACCAGGCCCCACGCCGCCGATTGCGCCATTGGGCGGACATCGTTCCTTCCCATGGCCCAGCCCTGCGGGTCGTTCTGCCGTTGCCTGCGCCACGGGTGGTTGAGTCACCGCAATGATCCGAACGCGTCCGGAGCAGGGCCGGTTCGGGCAGATCGGTCTGCGCCCCCGGGGGATCCGGGTCGCGGGGCCGACCAGTCACGCGACGGTGGCGGCGGACCTGTGGCCGGGCGCTCCCGGCACCCCGGTACGCCAACGACGAGGAGACAGCAGTGACTGCAGCTACGGACAGCGCGAAATCGATGTCGCTACCACTCCTCCGAGGCCAGAAGGCCCTGGTGACGGGGGCGAACTCGGGCATCGGCAAGGCGACCGCGATCGCGCTGGGCCGGGCGGGAGCCGATGTTGTCGTCAACTACGTCTTCGGCCCGGAAGCCGCCGAAGAGGTCGTCCAGGAGATCCAGGGCTTCGGTGTGCGCGCCTACGCGCACGAGGCCGACGTCTCCGACGAGGGCCAGGTCGTCGCCATGGTCGCCAAGATGGTGGAGGAGTTCGGCACCATCGACGTGATGGTGGCCAACGCGGGACTGCAGCGGGACGCCGCGATCACCGAGATGACCGTCGAGCAGTGGCACAAGGTGCTGGACGTGAACCTCACCGGCCAGTTCCTGTGCGCCAGGGAGGCCGCCAAGGAGTTCCTGCGCCGGGGCGTCGTGCCGGAGGTCTCCCGGTGCGCGGGAAAGATCATCTGTATGAGCTCGGTCCACCAGATCATCCCCTGGTCGGGACACGTGAACTACGCCGCCTCCAAGGGCGGAGTGCTGATGCTGATGCAGACCCTGGCCCAGGAACTCGGCCCGCACGGGATCCGGGTCAACGCGGTAGCGCCCGGCGCCATCCGCACCCCCATCAACCGCAGCGCCTGGGACACGCCCGAAGCCGAGGCCGACCTGCTGCGGCTGATCCCCTACCGCCGAGTGGGCGATCCGGAGGACATCGCCGACGCGGTCACCGTTCTGGCCTCCGACCTGATGGACTACGTCGTGGGCACCACACTCTTCGTCGACGGCGGGATGACCCTCTTCCCCGGCTTCGCCACCGGAGGCTGATCCCCCGTGGACGACCACATCGCCCCACGCAGGGTGGTGATCCTCGGCGGCGGCTTCGCCGGGCTGTTCGCCGTGCGGGCGCTGCGCCGGTCGCCGGTCGCGGTGACCCTGGTGGACCGCAATGCCCACCACCTCTTCCAGCCGCTGCTGTACCAGTGCGCCTCGGGCATCCTCTCCGGCGGCCAGATCGCGCAGCCGCTGCGTGCCGTCCTGCGCCGCCACGGCAACGTGCGCTGCCTGCTCGCGACGGCCACCGATGTGGACGCCGAGGCACGCGTCGTCCACGCCGAGCGCGCGGACGGCGGCTCCATCGCCCTGCCCTACGACGACCTGATCGTCGGCGTCGGTGTGAAGCAGTCCTACTTCGGGCACAACGAGTTCGCCCAGCACGCCCCGGGCATGAAGACGCTCGACGACGCCCTGGCCGTACGCCGCAAGATCTACCGCGCCTTCGAGATGGCAGAGGCCACCGCCGACCCGCGGGAACAGGCCGAATGGCTCACCTTCGCGCTGGTGGGCGCGGGGCCGACCGGGGTCGAACTGGCCGGCCAGATCCGGGAGATCGCCAGCCACACGCTGGACCGTGAGTTCTCCACCATCGACCCGAGCCGGGCCCGGGTGCTGCTCTTCGACGGCTCGGACGCGGTGCTGGCCGCTTTCGGTCCAGTCCTTGCCAAACGGGCCGAGGGGACGCTGCGCGACCTCGGCGTCGAAGTCCACCTGGGGTCGATCGCCACCCACGTGGACGAGCGGGGCCTGACGGTGCGCAACCACGACGGCGACACGCAACGGTTTGACGCGCGGACCGTGCTGTGGACGGCCGGGGTCGAGGCACCGCCGCTGGCGGCGGCACTGGCCCGGGCGACCGGGGCGGACCAGGACCGGGCCGGGCGGATCAAGGTCGAGCCCGACCTCACCATCGCCGGCCACCCGGAGATCCGGGTCGTCGGCGACCTGATGAGCCTGCAGAAGCTGCCCGGGATGGCCGAGGTCGCCATGCAGTCAGGCGCGTACGCCGGCCGCCGGATCCGGCACGCGGTCGAGGGGAGGAGACGGGCGGCGCGCCCGTTCCGCTACCTGGACCTGGGCAGCGCCGCGTACATCTCCCGGGGCCGGGCGGTGGTCAAGATGGGCCGGTTCCACGCGTCCGGGGTGGTGGGGTGGCTGATCTGGCTGTTCATCCACATCGTCTTCCTCACCGGTTTCCGGAGCAGGATCGGCGCACTGCTCAGCTGGGCGGTGGTCTTCGCCTCCGGCTCCCGCCGCGAACGCGCCTTCACCTCGCCCGACTCGCCGGACTCACCCGTCGCAGCGCCGGGCGGATCATCCCCATCCGGTGCGGCGGCCGGCCCGACCGTCCCCCGCCACGATCCACCGAGGCCTTCATGAACACCGCAGCAGTCCTACTGGCGAGCGATCCCGCGCAAGTGCTACCCGCGCGCCAGCTCATGGCATTCACCCTGGGCTCCCACATCATCCTGGTGCCGCTGGGCGTGGCACTGCCGTTCATCACCCTCGTCATGCACTACCGGGGTCTGCGGAAGAACGACCCCGTCGCGCTTCTGCTCGCCCGGCGCTGGTCGGCCGTCATGGCCGTCCAGTTCGCCGTCGGCATCGTCACCGGCACGGTCCTGACGTTCGAGTTCGGACTGCTGTGGCCGAAGATGATGGGCCGCTGGGGGGACGTCTTCGGCCTGGGTTTCGGAGTGGAGGCGTGGGCGTTCTTCCTTGAGGCGATCCTGATCGCGATCTACCTGTACGGATGGCGCAGGCTCAAGCCGTGGACGCACTTCTGGCTGGCCACACCGCTTCCGTTCGCGGCTGTGATGGGCGCGTTCGGCATCATCTCCGCGAACTCCTGGATGAACACCCCCCGGGGCTTCGCCCTCGACGCGGCGGGCAAGCCCGAGAGCATCGATGTGCAGGCGGCGGTGTTCACGCCGATGTTCGGCCCGGAGTACTGGCACTTCGTGGTCGCGATGTTCCTGACGGCCGGTTATGTCGTGGCCGGTGTCTACGCCGTGGGCTGGCTGCGCGGACGCCGGGACCGCTACCACAAGCTCGGGTTCTGTGTGCCGTTCACCGTCGCCGCGATCCTCACCCCGGTGCAGTTCTTCCTCGGCGACAACATCGCCCGCCAGCTCGTCCACAAGCAGCCGGTGAAGTTCGCCGCCGCCGAGATCGTCTGGAAAACCGGCACGCACGTGCCCGAGTACATGTACGGCAGGCTGCAGTCCGACGGCAGCATCAAGGGAGGGCTGAAGATCCCCGGGCTGGACTCGATCCTCGCTGGCTTCAGCCTCAACACCCAGGTCACGGGCCTGACTTCGGTCCCGGCGTCCGACCGGCCCACACCGGCCGAAGCGACCCTGGTGCACTGGACCTTCGACACCATGGCGCTCATCGGCAGCGTGCTGATCCTGCTCGCGCTCTGGTACGGCTGGTGCTGGCTGCGGCACCGGGACCTGCCCAAGTCGCGGTGGTTCTTCGGCTGCGCCGCCATCGCCGGCGTGGCCAGCGTGGTGACCGTGGAATGCGGCTGGATCACCACCGAAGTGGGCCGGCAGCCCTGGATCGTCTACCAGTACATGAGGGTCTCGGACGCGGTCACACCCACCAAGGCCGCCTCGCTCTGGACGATGTTCGGCATCGTGGTGGTGGTGTACGTGCTCGTCTTCGGCTCCTTCCTCGCCGTCGTGCTGAAGATGAGCAGACGCTGGCGGCTCGCCGACTCGGGCCTCGGCCGCCCCCAGGACGAGGGCCCGGAGAGCGACACTCCCTACGGGCCGCGCCCGGAACCGGCCGTAGTCGGGCCGGGGTCCACCGCCCCTCCGTCCGGCCCTGACAGCGGACAAGCTCCTGGAGGCGCGGAATGACCGCCGACATCGTCGCCTGGATCCTGCTGGTCGCGGTAGCTGCCTACGCGTGCGGCGGAGGCGTCGACTACGGTGCCGGGTTCTGGGACCTGTTCGCCGGCGGCGCCGAGCGGGGCAGGCGTCCGCGCTGGCTGATCGACCACGCCATGGAGCCGGTCTGGGAGGTCAACAACGTCTGGTTGATCTTCATCCTGATCCTGATGTGGACGGGATTCCCGGTCTTCTTCGAGACGGTCTTCAGCGCGATGTGGCTGCCGCTGGCACTCGCCGCCGTCGGCCTGGTCCTGCGCGGCGCCGGGTTCGCCCTGCGCAAGCCCACCCGGCGGCTGGCCCAGCGCCGCATCTACGGTGCCGTCTTCGCCGTCTCCTCGCTGCTCACCCCGTTCTTCCTGGGGGCCGCGGTCGGCGGTGTGGCCTCCGGCCGGGTCACCACCGACACCACCGCCTCGGCCGACGCCTGGGCCAACACCACCTCGGTCATCACCGGGCTGCTCACCGTGGCCGCCACGGCTTTCCTGGGGGCGGTGTACCTCACCGCGGACGCCCGCCGCTTCGCGGCCCAGGACCTGGTCGGCTACTTCCGGCTGCGGGTCTGGGGCAGCCTCGTCGGCATCGCCGTGCTGGCCCTCATCGGCCTCGCCGTGACCCACAAGCACACCTCCTACGTCTACCACGGCCTCACCCACGGAATCGGTCTCGTCCTGGTGCTGGTCGCGGTGGTGGTCGCCCTGGTGACGGCGTGGCTGGTCGCCGGGCGGCACACCGGATGGGCCCGGTTCACCTCCGTCGGTTCGGTGGCACTGGTGATCGCCGCCTGGGGCTTCGCCCAGCGCCCCTACCTGGTGCCCACCTCCCTGACCGTGCGGCAGGCGGCGGGATCGGCGAGGCCGCTGCAATGGCTGCTGGTCGTCACGATCATCGCCGTGGTGCTGGTCGGACCAGCGCTCGTCGTCCTGTACCGGCTCGACACCAGCGGCAAGCTGGTGCCGCTGACCGACGCGGACGTCGAGGGCGACCCCAGCCGCCCGGGCACCTCGCCGTCCTGAGGGAACGCCAGTCACCGGCTCCGCCCGGCCAGGGGGAGCATCAGTCAGCCCGTCAGGTGAGGCCAGAGCCGGGAGGCACAGCAGTGACGTCGAATCAGGTACTGGAGGGCCTGGGCCTGATCGCCGTGCTCGCGGTGGGCTCCCAGCTCCTGGCGAGTCGGCTGCGCATCCCCGCGCTCATCGTCCTGTTGCCGGCCGGATTCACCGCCGGTGCGCTCACCAGCACCGTCAATCCCAACCAGCTGCTGGGAGCGGCCTTCTCCCCGATGGTCTCGCTGGCCGTGGCGGTGATCCTCTACGACGCCGGACTCGGCCTGAACCTGCGGGGACTGCGGGGACACACCCGCCGGGTGGTGGTCAGACTGATCTGGATCGGAGTGCTGCTCACCGCGGTCTCCGCGGCCCTGCTCGCGATTCCCGTGCTCGGCATGTCGGGGCGCGCGGCAGTGATGCTCGGAGCGATCCTCGTCGTCTCCGGGCCGACGGTCGTCGGCCCGCTGCTCAACTTCGTCCGACCGACCGAGCGCCTCCAGCGCATCCTGATCTGGGAGGGTTCGCTGATCGACCCGGTCGGCGGAATCCTGGGAGCACTCGTCTTCCACGCCGTCATCGCTAGTGAACGCAAGGGGTTCGCCAGCCAGGTGGGGCAGTTCGCGGCCAGCGCGGCGGTCGGACTGCTGGGGGGCGTCGTGGGCGCGGCGGTGCTGTGGCTGCTCTTCCGGTACCTGCGGCTGGACGAGGTACTCGGTACCACGGTGCAGCTCGCCGTAGCCGTCGGGGTGGCGGCCGCGTGCGACATCGCCCGCGACGACACAGGTCTCATTGCCGCGGTCGTCATGGGCATGGCGCTGGCCAACCTTCCGGGCCTGGACCTGCCGGCGCGCCGCCCCTTCTTCGAGACCCTGGTCTCGCTGATCATCGGGGTCCTCTTCATCTCCATCTCGGCCACGGTCACGCCCCACTCCCTGCGGCACGTACTGCTGCCGACACTGGGCCTGGTGGCTTGCCTCGTCCTGGTCGTCAGACCGCTGGTCGCCGTCCTGTCCACGGCCCGCACCGACGTCTCGTGGGGGGAGCGGTGGTTCGTCGGGTGGATGGCACCGCGCGGCATCGTCGCCGCGTCCACCGCCTCGACCTTCTCGGCCACCCTGGTGAGCAAAGGAATCGGGGGTGCCGAGAAGATCCTGCCGGCCACCTTCGTGGTGATCGTCGCCACGGTCACCCTGTACGGCCTGACCGCGCACCCCGTCGCCAGGCTGCTGGACGTCCTGCGTCCGGCGCGCTCCCGGCCACTGCTGGTCGGCGGCGATCCATGGGCGGTCGACCTGGGACAGGCCCTGCGCTCGGCGGGCCTGGACGTGCTGATGTGGGCCGGCCTCGAACGCGAACGGGAGGGCATCAGGCAGGCCGGACTGGAGCTGGCACCGGGCGAACTGCTGGCGGCGGCCACCGGTGCCGGCGCGGAGCTGGAGGGGATCACCCATGTGCTGCTTCTCACCGGGGAGGACGACTTCAACGCCCTCGCGTCGGTGAACCTCCGGGGCAGCGTCCAGGGCCCGGTCCGCCGCCTCGGACCGCCCAGTCCGAGCCATGGGGTGGTCGCTCCGTACACGGGGAGTGAGACCCTCTTCGACAGCGCGCTGACCCGGCCGGAGCTGGCCCGTCAGTACGACGCCGGCGCCCGGATCGTGACCTGCCAGGTCGACGATGGGATCCCGGCCGAAGACGACGTCCTGTTCCTGGTGCGCCGGAACGGACAGCTCGCGCCCGTCACCGAGACCTACCGCCCGGCACTCCGGGCCGGAGACACCGCGATCCTGCTGAGTCCCCCCTCCGGGCATCAGCCGTGAGCAGGCCGGCCGGCCCGGTGCACGGAGGGGGAGGCGTGGGGGCGAGCCGGTCTCAGCCCAGGCGCTCCAGGATGTGGTCACCGACCCGCAGCGCGTTGGCGATGGCCGTCAGCGACGGGTTCACCGCGCCGATGCTCGGGAAGAAGCTGGTGTCCACGACGTAGAGGTTGTCCAGGTCGTGAGCCTTGCAGTTCACGTCCAGGGCCGAGCTTGCCGGGTCGTCGCCAAAGCGGACCGTGCCCGCCTGGTGCGCGGTGGCCCCGATCGGCATCCCCTTGTGCAGGTACAGGCTGTGCGGGAGCAGGTGCTGCGGATGCAGCCCCAGGTGACCGAGCATGCCCTGCAGCTTGTGCTGGAGCCGCTTCACGCCCTCCATGTTGTTCTTCTCGTCCAGGGCCAGGTGGATGTCGCCCTCGCCGTCCAGGGTGACGCGGTTCTCCGGCTGCGGGAGGTCCTCCCCGCAGAGCCAGAAGTCGACGGCGTGGTGCGCCAGGACCTCGAACGGCATGTCCGGGGAGACCTTGCCGGCCCAGCGCGGCGCTTCACCGCGGATCTGCTCGTCGTCCGACTTGCCGAGCATCTGGACCCCGCCCAGCGGATAGTCCCAGTCGTCCGAACCCAGGTACCAGTCGTTCAGGGCCAGGGTCTTCTGGAACTGTGTCGGGTTGGGCTCCTTCGAGACCGCCATCAGCGCCAGGTTGTTGTGCCGCATGTAGTGGCGACCCACCACGTCCGAGCTGTTGGCCAGACCACGGGGGTGCCGGTCGTTCGCTGAACGCAACAGCAGGGCGGCGGAGTTCACCGCCCCGCAGGCGACCACGACGATGTCGGCTCGGAAGCCCGTCGTGGTCCCGTCCTCCAGCTCGGTGACGACGTTGGTGACGCTGCGTCCGGTCGGGTCGGTCTCCAGCCGTTGCACGTTCGCACCGGTGACCATGCTGACGTTCTCGTACTTCAACGCCGGATCGACACAGATGACCTGGGAGTCGGACTTGCCACGCACCAGACAGGGGAAGCCGTCCACCCGGTTGCACCGGATGCACACGCTGTCCTCGGTGGCGTTGCCGTGTTCGTCCTGGGTGAGGTTCACCCCGATGGGCAGGTGGAAGGGGTGCAGCCCCTGCCTCTCCAGGTCGTCGCTGAGCTGCTGGATGCGCGGCTCGTGCTGGACCGGGGGGTAGGCGTACTGGGCGCTGACCGGGCCCTCGCCGGGGTCCTCGCCGTGTTGGCTGTGCACCAGGTAGAGGTGCTCCGCCTGCGTGTAGTACGGCTCCAGGTCCTCGTAGCGGATCGGCCAGGCGGGGGAGACGCCGCCGTGGTGGCGCAGCTCCCCGAAGTCCTCCGGGCGCAGCCGGAACAGCGCGGCGCCGTAGAACTTGGTGTTCCCGCCGACGTAGTAGTTGACCTCCGGCTGGAACTCCTTGCCGTGCTGGTCGTACCAGACCTCGGGGGCGAGGTACTTGCCCTTGACGAAGACGGCCGTCGACTCCCAGTTGTCCCGCTCGCGGGGCAGGTAGCCGCCCCGTTCCAGGATCAGGACCCGCTTGCCGGAGGACGCGAGCCGGTGGGCGAGAGTGCCGCCGCCGGCCCCGGTCCCGATGATGATGACGTCGTACTGCTGATCGTCGGCCACGTCGGCCACCGTCCTTGGAGTCGCTGCTCGTCGCCCTGGCGGGGAACACGCACAGAGCAGATTCGGCTTATATGCCTCAATTTTTAACGTATCGGTCGATACGCCGCAGGGTGAGGCGGATTCACAGGATCGCGATCGGGTTGACCGGGGAGCCGGTGGCCGCCGGAAGCCGCAGCGGGGCGACCACGCACATGAACGACCAGCGCCGCTCCTGTTCGCAGAGCGGGACGAGGTCCTCGAACTGCAGGTAGTCGAGCAAGTGGAGCCCCAGGGCGTGGACTCCGAGCACGTGCACGGGAAAGGCGACGCCATCCGTCGAGCTCGGGGCCGTGTCGTTGTTGCTGTCACTGCCGAGCACCGCGACGCGCCGCTCCGCCAGGAACTCCATCGCGGTGGGATGGAGCCCCGCACGCGCGTGCGCGGCATCCCACGGTCCGGTCTCGGTTCGGCGCCGGCGGTGGCCCACCCGCACGAACAGCAGGTCCCCCTCGCTCACGCGCACCCCCTGCGCCTCCTCGGCGCCGACGAGGTCGGCGGCGGTCACGTGGTCGCCTGGTTCCAGCCAGGGCACGCCGCGCAGGCGCGGGATGTCCAGGAGGACGCCCCGGCCGACGATTCCGTCCTTTGCCACCTCGACCGTCAGCACGGTGGCTCCGGCTTCGGTGAGGGTGGCTGCCGGAACGCCGCCGTGCAGCGTGCCGTCGAAGACGACGTGGCACAGCGCGTCCAGGTGGCTGTCGGCATCGCCGTGCACGTTCATGCTGAAGCGGTCCGTCGCGAAGTGCAGTCCGCAGGAGTCCGCGTCCTGCTCCGGAGGGCTGGTGAGCCGGTGCCCGGCGGGCTGCGGATTGTCGGGGCCGGGCTCGGTCTCCACCGGTGCGGCGAGGGTGACCGTGCGGCCCGAGCGGACCTCGGCCGCGGCCGCACGCACCTTCTCCGCTGTGATGGTCTCCAGCGCACCCTGGCTGCCGGTGCCGGCAGCCAGGGCCTGGAGCCGCCGGTACAGCGTGCGGAACTCGTCCTGCGTCAGTTGTGCGGCACCGCTGGGTCCGGCGTGAGTAGGCATCAGGCGTGGTCCCTTGCAGCAGGTCAGCCGCGCTGGCGGTCGAGGGCTTCGTCCAGGGTGGTGGCGGCCATGATGAGCGACAGGTGGGTGAACGCCTGCGGGAAGTTGCCCAGTTGCTCGCCGCTCGGGCCGATCTCCTCGGCGAACAGCCCGACGTGGTTGGCGTAGGTGTGCATCTTCTCGAAGGTGTACCGGGCCTGGTGCAGCCGCCCCGCGCGGGCGAGGGCGTCGACGTACAGGTAGGTGCACAGGCTGAACGTGCCCTCCGAGCCGCGCAGCCCGTCCGGGGAGGCGGCCGGGTCGTAGCGGTAGACGAGGCTGTCGGAGACCAGGGTGCGGTCCATGCTGTCCAGGGTGGACAGCCAGGAGGGGGCCTTGGGTGCGAGGAATCCGACCCTGGGGATCAGCAGCAGCGAGGCGTCCAGCACGGCTTCGCCCCCGTAGTGCTGGACGTAGGCCTTCTCCTTCTCGCTCCACCCGCGTTCCATCACCTGTTCCAGGATGGTGTCGCGGGCCTGGGTCCACCGGACGGTGTCGGCCGGTCGGCTGAACTCGGCCGCCAGCTTCAGACCGCGGTCGAAGGCCGCCCAGCACATCACCCGGCTGTAGGTGAAGTCCTTGCGGCCCCCTCGGGTCTCCCAGATGCCCTCGTCGGGCCGGTCCCAGTTGTCCGCGAGCCAGTCCAGG
>Ga0302314_10005902_pt1 | contig 22256 bp, 14 predicted proteins | sample III_Palsa_N2_3_FD_200533 | JGI IMG/M metagenome (GOLD analysis project Ga0302314, IMG submission 200533) | Peat permafrost microbial communities from Stordalen Mire near Abisko, Sweden - III_Palsa_N2_3 | ecosystem: Environmental > Terrestrial > Soil > Palsa > Peat permafrost | place: Sweden...
CTCGCCATGGGCGGCGGGGTCAACATCTTCCAGCCCGAACCGATGTCGCTGGGCGGCATCACCAACACCATGGCGGTGGCGCACCTGGCCCAGGCGCACGGCAGCTGGATCGCACCGCACCAAAGCGGTGGCCCGGTGGCCACCGCGGTCTGCCTGCAGCTGGCGGCGTGCGTGCCGAACTTCCTGATCCAGGAGCACTTCCAGACCTTCAATGATTCCTGGACCCAGGACCTGGTGACCTGGGCGCCGACCCTGGATCCGGCCAACGGCCACCTCTCGCTCCCTGATGCCCCGGGCCTGGGCATCGACCTGGTCGAAGCGGTCGCCAGGGAGCATCCCTACGACCCCAAGGCCTATCTCAATGTGCATCAGCCCGGCTGGGAGAAGCGTCTCGGCCAAAAGAAATCACAGAAATAGGACCACGACGCATGCTCATCGAGGCCATCGAGACGCTGCGCGTCCCGGAACATCCCAATACGGTATGGGTGCAGATCCACGCCGCCGACGGCACGGTCGGCCTGGGCGAGACCTATTACATCCCGGCCGCGGTCGAGGCGGTGATCCATGACTTCGCCGCCGACTACCTGCTCGGCCAGCGTCTCGAGGACCGCGAGCGCCATTGGCAGGCGCTGTTTTCCCATGCCAACTTCTTCGGCGCCGCCGGGGCGGAGATGCGCGCCATCTCGGCGCTCGACATCGCGCTGTGGGACCTGCTCGGCCAGGCCGCCGGCATGCCGATCTGCGATCTGATCGGCGGACGTTACCGCGACACCATCCCATTGTACAATACCTGCGTCAATACGCCGCTGCATGACGACCAGGACGCCTTCCTGGCCCGGCCCGGGGAGCTGGCGCGCTCGCTCCTCGCCGAGGGCATCACACAGATGAAGGTCTGGCCCTGGGACCGCTTCGCGCCGCAACGCACCGCCCAGCGGAGCGTCGGCCCGGCCGGCTGGAGCGCGGTCGGCCCGCCCGGACACCGCCTGAGCGGTACCGACCTGGCCACGGGCCTGGCCACCGTGCGCGGCATCCGCGAGGCGGTCGGCGACCGCATGGCGATCTGCCTGGAAGGGCATTCGCGCTGGGACCTGCCGTGCGCACTGCAGATCGCGCGCGCGCTCGAGCCGTTTGCTGTGACCTGGATGGAGGACTTCATCCAGCCCGACGCGCCCGGGGACCTGGCGCGCCTGGCGCGCGAATGCCGGGTGCCGCAGGCGGTCAGCGAACGGCTCTTCACCCGCTACGCTTTCCGCCAGGTGCTCGAGAGCCAGGCAGCGCACGTGGTGATGTTCGATACCGTCTGGACCGGGGGCATCACCGAAGGCATCAAGATCGCGACCCTGGCCGATGCCTACCACCTGCCCTTCGCGCCCCATGACTGCACCGGACCGGTGAACGTACTGGCCGCGCTGCACCTGTGCGCGGCGCTGCCCAATGCCATGGTCATGGAGATGGTGCGCGGCTTCGTGAAGGGCTACTACCTGGATATCCTCGACCGGCCGCTGCCGGTGCGCGATGGCCAGGCGGTGCTCGACTTCGGTCCCGGTCTGGGCGCCCGGCTCCATCCGCACCTGCTGGCGCGCCCGGACCTGCAGCGGCGCCGCTCGCAGCGCTCGTGATCTCGCTTCTGAACAGGGGGGCGGCATCCGCCGGTTGGATCTTTACTCCGAATCCCCCTGCGCGATTTTGAACGGTGCGCCCGGGTGCGCAGGCCATCGCTTGGCAGGATCCATCGGAAAATGATGAAATCGTTGCGTGACGGCCCCGTCCGGGCCTTCTGGTGAAAATATTCAAACGTTCCGCGCATCCTAATATCGCACCCGGACGCGCGCAGCGCCGATGCAGTTCATAACTTCATGTTGCCGATCCCGACGAGGTGTCCTAGCGTGGCCGCCTTCGAGGAGCGCTCCATGGCGGTGCAGCAATGGTTTGTCGAAGAGAACGGCATCCGGCTCGGTCCGATGAGCCCCAAGGAGCTGCGCGCGCTGGTCGCCGCCGGGCGCGTCGGCCCCGAGACCCGCCTCTGTCATGACCTGATGACCGAGTACGTGCCGGCGCGCCGCATCAAAGGCCTGCTGCCGCCGTCCGCCGATGCCGCCCCTGTCCCCGCCCCTGTGCCCGTGGCCGTCGCCATCGCTGAACCCACCCCGTCGGCTCCGGCCCTGACGCCGCGCGCGAGTGTTGCCCTGCCGACCTTGCCGGTCCTGCCGACCCTGCCAATCCTGCCCGTCCTGACCTCGATCGAGGCGCTGCCCGACCACGCTCCCGCCAGCTCCGTTCACACGCCGATGAACTCCTACCTCGGCACCAAGACCGGCGCGGAGCTGGAGATCGACACCTCGTCCTCGAGCAGGCCGTCGCGCCGGCACTACCAGCGCCCCGCCTACCGCTCCCAGGCGGTGCGCGAGCGCGCCGACGAGCGGCTGCTGTCGCCGCAGGGCCCGGCGCTGGCCATGCCATCGCCGACCGACATCTGGCCGCTGGCGGTGCTCTGCCTGCTCTTCGGCTGGGTCGGCGGCGGACTGCTCACCGCGGACCGCATGTACCTGCCCAACGCGGTGGCCCCCTCCCTGGCCCTCGCCCTGGGCGGCGTGCCGCTGACCTATGCGGCGATCATCCACTACCTCAAGCCGAAGAGCCTGCCGCTGGGACGCGTGCTGCTGGTCGCCGGCTTCACCGCCGTGTTCGGCATCCTGACGCTGCTGCTGTTGCAGTTCCTGGCCGCCATCGCCGTCTCGACCAACTTCCGCTTCCTGTTCCATGGCAGCATCGGGATGGTGTTCCTGGTCCTGAAGCTGATCGGCCTGGCCTACCACCTGACCACCAGCTCCGATATCTGGCTGCGCTGGGTCGGCTTCGTGTTCGGCGTCGGCTTGTGCGAAGAGACGGTCAAGCTCCTGCCGCTGGTGGCACTGATCATCTGGCGCGTCGACCGGGTCCTGAGCGTCCACACCTTCCTGGCCCTGGGCTTCGCCTCGGGGGTCGGCTTCGGCATCGGCGAGGTGATCTACTGCTACAGCCCGTGGTGCGGCAACTACGGCGCCGGCTCGAACGTGATCCGCTGGTACAGCGTCATCCCCTCGCACGCCATCTACACCACCGTCTGCGCCGCCTCCCTGTGGCGCCTGGCCGACAAGCTCGAATACAGCGACGGCTTCTGGCAGCGCGCCGGCGTGGTCGCCACGGCGGCGGCGATCATGGCCTTCGTGCACGGCACCTACGACACGGTCTGCAGCCTGGGGGTGGTCGTCGCGCTGGTCATGGACACGCTGCTCTTCGGCGTGCTGGTGTGGGTGGTGCGCTGGGTCACCACCGACGCCACCGAGCCGCCCGACTCGAAGACCACGCCCTGGTCGCATTCCCTGTCGACCACCGGACCGATGGTCGCCGGCCTGGGCGGGGCGCTGCTGATGATGGTCCTGGCCCTGACCCTGAGCAGCTCACGCGAACAGGCCATGCCGGTGATCCTGATGGCCGAGCTGCCCACGCAGTACCGCCCCTACATCAGGGGCTTCGACCTGGCGGCGCCGCACGTTCCGGGAGCTCACGCGCGCCTGCCGGTGAAGGCGCATTTCAAGTTCGACCTGACCAGCGGCACGGTGAGCGCGACCCTCACCAACGAGGGCGACGACACCCTGCACGGGATGATCGTCTCGTGCGCGCTCGGCGGCGCTGACGACGACGAGAGCGGCAGGAAGTCGATCAGCATCGGCGACCTCGCCCCGCACGCCTCAACCGTCCTCGACAAGCTGCGCGGCTGGGAGTTCAATCCGGGGGACGAGCTGACCATCAGCACCGACGACTACCAGGACGCCGTACTCGACCTGCCCTAACGCAGCGGCTACGACCTCCCACTGCCCGCCGCGAGCCCGGCGGGAACCGGTGAGCCGTGGCGGCAGCCCGTCAGGCGGCGCTTACTGGTCCCATTCGACCACGTACTCCTGGTACGCTTCTCGTGAACGCGCGGTGTGCACATGCCAGCCGGTGAGGTCCATGATCAGGGGACCCACGTTACCGCGCTCTTCCGGCATCGTCGCATCGAAGCCGGCGCGCTCGCCATCATCCCAGACCAGCCCCGCGGCCGTGCGCCGCCCGCCCAGCCAGACCTCGCACACCGGGGTGGTGGCGCGGATCATCGGCAGCAGCGCATCGTACGCGGCGCGCGAGCGGATGATCGCCAGATGGCCACCCAGGCGCTGTGCGGCCTGACGGGCGCCCTCGAAGGTGCGGCCTTCGGCGAGGAGCAGGTAATGATGGCCGTCGATGAGGGTCGCCTTGGCCTCCAGGAGGTCGCCGCGATGGCTGCGCGCGGCGAGCTGCGCGGCCGCGGTAAGGGCCAGCAGCGGATTGGTCGTGCGCCACGCGGCCTCGGCCGCGACCAGCTGGCGGTCGGGCACCGCGTCCAGGGGCACCAGCCCGGTGCCGGGCGGATTGGTGATGATGGCCGCGATGTCGTCGAGCGGATCGTCCATCATCCATAGCTGCGCCAGGGGCGCATGCGCCAGCGGATCGAGGGAGGTGACCTTGGTGTCGGAACAGAAGAGGATCTGCAGGGGCATGCCGCGCAGCGCTTCCAGGGACGTGATCGGATTGCGCGAGCAGCGCAGGTCCTTGAGGGGCAGATGCGCCAGGAAGGACAGGTCGGTAAGCCCGATCTGGCAGCAGTTGAGCATGCGCAGCCCCGTGAAGCCTGGCACCACCGCCGCCGCGTCCGCGAGAGGATTGCCCGCGATCCACAGCCATTCCAGCGCGCAGCCCCGCAGCGGCTGGATGGAATGGATGTGGTTGCCATCGACCAGGACCATGGTCAGCGGCATGCCCTGGAGGGGACTCAGGTCGGAGAGGTCGTTGTCATTGAGAATCACGCTCCTCAGACGCAGCCCGCGCAGCGGGTTGAGATCCGCAATGCGATTCTCATCCCCGGTCAGGACCCGCAACGTGGCCATGCCGCGCAGCGGCTCGAGGCTTACGACCTGGTTCTGCGAGAAGCGCAGCGTGGCCAGGGGCATGCCATGCAGCGGTGCCAGCGAATCAAGGTGGTTGGCCGCGAGGTCCAGGAAGGTGATCGCACTGCCGGCGAGCGGTGCGAGGTCGGTGAGGTCGTTGTCCGACAGCCAGACGTGCTGCAGGGGCATGCCGCGCAGCGGCTCGAGCGAGGTGATATGGTTCGAACCGCCGTTGAGCATGGCCAAAGGATCGCCCTCGAGACCCGCCAAGCTGGCCAGGCCGTTGCCGGCGCAGGAGAGCGTGGTCAGGGGCATCCCGTGCAGGGGCGCCAGGCTGTCGATGCCGTCGCTGTCGATGTTCAGCACATGCAGGTGCAGCCCTGCCAGGGTGCGCAGGTCGAGATGGTGGTTATCGCCGATATCCAAGGTGGTCAGCGGCATCCCCGCCAGGGGCGTGCAGTCGGTGATGGCATCGCCATGCAGGTTGAGGTCCGAGACCGGGATGCCGTGGAAGGCGCTGATGTCGGTCAGCCCGCTCGCGGCCGCCATCACGCTGACCGTGCCATCGCCGAGGTCATTGACCAGGATGTGGCGTCCTGGATAGGCCAGGCCGAGCACCTGGCGGTAGCCCTGCACGTTGCGCAGGCCCTCCGCCTGGCGCAGACCATCGCTGGCCGCGAGACGGCGCTCGTCATCGGAGGCGGAATCGACCACCTCCTGGAAGAGGTCAACCGCCGCCTGCGCATGGCCGCTGGTCAGCTCGGCGCGCGCGATCTCGAGCAGGTCGGCGGTGCGCGGCACGCCCAGGGCGTAGATGCGGACATTGCGCCACTGCTCATTGCCATGCCAGCTGGTCAGCCCGACGAAGACCTCGCGCCCGGCGGTGTCGATCGGTGTTGGGTCGGTGACATCCAGGAGCACCGCCCCGTCGACGATATAGCGCAGGTGGTTGCCGATCTTCTCGGCGCGCGCGTGGTAGGCATGGTCGGGCACCAGGCCTGCGATCGGCTGCACGACCAGGGGCACGCTCCTGCGGATGAGCATGTTCTTGCTGTTGGAAAAGGCACCGGACTTGAACTCGTAGCCGCTGCCGGGATCGATCCGGCCGTTGCCGAGCTGGTTGGCGACGGCGCACATGAAGCAGCTCAAGTCATCGATGTCATGGCTGGTGAAGGTGCAGTCCCAGTCGATGCGGATGTCCCCGGCCAGCGGCGTGCGGCAGGTCAGGACGAATTCGGGGCCGGCATGCAAGGCGCCGCCCGCGATCGGCAGCGGCTCCCCGCTCAGGGTCTGCCACTGGCGCATGCTGGCCGCGGGGTCGGAGAAGTCGTCGCTGAGCACCAGGCGCCAGATGCGCGCGCGGTCCGCATCCGCCTTGGTCTCCAATGCGAGCCGGCGCGTCTCGGCGTCGAGGCGCTTCTGCTCGGAGAGCATCTCGGCGCGATGCGAGGCCGCGCTTGCGGCCAGCGCCGCCTTGGCCTGGTCCTCGGCCTGGATCGCCTCGCCCTCGGCGCGCAGCGCGGCGTCGCGCTTCTCCTGCAGCGAGACCATGAAGCCGATGGTGGTGGCCGCGAGGATCGCAACCCCCAGCGCCACCGTCGTGACCATGCTGCGGTGGCGTCGGATCAGGCGCGCGCTGCGCTGGATCCAGGTCGGCGGCCGGGCGCGGATGTGATCGCCCGTAAGCCAGGCGCCGAGATCGTCGGCCAGCGCGGCGGCGGAGGCGTAGCGCCGCGCGGGCAGCTTGGCCAGGCAGGTCAGGCAGATGGTCTCGAGATCGCGCGCCACATCCGGCGAGATCTGGCGCGGGGCGATCGGATCGTCGTGGCTGACCGCGCGCAGCACCTGCATGACGTTCTCGCCGGTAAAGGGCGGTCGACCGGTCAGCATCTCATAGAGGATCGCGCCGAGGCTGTAGACGTCCGAGCGCGGACCGATCTCGGGCAGCCGGCCCTCGGCCTGCTCGGGCGGCATGTAGGACGGCGTGCCCATCGCCAGGCCGCTCTGGCTGAGGCTGGAATCGCTGGTGGTGTCCTTGGCCAGACCGAAGTCCATGACCAGCGGCTCGCCGATCGGCGAGGACGGCGCCTGGGCCGGATCGATGCTCGTCGCCTGGGTCTCGCCGCCCGCATTGCTCGAGGAGCCGCGCCGGCTGACTTCGAGGATGATGTTCGACGGCTTGAGGTCGCGATGGATGACGCCCTGCTCGTGCGCGTAGTGCACGGCCCGGCAGATCTTGATGAGGATGGCCGCCTTGTCCCGGTAGCTGAGCCGATTGGTGCGCAACGCCTCGGTCAGGGTGTCGCCCTGCAGCAGATCCATGACCAGATACTGACGCCCGCCATCGGATCCGAAGTCGTGAACCGCGACGATGTTGGCGTGGCGCAGGCGCGCCGAATGATGGGCCTCGCGGCGGAAGCGCTCCTCCGCCTCCGGGGAGGCATTGCCGGTCATGACCTTCAGCGCCACATGGCGGTCGAGCCGGTGGTCGACGGCCTCCCACACCGCGCCCATGCCGCCATGACCGATGATGCGCAGCAGGGTGTAGGGTCCGAGACGGTGCGCATTGCGCGAGCGGTCTGTGCCCGCCTGGGCCGGGGCGATCGTCGGCACCGCGGTCGCCCCCGCCGTGCTGGTCTGGACCGCCGCGGTGCCTGAACTGGGAAGCAGGAGGGTCGGATGATTGTTGGTCGTGGCCGTGGCCGAGCCCGCGTGCGTGGCTGCGATGGAGGCGATGGAGGCGATCGGTGTCAGGTCCAGTCGCGACGCGCTTGCCCCGAGTCCGTCGTCCGTCTGGTCATCCGCTCGCGCCATAGGCAAGTATGGCGGACAAAGCCAGGCTAGGAAAGAGCCGGAGAAGGTCTCCGCAGCCGCGCTACGGCCACAGCGCCACATCCCATGCGCCATGGCCTGGTACTGGGTCCTTGGTTACGTCATCCCCGTTGTTCCAGCCATTCGCGCGCGGTTTGAGAATCGGTCGGCGCTCACGACCCGATCGAGGGAATACGCACATTTCCCATGAGACGCGGACGCTGCAGGTGGTGGCTGGGCCTGACATGGTACATCCAGGCGCACCACAGGACGACATCCCCCGCAGCGCCGGTCATCTCGCGCACGCGAAGACCGTCGGGTGCATGAGGAACCGGCCGCATCAGCTCGAGACCGCGCGCCGAGCGACCGGGCTCGCTGCCATGCAAGCGACGCAGCCACGGATGATGGACGGCGAAGGCCTCCCGTCGTGCGCGGAAGGACCGTCCGGCCCACGTCTGCTGACGCTGCGCCAGGAAAGACGCCAGCAGCGTGTGCGAGCCATCGAGCAGCAACGTGCCGCCAGCGCGTGGCAGGACCTGGTCGTAGAAGACGAAGGCGTTGAGTTCGAGGATCGGACCTGGGAGCGCATCGTAATGCCAGCCATCCTCGGGCACCCGCCACGCGCCAGGCTCGTCACGGGGTGGACCAACCAGGAACATGTTCCAGCCCAGCGGCCACCGCCACCGCCCGCTGCCGATCAGCTGGTCGAGGGCGCCTGCCAGGCGCGTGGTGGCGATGGAGCGGAAGGCCGCATGCCAGCCAAGCGGCTGAAGCCCCGCCCAGGAGGCGTTCCACGTGGCGGGTGCGTCGCGGCGGATTCCACGCCGCCCGAGCTCTGACCAGATCCGCTCACGCAGCAGCTGCGCATCCGAAGCCGCGAACGCACCCGGGATGCGCACCCAGCCATGATGCCGGAAGTGGCGCAGCGCGGCCGGGCCAAGCGTGGGAGGGACGTCTGTCGCGCAGCGCTGGGCCATCGCTGCATAGTACCACCATCCGCAGGAGGCCAGCGCCTGTGATCACCCCTCCCCCTCCCCCCCCCCACGGGAAGGGCCTTGGTGATGCGCCGATCGTTCAGGCGCGCTTCAGCACCAGGTAGGACTTCGCGGCCAGCATGACCGGGCCCGTCAGGCTGCGCGGCGTGCGCATGTCGGTGAAGGTCCCGAGCAGCTCGACCGTGGAGTCCTCTTCGCGGCAGTTGAACACAAACCAGTATTCCAGCGCGCCCTGCCGGCGGTGGATGGCCTCAACACCGCGGTTGAAGCGGAAGGGCGCCGGCGCGACCCCCGACTGCACCGCGATCAGCGACAGCAGGTTCGCCAGCGCGGCCTCGTCCTCCAGCCAGGTGCCGAGGTAGTAGGCCCAGCCGCTGCCGACGCGGTTGCGGGTCATCACCGGCTCGCCCGCGCGGAAGCTGTCGACATAGGTGGCGATGACCTCGCAGCCCACCGGCTCGAGACTCTCGGTCCAGTAGTGGTTCTTGGCGGTGATGGTCTGCCCGCCGAGTGTTATCCGCACCTGCGCGGCGGTATCCTGCCAGGCCTCATGCTGGACCGGTTCGCCCTCGGCGACCCGCATCCCGAACAGCTCGACCAGCCCGGCCGGGATCAGCGCGCGCGGCGCGGTGTTGTCAGGCCCCTTGATCGCGGCCAGGAAGTTGGTCACGACCGTGCCGCCGGCGTGCACATAGTCGGCGAGCGTCTGCTTGGCCTCGTCGGTGAGCACCACCGGGGTCGGCAGGATCACCACCTTGTAGCCGGCAAGCCCATGGCGCAGCGCGACGATGTCGCAGCCGATGCCCTTGGTTGCGAGCAGGGCGAAGATCTGATGGATCTGCCCGGGCTGCGAGAAGCCGCGCGCGAACGGCTTGATCTTGGTGGCCCACAGGCTGTCGTAATCGAAGAGGATCGCGACCTGGTTCTCGACCTGCGAGGAATCCAAAAGCGGTGTCAGGGAGCGGATCTCCTGCGCGGCGTCCTGGAATTCGCGGAAGCGCCGGCGCGGCACCCCATCGATGTCGATGACCGCCGCCTCGAGCTGCTCGGCGCCGGCGCGGAAGGTCTTGTACTGGAAATAGGTCGCCAGGTCGGCGTCGCTGGCGAAGGCCAGGATCGCGTTCTGCTTCAAGGCGCCGGGGAAGGGCTGGAGGATGCCCTGCTTGGACCACACGCCCTGCCCGCCGCCGGAGGAGGTCTCCAACACCCAGAATTTCGCGCGTTTGAGACCACGGTGGAAGGCGAAGTCGCAGGAGGCGCCGTACATCTCGTTGCTGCGCAGCGAGGGGTAGATGTCCCCGCCGCCGATGTCCAGCGTGCTGAAGGAGTCATGGAGGTCGTTGCCGTTGGTCCAGAAGCCGCAGGCATTGGTGGTGATGGCCTTGGTGCTCAGCGCTCGGATGGCGCGGACCTGGACGTTCTGGAACTCGGTGATCGACTCGCTGCAGAAGCGTTCCCAGTCGAGGCGGATGGTCGGATTGTCGACGAAGGCCTCGAGGATCTCGTTGGCGTTCGGTTCGATGGTGCGCAGCGGCGGGCGGATCTGGTCGAAGCGCTGGTAGGTCTGGCTCCAGAACACCGTGCCGGCGCGGCGGTTGAACTCCTCGATGGTCCCATAGCGCTTCGCCATCCAGCGGCCGAAGGCGGTGATGCAGTAGTCGCACTGGCAGCGGCCGGTGCCTTCCTGCGCCAGCTCATTGTCGATGTGGAAGGCGAGGATGTGCGGATGGCTGCCATAGCGCCGGCCCATCTGCTCGGCGATGCGCTGGCAGAAGCGGCGGTACACCGGCTGGTTGTAGCAGTAGTGCCGCCTCCCGCCGAAGGGACGGGTCACGCCACGGTTGTCGCGGTAGAGGATCTCCGGATGGCTTTCGCACATCCACAGTGGCGGGCAGGCGGTCGGGGTGCAGAGCACCGTCGCGACCCCCGCGCCGGCCAGGGTGGTCAGCGCCTCGTCGAACCAGGTGAAGTCGAACTGCCCATCCTGCGGCTCAAAGCGGCACCAGGCGAATTCGCCCAGGCGCGCGACATTGAAGCCGAGCTCGCGCATCGTCGCGGCGTCGCGCGTGATCTCGGCCGGGGTTTCCTGTTCGGGGTAGTAGGCAGCGCCGTAATACTTCACTGGGATCCTTGACGGGCGGAAGCGCCCGCGGCCCGATCCCATGCATGAGGCCGGCCCGGCGCGCGCAACCAGCGGTGAATGCGGTGGATGTGAATATCACGCCCTGTCTGACAGACAAGCCCATGAGCGCACGCAGGACGCTGGGCAGCCCCTCTGGACTGAAGAGGTCATACCTCTCACCGAAGGCTGGATACCGGCCCGAGCCGTGGATGGAGGTATGACCTCGGCCGGCTGGGCCCGGGACGCCCCGTCATCGGAGGAGACAGGCCGCCGCGCCGCAGGCGGTATCGCTCGCTGCCATGGCTCCGGGGCGTGGCCCGTCGCCATCAGCAGTGCGGACTGCGTCAGCGCCAGTGGCCGGGCACATAACGCCAGCCATAGCCGTTGTTGACCCAATGGGCCGGAATCCAGCGGGTGTGATCCGGCGGACGATGCACCCAGTGGCCATTCGCCCAATACCAGACGCCATCACGGTGGTACCAGTGACCGCCGATCCAGACGTGGTAGGGCGACGGCTGCGGCGGAATGTATTCGTAGCGCGGCGGCGGCGGCGCCTCGGTGACGATCACCTCGGCTTGCGGTTCCTGCTGCTCATAGACGACCGTCGGCTGCGGCGCGGGTTCGACATAGGTCGGTTGCGGCGGCGGCGGATTGTCGTCGCGGTCGCCGCAGCCGGCCATGAGCAGCAGTGCGCCACCCGCGGTCAACATGCCGCCCAGGATCGTCAGTCGTGTCATCATCGCCAAGCTCCCGGATGCCCACCCTTGGGCTGCGCCCATCAGCGCAAGGGAGCGGATCGGAGGTCCGTACACGTGGCCATGGATCAGCCCTGGATGCGGTGTCCCGATATCGCGTCAGCGCCGCTGGTCAAACCAAGGTACGCAGTGCGGTGCCACCGTATGCAGGACCGCCACTACGCAGTCCTTCCGGCGCGGTACGCCTGCGCATCCGCGGCTTAGCGGCGGACCGGCACCAGATCGCAGGCCTCGGCCGGCATCCAATGCTTGTCCTTGCCGTCCCACTTGACGTTGCAGCCGATGGGATTGGTCAGCGGGGTGGCGACCGGACGGCCCGCGCAGAGATCCCGCAGCGCCGCCTCGAGATCATGCGTGGTCGACTCATCCGCCTGGCGCGGCCGGTCCACGGCCCGTCCGCAATAGACCAAGCGCCGTTCCCGGTCGAAGACGAAGAAGTGCGGTGTGCGCAAGGCGCCATAGGCGCGCGCGACCTCCTGGCTCTCGTCATGGAGATAGAGCCAGGGAAAGGCGTGCGTGGCCATGCGCGCGACCATGTGCGGGAAGTCATCATCCGCATAGGTTGAGCGGCTGTTGGAGTTGATGCCCACGAAGCGCACGCCCTGCGGCTGGAAGGTAAGCGCGCTCTGCCGGGTGGCTTCATCCGAACCGATGACGTACGGACAGTGGTTGCAGGTGAAGAACACGACCAGGACCGGCGCATCAGCCAGCTCGGCGAGCGTATGCGTCAGCCCGTCGGTGCCGGGCAGGCTGAACGCCGGCGCCGTGGCGCCAAGAGGCAAGGTGAAGGCCATGGGCAGCTCCTGTGGTCCGGTGATGACCGCTGTACCCATCCTGCCCCGGCGTCGCCAGGCTGCCAGGGCCTGCGCCGCACCAGTGCTTCATCGCTTCATCGCTTCATCGCTTCATCGCTTCATCGCTGACCGGGCCTCAGCCGAAGCGCTCCCCGCCACTGGTCGCGGGCATCGGCCGGCCCGGGCGCAGGTCGATGACCTCCGCGGCCAGATGGCTGCCATCGCCGCGCAGGTAGTAGACGGGCTTGCCATGAGCGGCGACATCGACCCCGACCGTCGCCGCATTCGCATAGCGCATCGTATAGCCGGCGCGGCGCCGGGTGCTGCGGTTGGGCTGGCTGCCATGGATCACGAAGGAGTCATGGATCGAGTACTCCCCGGCGTGCAGCTCGATCGGGATGGCGGTCTGCTCCATCTCCGGGGTCACCGCCACGCGCACCTTGAGCAGGTCCGCACCGTCGGTGGGGATCTTCTCCAGGGCCGGGAAGCCGGCATGGCTACTCGGCAGGATATGCATGCAGCCGTTGCCGACATCGACCTCGTCGAGGGCGAGCCAGACCGTGACGATGTCGGTGCCATGGACCGAGGGCCAGTAGGTGTTGTCCTGGTGCCAGAGGATGGCCAGCCCGTCATGCGCCGGCTTGACGATGAGGTGGGACATCAACAAGACGAGCTCAGAACAGCCGAGACAGCCGGCGACATCATCCAGCAGCTGCGGATGGCGGCACAGCTCCAGCCAGTGGGTCCAGTCCGGGGCGCGGACATGGGGCTCGACCAGCCACTCCGGACGCTGCTCGGACGACAGCCCGGCGATCATGGCCGCCAGGCGCTCCTGTGTCGCCTGGATCACCGCGCCGGGCAGGCCAGCGCGCTGCACGGCGTAGCCCTCGCTTGCGAAACGGCTCTGGTCGGTGTTGGGATGGGTCGCGACGGTCATGTTCGTTCCTATCGTGCCTCGGGGCGGATGCCGAACGCATGTGCCAATCTATGGACTTTCAGTGAGAAATGACATGCTCGAAGGGATCACTACCCTGCGAAAAACGATCAGCATCCCGGCCAGCTGCCGGGAGCGGTATGTCCCCCTGGAACGCCCGGAGTCGGCCCGCTGGCGCGAGCTGGGCATCCATCACAGCGGCGTCTCGGACCTGGTCGGCGGGTACCACATCGGCATCCCCGAGCAGCGCAGCCTGATGCTGATCGCGACCGTCGGCGGTGCCGGTGAGGCCTGGGGAGCCGTCGATCGCTTCGCGCTCACGCCCGGCACCCTGCTGATCAATCCGCCCGGCGAGGGCATCGCCTTCGCGACCGCCCAGGACGCGTGGTCGATGGTCTGGTGGTACCTGCGTCCGATCGCGTGCTGGCAGCGCCTGCTGCAGGGTCCGACGCGTCTGCAGGCGCTGCGCGGCGCGGCGCTGCTCTACGCCATGACCGACAGCCTCATCGTCCGCCTCGGCGTGGCCGGCGGCCAGGCCGCGACCTCGGACCGGGCGAGTGTGGCCCTGGGCGATGCCATCCTGACGCAGCTCGAGGAGCTCGCCCCGCAGGGCGAGACACCGGTCGAGCAGGCGCCCCTGCGCCAGATGTGGAGCGAGGTCGAGCAGCGCCTTGAGGAGCCCTGGCCGGTTGCCGAGCTGGCCCGGCGCATGCGCGTCTCCGTCCCGACCCTGCAGCGGCTGATGCACCGCACCTACCAGCGCAGCACGCACCAGTACCTGCTCGAGCTGCGCATGCGGCGCGCGGCGGAACTGCTGCTGCGCAGCACCTATCCGCTGCGGGTCATCGCCGCGCGCGTCGGCTTCGCCGACAGCTTCACCTTCTCGGCAGCCTTCCATCGCCATCACGGCCGGCCGCCATCAGCGCTGCGCCGGGCGGCCCGATGAGCTCCGTCCATCGCACGGATCACGCGATGCCGAGGTCGCTCCTGGAAGTGCCGTCTGATGCAGCCACGCTCGCCTGCCAGATGAGGACGCCTATCGCCCGCCACCCCCACCGCCATCAGGCCTGCCGCCATCCCAGGTGCGGCAGGGTCATGTGGCTGTTCATGGCCATGATGTGCTGGGCGGCCGGATCTGCGGCGCGTGCCGCCGATGGGCCGGACATCCGCTTCCTGGACCTGGAGCGCGCGCGGGTGGCGATCGTCGATGACAGCGACGATCCCTATTTCGCCTTGCTGCAGCAGCAGGAGATCGGCGCCAAGACCGACGCGGCGATGCCCAACGGGGCGATGTCCTGGATGCGCAACGCCTGCCGCACCCGCTTCCAGGATGCGGTGCGCACCTTCACGCCGGAGGAGCAATCAGCCATCACCCGAGTCATCACCAGCGTCTATCCGGTCCTTGCCCAGGACTACCCGCTGGTGGCGAAGGTCCCCTGGCGCTTCATCAAGCTCGAACGCCGTTTCGAAGGCGACACGGCGCATACCCGCGGCCACTGCATCGTCCTCTCCGAAGGCGTGATGCGCGTCTTCAAGCGCGATCCGGGCGACAGCTTCGACGAGTCGGACGCCTTCCTGCTGCTCAATGAGCAGCTGCACATCGTCGAGCGCTTCAACCGTCCGCTGTTCGTGCCCCTCTTCGCGCAGCGCTGGGGCTTCATCCACATGGACACGCTCCCGGCGCTGAACGGGCAGCTGCTCGACCACCAGTATCTCGACCCCGACAGCATCACGCGCGACTGGCTCTATCCGGTGCCGGTCGGCGCGGCGACCATGCTCATCCAGCCGCAGCTCTTCCTGCGCTCGACCAGTGCGGTGCCGAAGCTGCCCGAGGACCGCGACTTCGTCGCATTGGGCGTCGAGGCGCACGGCGCCGGCTACCGCTACCTGGTCGGCGCTGGCGGGCAGATCGCGATGTACGAGCTGTCCACCGTGACCCCCTACCTGACGGCCTTCGCGCCCTGCACCGAGCTGATCAGCCCCAACGACATCGCCGCGGAGCTGTTCGCGGACCTGGTCATCGCCCGGTCGCGCGCCACCGCCCCGCCGGCAACTCCGCTCATGGAGGGCTTTAGGACCTGGGCGGAGTCGCCCCAGGGCTTCGGTCGGCCTGCTGCGGCGCCCTGAGGTGGGTGTCCTGCGCTTTCCTGTCGGACGGCGGCCCTAGCCTCCTGCCATGAGCCTCTCACTCCTGCGCTATTTCAGTCCGGCCATCAACGCGCAGACCTCGCTGCAGGTCATCATCCCGCAGACGCCCGGCCCGCATCCGGTCATCTATCAGCTGCATGGCCTCTCCGACGACGCCTCGATCTGGCAGCGGCGCACCACCATCGAGATGCATGCCGAACGCATCAATGCGATGGTGGTGATGCTCGAGGGCGGCACGAGCTTCTATACCGACAAGGCCGACGGCACCGGCCGCTGGGAGGCGCACATCCTCGAATCGATCACCCTGGTCGACTCCACCTACCGCACCCGCACCGACCGTCAGGGACGGGCCATCGGCGGACTGTCGATGGGAGGCTATGGCGCGCTGAAGATCGGCCTCAAGCATGCGGTGCGTTTCGGCAGCATCGTCTCGCACAGCGGCGCGGTCGACATGGTGAACCGCTATCGGGAATTCCTCAAGGATCCGTACCTGGCGAACCTGGTGCGCAGCATCTACGCCGCCGGCGTCCCGCCCACCGAGGACATCTTCCCCCTCGCCCTGGCCGCCAGCCCGCTGCCGCAGATCGCCATCGATTGCGGCGTTGATGACTTCCTGCTCGAGGACAACCGCCGGCTGCACGCCCACCTCGAGCGCAACCGCATCGCGCACCGCTATCAGGAACTGCCCGGCAGCCACTCCTGGGAGTACTGGCAGGACCGCCTGCAGGCCTCCTTCGATTTCCATAAGGCGTGTTTCGCCGCCAAGCCCGGATAACTGCGTATAAACGTGCGTAAGCACGCGCACGGCCCGGCGCCGTCGGAAAGCGATTGCCTGCGCGAGGACGGCTTCACCCTGACGGTCTACCCCCTCAGGGAGTCGCATGGCCGACCATCAACCGGGCATCCTCGATCACGTTCCGAGCGCCGGGCGCTACCTGACCTTCACAATGCGCCCCGGAGGCGCGTTTCGCGCCGCCCTGGCAGCACTGGTGCAGTTCGCCGATGGCGAGCGCATCGTCGTCGGCGTCTCACTGAAGCTGGTCACGGCCCTGGGCGCGACCATTCCCGGACTGCTTGCCGCGCCCAGCTATGACCGCCCCGGCGCGACGGTGCCGTCGACCCCGGGCGACCTGTGGTGCTGGCTGCGCGACTCGGACCGTGGCGCCATCCTGCACCTCTCGCGCCGGATCTCGGCGCTGCTCGCGCCCGGCTTTGAGGTCCACCAGTCGCTTGACGCCTTCAAGCATGGCATCGGGCTCGACCTCACCGGCTACGAGGACGGCACCGAGAATCCCAAGGGCGAGGCGGCGCTCGCCGCGGCCATCGTCAGCGGGTCTGGTCCTGGCATGGACGGCAGCAGCTTCGTGGCTGTCCAGCAGTGGACGCACGATTTCAGCAAGTTCGACGCACTTGGCTCGGAAGCCCAGGACCGGGCGATCGGTCGGCGCCGATTCGACAATGTCGAGATCGTGGCCGCGCCCCCGTCGGCGCACGTCAAGCGCACCGCGCAGGAGAGCTTCGCTCCAGAGGCATTCCTGTTTCGGCGCTCCATGCCGTGGGTGGCGGGCGATCGCGGTGGACTGATGTTCGTCGCCTTCGGCCACTCCTTCGACGCCTTTGCCGCACAGCTGGCCCGCATGGCCGGGGTGGAGGATGGCGTCGTGGATGCGCTCTTCACCTTCTCACAGCCGGTGACAGGTGGCTACTTCTGGTGCCCGCCGTGGCGCCACGGACGCATTAAGGCTACTCTCCTAGGTCTTTGATGCGGCGTCCCTGGACCATGCACATGCCGCTCAGTGAAGAACGCCAAATGATGCAAGGGCCTGAGATCCCGCCATCTCGATTCTCGCCAACAGACGAGTTGTTTTCAATATTCTCGGAAATCGATTTCGGTGTGTTGTTAAATTTGACTATTCAGAGCAGCAGGAATTGACTAGATTTTCCGGGACTCGTACCCAATACGACGTCATAGTGGCTGAACTTCCCGAGATTGGCGCTCAAAGCGTTGTCAGTGCCGTCGTGACGGGAAAACGTCCGATCAACGCCCGGATGGCAATCGCCCGCTCCAGGAGATTCAAGCCGCCCGTGAGCGCATTTATTGATTCGCAGAGTCGATGACCTGATTTCCGGTGCTCACAGGTCAACTGCAGGACTTTAATGGCATCCGGGTAACGACGATGGCCGACCTCACTCAGGTCCATGATCTCGGGCGAGTCTCATCACCAGGCACCGCTGGCGCTTACATGACAGCGGCGGTGCGGCGGATCCCATCCTGGCACCCATTCAAAACTCGGTTCGAACGTCTCCTCGCTAATGACGGCTATAATGCGACCAGTTCTGATGAAACCCTCCGTGCGCTCCATCCCATGATGGCAGGTGCAGCCCTATGCGTTTGTGCCACGCTGATTTCTCGTGTCCCCACCAACGATAAAACCCCAGCTTTCACTGGGGCTTTATTAAACAATGCGCGAGAGGGGACTTGAACCCCTACGAGATTGCTCCCGCTAGCACCTCAAGCTAGTGCGTCTGCCAATTCCGCCACCCGCGCGTGGGGAAGGGGAGTATGGGTACCTGTCCCCGCTGGTCAACCTCCCGGGCTTCTATTCGGGAGCGTGGTGATGACCATGTGCCAGCATCGATGTTTCCGGAGTTCCCCGGTAATTCTCCACAATCGTGAAGAGGTAGCGCCCCGGACAGTCGGTCGCCTTGAAGTGCCGATGACCGAACACCTCGGTCCGGTCGATGCCGTACTGCTCGCGCAGCCGGTCAAGGGTCGTGATGAGGGCATTCTTCTGGGCCTGCGGGACCTGGATGCGATCGAAGTCGCCGATCAGGCAGATGCCGATGTTGCCGATGTTGTTGTCACCGACCGCATGGGCGCCCTGATACTGGATCGGGCGACCCTCGTAGACGGTCCCGTCCTGGGCGATGACGAAGTGGTAGGCGATGCAGGCCCATCCCCGCACGGACTTGTGGATGTGCTCGAAATGGCGCATCATGACGCTCGGATCGCCCTCCACGTCGCCCTCTTCGCCGGAATGGTGCACGGTGATGCGGTAGATGTGCGTCATCGGCACGATGTTGGTCTTGTCGATGGATTCGACCGCCCAGACCGAGCGCGGCACATACCAGCCCTGATCGGTGGTGTCGCCCTCCGCTGTGGCCGCCACTGCCTGGGGCGGCTCGGGAATGGCCTGCACCGGCGTCATATCGCTGACTCCCGGCAGGAAGACGTCCTGCCCGGGCACCAGCACGCCGTCGTGCATCTGCAGATGGTTGGCGCGAGCGATGTCGTACTCGGAGATGTCATAGCGCGCCGAGATCATCAGCAGCGTGTCGCCCGGGATCACGGTATAGTGCGCCCCGACCCCGCTTACGGCGGTGTCGGAACCACCGCGACCGGTGCAGCCGCTGGCCAACAGCACGGCGAAGATGAAGAGGAACAGCCGGAGCGATGATGCGCGCATGCACTGCCTTCTATGAGCTCCGACCTGCCGGTCAAACGAGTGACCGGCGGCTTCGCTTATCAGATCGCGACAGCGCGGGCGGAAGCCCGCGCTGTCCTGCGCCTAGCGGCGGCGGCCGAGACGGATGCCACCCACCAGCGGCTTGAGCAGGCGCGGCTGCCCGACCGGCATGTCGGCGATGGAGCGCTTGACCACCGGGGCGAGCTCCTCGGTGAAGCCCTCGATCTTCTCTTCCTCGAGCAGCAGGCCGATGTGCTTCTCGATCTCGACCAGGAACTGGCCATCCTCGGGCGTGATGAAGGTCCGCGCGATGCCCTTGGCGCCATTGCGGGCGGTGCGGCCGATGCGATGGACGTACTCCTCCGGAGCCTCGGGGATGTCGTAGTTGACGACATGCGAGACGGTCGGGATGTCGAGGCCGCGGGCCGCGACGTTGGTCGCGATCAGGCACTGCAGTTCCCCGGAGCGGAACGCCTGCAGCGTGCGCTCGCGCTTGGATTGCGGCAGGTCGCCATGGATGGCGGCCGCCGACATGTTCTTGCGCTTGAGCACCTCGGCGACGCGGTCGGTCTGGTGCTTGGTCTTGCAGAAGACCACCAGCTGCTCGGGCTTCTGCGTCTCGATGAAGTGTGCGAGCAGCTCGTTTTTGCGCTCGCGCGGCACGGCGATGTACTTCTGGTCGACCTGTTCGACGGTGATCTGCGCGGGACTGATGCGCACGTGCACCGGCTCCTTCATGTGCTTCTCGGCCATCACCTTGATCGGGTCAGGGAAGGTCGCCGAGAAGAGCAGCGTCTGGCGGGCGGGCGGGGTGTGCGAGATGATGAACTGCACATCCGGCCAGAAGCCGATGTCGAGCATCTGGTCGGCCTCGTCGAGCACCGCGATCTTCAGCCGCGACAAGTCGAGCGTCTTGCGGCGCATGTGGTCGATGATGCGCCCCGGCGTGCCGATGACGACATGCGGGTTGCGCTCCAGGGCCCTGGTCTGGTCCTCCATCGGCACACCGCCGTAGATGATCGCCGCGCGGGCGCCGCTGGCGCCTGCCATGCGGGTGAACTCGTTGTGCACCTGGCGCGCCAGCTCGCGCGTCGGGCACAGCACCAGTGCGACCGGGCCGAGGCCATCGATCGAGTACAGCGCCTGCAGGATCGGCAGCGCGAAGGCCGCCGTCTTGCCGGTGCCGGTCTGGGCCTGGCCGAGGAGGTCCTTGCCAGCGATCACCACCGGAATGGCCTCGACCTGGATCGGAGTCGGCTCCTTGTAGCCGATCGCGGCCAGATCCGCGAGGATCTGGTCATTCAGACCAAGGCTGCGGAAGCCCTCGGCCTTGGGCCGTGCGGCCAGCTCGTCGGGCACCTGGGAGGCCAGGGGCAGGGCGGGCGCCTGATCGGCCGATTCGCGCGCATGGGTGCGCAACGGGGGACGGCCGGCGGCCGGCAGCGCGGGGGCGCGCGGCGGCTGGGGCTGGCGTTCCGGCCCACGGGCGGCCGGACGGCGCGCCTCGCTATGCTCACCCTGGGGAACGGACGGGGCCAGGGCCTCGCCATCGCGACCGGGCGCCTCGCTCGGGCTGGGCTGCTGCGGGGCGGGCGTCTGCTCGGGCGCGGCCGCGGGGGCTTCACCTGGCGCGGTCTCGACCGGCGCCGCGCTGACGAACGGCGTGGGCGCCGCCGCACGGGCGGTGGGCTCAAGCGGCTCCTCGAACGGCTTGGTCGGCCGCGGCGGCGTGGGCGGGGCGCTGCCTTCAGCGACCTTGACCTTGGCCTTGCGCAGCGGGAAGAGGTCGCCGCGATCGCCACGCAGGGCGAATCCGGGACTGATCATCTCGGCGATGTGGCCGGGGGGCACCTGCTTGGCGGCGCTGGTACCGACCACCTCATGGAACTCGGCGTGCGGCTGGCCGCTGACCGGGATCATGACCATGCCGATCTCGGCGAGCAGCTCGCTCAGACGCGGCTGGGCCCAGGTCGGCGTGTCGGCGCCGCACAGCTCCAGGACTCCCTTGGAGAAGGTGCAGAGGCGGTCGAGCACGCTCGGCAGCGAACGCAGCTGGCCATCGAGACGTGGACGCGGTCCACGTGACTCGCTGCGCTGCTCGATGCGGACGTCCGGACGCTGGTCATGACGCACATCGCTGCGCTGATCGCCGCGCGGTTCACCACGCTGGTCGTTGCGCACATCAGTGCGCTGGTCGTTGCGCGCGTCGTTGCGCGGTTCGCCACGCTGCTCATTGCGCAGGTCGTTGCGCATCGGCTGGACCGGACGCGACGCACCGCCATTGGGCAGCGGCGGACGCGCAACGGCCTGGGGCTGGCCCTGGCTGGAATGGTGGTGATGCGAATGCGGCACCGACGGATTGGGATGCTGATGCTGCCCGGGAGCCTGCGGCGGACGCGGCTGGCCGGCGGCCGGGGCGAGCGGCTGGCGCGCCTGGCCGTTACCGGTCTCCGACGCCGCGCTGGAGCCCTGCTCGGCCTCCGACTCATCGTCGGCGTCGTCCTGCTCGTCATCGCCGCCGGGCTGCGAGGCGCCGTTGCGGCCCTCCTGGTCGGGTCCGCCCTGATCATTGAATCCTGCCTGGTCATCGCGGCCGCGGCCACGACGACGGCGGCGACGACGGCGGCGACGGTTGGGATACAGGGGCTGGCCATCGTTGCCGAAGGCGAGACCCTCGTTGCCATCGCCGGTGCGGCCACCGGGCTGATGGGCCGGGGCCGTGCTTGAGCCGGCAGGCTGGGTGAGCAGCGCAACGCTCTCGGCGGTGATCTCTTCCGGTTCGGCCGCACCCTCGGAGGCGAGCGACGGGCGCAGGGCCTCATCGGCATCGTCCTCGGCGTCATGCGCAGCGGGCTGCTGCGACGAGGCGGCGGTCACATGGGTGGCATCGACCTCGTCGTCCTCGGCGTCGTGATGGACGTCGCTGGCGATCGGCGCGGGGGCCGACGGAGCGATCGCCTCAGCCGGCGCGTGCGACGCGGTGCTGGCGGCGTTCGCGGCTGCGAATCCGGCGGCAAGCGGCTGCTCGGACGCGGCGGCCGCAGCCTTCAGCTCGGCAGGAGCGCTCTGGGCAGCAAGGATCTGCTGCAGCGCATTGATGAGTTCTTCTTTTCCAAGTCGGCTTCGGTTCTGAACGTTGTGTTCGCCGGCAAGCTGACGTAAGTCCTTGATCGTCAGCGACGCAAGGGGCGGAATATCGGTCATGGGTATCCTGGTATGTCAATGAACGCTGGGGGCGCCTCGTGCCCGCGGCCCACGGCGGACGACCGTCCACTCAAGCGGGC
>Ga0302314_10005903_pt1 | contig 22254 bp, 18 predicted proteins | sample III_Palsa_N2_3_FD_200533 | JGI IMG/M metagenome (GOLD analysis project Ga0302314, IMG submission 200533) | Peat permafrost microbial communities from Stordalen Mire near Abisko, Sweden - III_Palsa_N2_3 | ecosystem: Environmental > Terrestrial > Soil > Palsa > Peat permafrost | place: Sweden...
GCCGGTACCGAACAGGTCTTCACCAGTCGGCAGGTAGTCCGGGCCGTAGATCCAGCCGGCGCCCCAGTTCTCCGCCGTCCAGTCGCACTTCGGCTCGTTCGACGTGCAGTGAACTGCTGTCGAGTACACCGTGTCGAAGCTGTGCTCCGTCAGGTTGAGCTTGATGCCGACCTGCGATGCATTCGACTGCAGGTTCTGCATCTCCTGGTTCAGCACCTCGATACCCGAGGCGTAGTCCAGGTTGAATGAGATGGCCTGTCCTGCCTTGACCCCGGCACCACACTCACCGGCACCATTGCCCGGCTTGATGCAGGTGTCGGTGCCACCCGGCACGACCTTCCAGCCGTTGTCCGTCAGCAACGTCTTCGCTGCCGAGATGGAGAACGGGAACGGGTTACCGCCGCTACCAGCCGAAACGATCGGGCTTGGCGGCGCGTTCGGGACCGGGCCGTAGGTCGGGACCGCCGTGCCATGCAGGTACGCACTGATCCAGCCCGGCTGATCGACCAGGTGCTGGAACGCCTGGCGGAAGTACGCCTGGCGGAACACGTGACCAATCGTCGGGTTCTCGTAGTTGAGCGGGAAGAAGTTCACCGAGTAGCTTGCAGCCTTGTTGTCGGTGTACCCCTCAGCCTCAACCGACGACACCTGCGGCACGTCCTGTGCCGGGAGTGCACTGACCGTCAGCGCGCTCGGACCGCCGGACTTCATCTCGTTGAAGATCGCCGTGTCAGAGGTGAACGGCAACTCGACGAACTTCGAGATCGACGCCTTCGGTGAACCCGAGTAGGCCGCGTTCGGTACGAACGTGACCTGACCAGTTGACGTCGTGCTCTGAACCTTCCACGGACCGTCGACAACGGTCCACAGCGGACCGCCCCAGGTGTTCAACTCCGCACCCTCGGTGTTCAGGAAGTTGTAGACCTTGCCTGCGCCTGTAACCGTGCTACCGATGCTGCCGGCGAACGTGGTCGGCACCGGCTGTGAAAGCGAGGTGCGGTCCCATGCCAGCGGCAACGGGGTGATCTGGGACAGCTCGTTGTAGAGCATCCAGGTCGGGTTGTACGCCTTCTTCATCGTGATCTGGAAGGTCGTGGGGTTCACGGCCTTGTAGCTCGCGACGTTGAACGGGAACAGGCCCGGGACGGAGCCGCACCATTCGGTGGCGGGGCTGGCCTCAAGCATGTTCATCCAGAACACGAGGTCATCAGCGTTTACCGTCTCGCCGTCTGACCACTTATAGGTGTTCAGGCTGATCGTGTAGGTCTTGCCGCCGTTTGAGACGGCCGGCGCCTTGCCGATCGAGTAGTTGTAATCAACCGTCGGCTTGTAGTCGTTCCCGTACCAGTACAGCGGGCGGTACAGGAGGAAGTTCAGCTCATCAATGTTGTTGATACCGCAGTACTGCGGTGCGTACATCGGAAAGATGTAGTTCGGCGGTGAATCCGCGGCTTCGGAGAAGTAGACGGTTCCGCCACTGATCTTCGAGCCGGACCCGGTGGTCGGCGCGGTCAGGCCGGGGCCGTACTGCTTCAGGCCGTTGACCGTCACGCCAGTCGTACTGGGCGACGAGGACCCGCAGGCGCTGACGGCAAGCGCTACCAGCGCGCATACCACCGCCGCCACGGCGGGCTTGGAAAACTTACTCATTGCGTGTGTGCCTCCTCAGGCATTGATTCCCCAGGTGGAGCATCTAGAGCTCCTGGACGTAGTCCTACTACTTCACGACGAACAGCACTCCGCAAATAGGACACGTCAATTGCGAGCTGCGCCGTGGCCATCTTGTGCAGAAGCCTACCTCTGCGGCGCACGCCTGTCATCACCAATCAACACTCGCGCACCGGAGCTTGCAATGCAAGTCGTGGACGGATAGCCGAACTCAACCGTGATTGTCCAGTTGGACAGTCGGCAGACGGGCCGAAAGCTCCTGGTCGGTCAGGGGAAAGTGGCACGCGAGAGTGGTGCCGGCGGGATGCGGTTTGAGCTCGGGGCGCTGCTCGCTGCACAGCGGCCGCGCCTTTGGGCAGCGGGGCGCCAGCGGACAGCCGACGGCGGGTGGCGGATCGGCCGGTGCATCGCCGAGCAGCACGATCCGCCGCCGTGGGTCACGCTCCGCGACACCGGGCTGGTAGCCGCGCAGACCGAGCAGCACGTGGGCGCTGACCAACGCCCCCGTGTAGGGATGGCGGGGAGCGTTCGTCAACAGATCGGCCGGGCCCGTCTCGACCGGCCAGCCGAGGTACTTAACGACCGCTTTGGCGCTGCCGGCGAGCTGCGGCACGCTGCTACGCGTGGGTTGATCACCGACCTTGATCAGCGACTCGGCGACCAACGCGGCTGCTGCCGGGCTGCTCGTGGCGAACACCAGCGCGAAGCCGAGATGCGCGCGCAGGCGTGAGAGAAGGTCGAGCAGCTGGAGCTGTGCGGTCGGCTCGAGCCCGGCGAATGGATCGTTGGCAACGAGCAGACGCGGACGGTTGGCGAGCGCCAACGCGAGCCCGACCCGGGCGCGCTGAGGACCGGCTAGCTCGTGGGGGTAGCGATCGATCCACCGAGCGGGCTGCTCGAGACCAGCCAGCTCGAGCAGATCGATCGCGTGGTCATGCGCGGCTTGTGCGGAGACGATTCGATGGGCACGGATCACGTCGCGCAGCTGCGCACCCAGCTTGTACAGCGGGTGCAGGGCCAGCTGATCGGTGGCCGGGAGCAACGCCAACTCGCCGCCCCGGAGCTCGCGCAGCTGAGGCTCGCTCAGCTCCTGCAGGCCTTTGCCGAGGAAGCCGATGAATTGCGCTTCGCAGCGCTCGAGCATCAGCAGCGCTAGCGCAGCCCGCTGCGCGGCGGCACCACCGACGAGTGCAACCGCCTCACCTACCGACAGCTTGAAGTCGAGATCCTGCTCGTCGACACGCATGCCGACGACACGCAAAATCGGTGTGCTCATCGGCGCTCCCGGGGGTCAACCAGCAGTCGAGCCAATGCCAGCACAAACAGCACGACCGCAGTCGACAGCGCCGTGACCGCAGCGGCGCCGGCGACCGCCGGCGGATGCCCGGCCGCGATCGAGTCGCGCGCGAACGAACCAAGACCGGGGATCTCAAACACCACCTCGGCAACCAGCGCAACGCTGACAATCGCTGACAGGCGTCGCGGCGAGAGCACGAGCAGATCGACTGCCCGCAGCCGTATCCGACGACCGACGATGCGTGATCGGTGTAGGCCGGCGGCCCGGGCGGCGAGGTCCATGCGGCGGTCCGGCCGGCCGCTGGCGAAGGACGCGATCACGAAGCTCAACGCAAGCCAGGGCAGGACCAGCGAGCTAAACCAGCTACCGGTTGCGGCCCTCAGCCCGGCGTAGCTGCCGGCACCGGGTAGCAGCGGGAAGCGGCCGACGTCGCTTGAGAACAGCCACAGTAGGAGCCCGGCGACGGCGCCCACGGGCGCCGAGGAGAGCACGCGCCATTTGGCGGCAACCACGCGACCCGATCGCCCGCGCAAGCGCAGCGGCGGCAGTGCAGCGATCACCAGCGCGGCTGCGAAGCAAAGCACCCCGGCAACGAGCACCAATGAGACGGTGGCGCTGAGGTGCGCGAACGCAGCGCCGAAGGCTGGGGTCGCGCCAAGCGCCAGCCAACAGACCGCCAGCACGCCGACCCCGAGCGCCAGTGCGCCGGTGACCGACGTCCTGTTGTCGGTTGGCGCCGGCGCGGGCAGTCCGGCGGCCAGCCAGCGGAAGCTTGCGATCGACAGCGTCATCGCGATCATCGGTGCCAGCAACCACCACCAGGCGTTGATCCCTTCGCGGATCGTGACGATCGCGTCGGCCGTCATCCCGCCCCAGCTGACCGCGCTGCCACCGAGCGCAAAGAACGCCAGCGAGGTCGTGATCGCCAGGTTTCTGGCGATCAGCTCAAGCGCGGCGCGCGCGCTGACCAGATCGCGGTGCCGGATGCCCGCGACCGCCGCGGGCAACCCGTCGAGCAGCAGGACTACGCCGACCAATAGCACCGATGGGCGCATCCCGGTGACCCACAACAGCAGCCCGATCACGACCGCCGGCAGTGCATCGAGCAGTCCGAGCAGGTAGCGGATGACCGGAGCTCCGTAGCGATTCCCGGTGGCCGCGCGCAATGAGAAGGCCACCGCGCCAGCCAGCGCGGTGGCGACAAGCACCTCGCCGAGCGCCGTCCGCGCCCCGAACAACACCCGCGCCAAGACGTCGCGGCCCAAGTTGTCGACGCCGAACGGATGCGCACTGCTCGGGCCGACCGGCAGGCTGAGTGGACCCAGGGCGTGGAAGTCGACGGTGCCCGGGTGCGGCAGCCCGAGGATCGCAACGATCAAGGGCGCAAAGATCGCCACGACCAACAGCAGCACAAGCGGTGCCGCGCGCAGATACAACCGAGAGTCCATCACCGCGGCTACCCTCCGGCGGGCAAGCCCTCGTAGCTCAATGGATAGAGCACGTGCCTCCTAAGCGCGGGATGCAGGTTCGATTCCTGCCGGGGGCATATGTCAGCGGTCTGGGCGATCGGGGTAGACCTGATCGATCGTCGTCAGCGCCAGATAGGGGACGCCCGCGGCCGCCGTGATCGCCTCTCCGCCACCGGCCAGGCGATCGCAGATTGCCAGCACCCCGCAGACCTGATGACCCTCGGCGCGGACCGCCTCGAGCGCGCGGATCGTCGAACCACCGGTGGTGACGACGTCCTCCACCAGCATGCAGCGGTCGTCGGGCGTCAGTAACGGGCCTTCGATCCGTCGTGACAGGCCGTGCTGCTTGGCTTCCTTGCGAACAAAGAACGCCTTGACATCGGCGCCACCGGCGAGTGCCGCGCAGGCGATCGGATCGGCGCCCATCGTCATCCCCCCGACCGCCGTCGCTCCCCAGTCGGCGGCTTGCGCGGCGACCAGCTCAGCGAGCGCGGCAAAGCCGGCCGGCAGCAGGATCGAGCGCTTGACGTCAACCAGGTATTGGGCAGACCTCCCACTGGTCAGAACGACCTCGCCGATGATCAGCGCGTTCTTGCGGAGCGACTGCAGAAGCGTCTCGCGCGCGTCAGAACTCATCAAGCCTCATGCTAGGCGGCGCGGCGGCCGATACGGAGGTGATGGCTCCGATCTTGAAATGGGCGTCGTTGATCTGCTGCCTGTTCATGCTGCTGTCGTTCGCCCTGTTCGCTGAGCACCAGGTGGCGGGCGCCGCAACACGTCAAGCCGCCGAGGTGGAGACCGGACAGCTGACCAGCGGGCCCGCGCCGGCGGTGCACAAGACAGCGCAGCCCCGACGTTTCATCGATGGCGTGGCGGGCGATCTGATCTCGCCGTTCTCCGGCGTCATCAGCTCTAACAACGCTTGGGTCAGGGAAGGCATCCCCACCCTGCTTGGCCTGCTGGTGTACGGCTTCGGGCTCGGCTACCTTGCTCGCTGGAGTAACGGCCGAGCGCGCGCGTTTACCTAGCGGTCGGTCCAGCGCGCAGGCCGCTATATGTCGTTGCCGACCCAGTCGTAGCGGTAGCCGGATGTGTAGTAGGTGTCGACCCACTCGCCCAGCGCCAACCGGTCGTAGACGGGAATCGCATCGACCATCGGCAGGCGCATGCAGCCGTGGCTGGCCGGGTAATCAGGCGACGGGTCATAGCCGTGGATCGCGTATCCGGTGTGGAAGAAATCGGAGAAGTACATCCCGTCGGAGGTGAATTCGGGCTCGCGGTAGTAGATCTGGAACGACCCGAGGACTGTCGGCGTCGAGGGCTTGCCGGAGCTGATCGGCAACAGCCATGAGACCTTCGAGCCGTTGATCAGCGCGAGGACCTGAATGCTCAAATCGCCCTCGGCGTGAAAGCCCTGGTGCGGGAAGTGGACGATGAAGCGGCCCTTGCCGGCGATCAGTGCGTCAACGGTCCGCGGGTCGGCGATCTGTGAGACGCCCCAGCCCAGCAGGCGGTGATAGGTATCGATCGCAAGACCGGTCTTCTGGTCGTAGACCCCGGTCTGCGGGATGTAGAGGTGCAGCGCCAGCAGCCGCTGCTGGATCAGCCGGACGATCGGGCCGGTCTCGCCGAAGTTGGCCGAAGGCCTCAGCGCCGTGTAGTCGAGCTCTGAGCTGAATTCGCCGAGCGTGGCGCTTGCCGCGTGGTAGACGTGAACGGTGACCTTTCCGCTCGCCGGCGCCCGCAGCACCCACCGGTAGACGCCGTAGGTGTGGCCCTTCACCGGCTTGACGTTGAGCAGCGCCTTGGTGAACAGGCGCGTACCGACGTAGGCCCGCAGCAGCACCCTCTGCCCGGCGACGTAGGGCGTGACAGTGCCGGCGATCGGGACGCGCTCGCCGATCACGGTGACCCGCATGTGGTCAACGCGGAACAGCCGACCGGCGCTGATCCTCTGGCGCGCAGCCGGGGGCGGCGTCGGCGTGGTCGTGGTGGTCGACGTGGTGGTCGTGGTCGTCGGCGTGGTGACCGTTGAGGTCACCGTCGGCGTGTTGGCCGCGGCATTCTGTGCGGGGGCCAGCAGCGCGGACCCCGCGCCCAAGGTGCAGACGAAAAGACTGAGGGAGACCAAGCGGGCGCGGTTCATCGCAGGCAGTAAATCAATTTGCAGGCCCCCTGCGCGATAACGGAAGTGTTAACGCCAGCGCAATTGCAAGTGACCCCGCTGTCAGCGCGATGATTGGGCCCGGGCCCCAGCCGAATTCGTTGGCACCAAGGGCGACCGCGTTGTTCAGCGCATGCAGTGCGATGCAAGGGTAAAGCGAGCCGGTCCGCCAGCGGACGATGCACAGCACGAACCCGAAGATGCCCAGCGGGACCAGAAACTGTGTGGAGGAAGCCGAGCCAAGGTGCGCGGCCCCGAACACGATCGCCACGATCAGCGCCGCGATCCATGGCCCCAGATTGACCTTGCCGAGCCGAGCCGGGATCTGCCGCAGCACGCCAAACAGGAATCCGCGGAAGAAGAACTCCTCGAAGATCGGCGCCAGCACGCAGACAAAGAGGGCCGTCTCGATGCCTGCGGGAACGTTGGTCTTCGAAGCGCTGAGCTGCTGCGGCAGACGATCGGTCCCGGTCAGGTGAAAGACGTCGGCGTAGATCGTCGAGGCCAGGTAGAACCCTGCGGCGGCGAGCACCACCACGGCCACCGCGGTTTTGATCCGGATCCGGCGGAAGCCGAGATCGCGCACTGAAGTGCCGCGGTACAGCAACAACAGGTAGATCGCCGTGCCGACAAAGCCGAGGTCGAAGACGATGCTCTCGGCGACCGATACCGCGGTCGTCGGATTGGCGATCGGCGACCCGAACGCCGAGCCGATCGCCGCGACCAGAAATTCTCCGAAGGTGCCGGCGATCACCCCGAGCAACAGCGCCGCGGGCGCGGTCCACAGCGGCATTTTGCGGACGCGTGAAGGGGTCGGAGCCGGCTGTCCGGTCAGAGCCGGCGGCCGGGCGGCGCTCAGCGCTTTCTGGAAAGGCTCGCTCTCAGCTGGCGGTTGCGCGGGAGACTCGGGCACCGGCTCAGCCGATGAAGCGCCAGGTGGCGAACAGCATCGTGAACAGACCGAGCGTTGAGGCCAGCATCCCGATGCCGATGTAGACCGCGCGCTTGCGGATGAGGTAATCGGCGCCCCAGATGAACAGCGGAAACATCACCAGCTCGAACCGCGGCAGCGAGTTGAACGGGACACGGATTACTGGCGTTGAGATCGGCACCAGCAACGAGACCAGCGCGTACATCCAGTAGGCAAGCGGCAGTCTGCGGATCGCCCCGATGCAGGCCGCCACGCCGAGCAGGAAGAAGGCGAACAGCGCCAGATCGATCGCCGTGTTGAAGAACGGAGTCGCGCCGCCGGGGGCGATGAACAACTGGCCCGGGCCGTGGATCACCTGGCGCACACCGTCGAGCGCGTCAACCACTCCATCGACGATGCCGAGGATCGGGCCGACCGTGGAGCGATTCCAGATGCCTTGGACATGCAAGGTCGTGAACGGGCTGCGGAAGGCTGCCCATAGGTAACCGAGGTAAGCGAGCAGGCCGAGCGGGATCACCAGCATCCATAGGAGCTTGCGAGTCGGTCGGTATCTCGGAAGCCAGCGTCGCCAGCCTTGATCCTGGACCCAGCCAGAGATCACCGCAGTCGACTCGCGGGGGCCATAGAGGAACATCAGAATCAGTGGAACGAGCAGCAGCACGCCGGTGTTGCGCGTGGCCGCGGCGAACGCACTGAGCACGGCGGCGACTCCCCAGCGTCCAGTCCGCGCAAAGTAGATCGCGGCGACGCTCAACGCCAGGAACAGCGACTCGGTGTAGATCGCCGAGAAGAACAGCGAGAAGGGAAAGAACGCGAGCAGCGCAACCGCTACGGACGCAACCTCCTTCCCGAAGTCGATCGCGGTCAGCTTGTAAAGGAAGTACAGAGCGATCGCGAAGCTGAGCAGCGAGACCAGGATCCCCGAGAGGATGTAGGAGCGAACTACCCAGTGGCCGATATGGATCAGCAGGGGGTACAGCGGGAAGAATGCGGTGCGCTGGGTCCGATTTGCGTAGCCGTGCGCGGCGATCCGCAGGTACCAGACCGAGTCCCACCGCGCGAACGGCCCGAGTATCAGATTGCCGAGATAGCTCGAGGGTGCGGTCAGGTTGTACGGGTCGTACTGCCTGTATCCAGGAGCGATCCCGATCTGCAGCGTCCCGTAAACGCCGGCCGCCAGCACGATCAGCCGTGAGGTCCAGAACGCCCGCCAGACGACCCTGGCCGCCTCACGACGAGTCACCTCAGGGACGAGCGGTGCCGCGCCGGGCGGCTCGGACTCAGTTCGTGTAACCGCGAAGGACACCGAGCAGCCGGCGGCCGATCAGCCGATGAAGCGCCAGGTGGTGAACATCATCGTGAAGAAACCGAGCATCATCGCCATCGCGCCGATCCCGATCCCGACCATCTTCTTCTTCACCAGGTAGTACGCGCCCCAGATAAACAGCGGAAAGACGACCATCTCGTAGCGCGGCATCGACGAGAAGGGCGACGGCACCACCGGACTTGACAGCGGCACCAGCAGCGACAACAGCGCGAACACCGCGTAGGCGAACGGCAGCCGGCGGAACGCGCCGATCACCCCGATGACCCCGAGCACGACGAATGCGAGGTAGGTGATGTTGATGCCGGCGTTGGCCAGCGAGTCGCCACCTTCATTCCAATAGACCGGCCGGCCGGATCCGTGCAGCAGCTGCCGGAAACCATCAAAGGCGGCGACGATCCCGTTCCAGGTGCCAGTGATCGGGCCGGCAAGCTGGTGGTTCCAGAGGGTTTCGACGTTGAACGTCGTAAACGGAGTGCCGGTCGTGTGCCACAGGTAACCGAGGTAGGCGAAGAGGCCGATCGGGATCACCAGCAGCCAGGCGATCGAGGGGGTCAGCTTGTACTTCGGTAGCCAGCTGCGGGGTTGCCGCCAGTCGCGGGGGGTGTGCTCGAGTGCCCACGTCGACAATGGCGCGCTCGCCGCGCGCGGCCCGTAGAGGAACATCAAGGCGAGCAGGATCAGCAACAGCACGCCGCTGTTGCGCGCGGACGCGGCGAACATCGCGAGGATGCCGGCGAACGCCCAACGGTCGGTCCGCGCGCAGTAGACAGCGCCGAGCGTCAGCGCCAGGAACAGCGACTCGGTGTAGACCGCAGAGAAGTAAAAGGAGAACGGTGCGAAGGCGACCAGCGTGACTGCCACCTGGGCAACCTCCTGACCAAACTCCATGTAAGTCAGCCGGTACAGCAGCGACAGCGCGATCGCAAAGGAAACCAGCGAGATCAGGATCCCAGCGATCAGATCAGAGCCGATGATCCAAGCGCCCGCGTGAATCAGGATCGGGTACAGCGGGAAGAACGCCGTCTTCGCCAGCTGACCGCTGTAGCCATGCTGGGCGATCGTCAGGTACCAGACCGAATCCCAGCGCGCGAACGGTCCGACGATCAGGTTGCCGAAGTAGCCGTGGTAGGGGTCGGTCAGGTGGCCTGGGTCAAACTGCCACGAGCCACCGGCCTTGCGGATCTCAAGGGTTCCCAGCACCCCAGCGAAGAACACCAGCAGCCGCGAGGTCCAGAACGCCCGCCAGACGGTGCTGCGGACCTCCCTGTTCGGCGGTACGGCCGGCGGCCCGCCAGCGGCTGGCGGGTCCTCATCGGACGGCGTCAAGAGCGGCACGTCTGTCCCTACCGCACTCATGCGACGAAGTGCCAGGTCGAGAACAACGCGCTGAACAGGCCGAGCGTTGCGGCCATGGTCCCGATTCCGATGGTGACGATTTGTTTGCGCACTAGATACCAAGCCCCCCACATGAAGAACGGGAACACAACCAACTCAAACCGGGGAAGCGAAAAGAACGGCTGCGTAGCGATAGGCGTCGAAAGCGGCAGTAGAAACGCGAGCACCGCGTACGCCGCGTACGCGAAGGGTAGTCGGCGCAGTACCCCGACACATGCAACGACACCAAGCGCAAAGAATGCGAGCAGCATCAGGCTGGTCCCGGCTTGCGCCAACGCAGCCTGGATCTCGCCGGCGGCAACCGGCGGCGTAAAGCGGGTGATCGCCGGTGGTGGGCCGTTGAGGAACTGAAAGTGCTGCCAGGTCACCTCGAGGCCGTGCCAGATGCCAAGGATCGGTCCGAGCGTCTGGCGTTTCCAGAGCGACTGGACGTTGAAGGTGGTGAACGGGCTGCCGGTGCTGTGCCACAGATAGGCGAGGTAGGCGAACAAGCCGGTCGGCACCACCAGCACCCAGGCCAGCGACGGCGTCACGCGATACCGCGGCAGCCAGCGCCGCCAGCCGTGGTCGGCCACCGACTGCAGCGCCACGGCGGTCGACTCGCGCGGGCCGTAGAGGAACATCAAGGCAATCGGCACGATCAGCAGCACGCCGGCGTTGCGCGTCGCGGCAGCAAACGCGCCGATCACACCGGCGAGCGCCCAGCGACCGGTCCTCGCGCAGTAGACGGCACCGAGCACCAGTGCCAGAAACAGCGACTCGGTGTAAACCGCCGAGAAGAACATCGAGACCGGCGCGAAGGCGGTGATCAGCACCGCCACCTCCGCCACCTCGCGCCCCAGCTCGAGGTAGGTCAACTTGTAGATCAGCACCAGCAGGATCACGAAGCAGACCAGCGAGATCAGCACTCCGGCGATCAGATCCGAGCGGACAAACCAGCCGACGATCCGGATCAGCATCGGATAGAGCGGGAAGAAGGCTGTGCGCTTGAGGTGTGGGCCGTAGCCGGTCTTGGCGATCAGCAGGTACCACACCGAGTCCCAGCGCGCCAGCGGACCGACGAGGAAATTGCCGAGGTAACCGAATGGGGCGGTCCCAACCGTCGGGGTGTCCGGCGGACTGGCAAGGCCGAGACCGAGGATCCCGAAGAGCCCCGAGACGTACACCAGCAGGCGAGAGCTCCACAGCGCCCGCCACACGACGCGGCGGATCTCTGAATTGCTCGGGGCCACCCGCTCGGCCGCCGGGCTCGGCCGGCGTTCGGCTGGTGTTGTCACTGCTGACACTGGACGAGGATTGAACCACGCTTGCAGGAGCGCCCCTGCGGGGGCCGAAGTAGGCCCGGAGCTACCCTGTGAAGAAGTCGGCCCCGACCACGGCAAGCGGAGTGTCGGCTTCCCGCCGGTCACGTGAACCTCAATGAGTCGAAGCGATCGACAACGGCGCAAGCGCCGCAGACGCGCACACCCGGTCCAGCGGATCCTGATGCTGGGCTCGCTGGCTGGCGTCCTGCTGGTTGCGGTAGCCGGGATCGGAGCCGCAGGCTGGGTGCTCAGCGTCGCCTCATCGGCGCCCAACATCAACCAGCTGAAACCTCGCGTACCGGGACAGCTGTCGGAGGTATTCGCCTCAAACGGCGACCTACTGGGATACCTGTCCTCCGACGTGATCCGCAGCCCCGTAGCGGAGCATGTGATTCCGCTGGAGCTGCGCCAGGCAACCGTGGCGATCGAGGACCGGCGGTTCTGGTCCCACGGCGGCGTCGATTACGAGGGGATCCTGCGTGCCGCGATCAAGGACCTGTTCGAGGGCGGCGGGATCCAGGGCGGCTCGACCTTGACGATGCAGCTGGTCAACAACGTTTACCTGCCGGAGAACGTCAAAGCGCACCACAACGTTCGCTACAAGATCATCCAGGCGAAGCTTGCCAACCAGCTGGCGTCGGAGCACACGAAGAACTGGATCCTCACCCAGTACCTCAACGATGTGCCGTACGGCACCACCAACGGTCAGACGGCGATCGGCGTTGCCGCCGCCTCGCAGATGTTCTTCGACAAACCGGTCGGCCAGATCGATCTTGCGCAGGCGGCGCTGCTGGCCGGCCTGCCGCAGGCGCCCTCTGAGTACAACCCGTTCCTGTATCCGGGCGTTGCCCGTTCACGGCGCACGAGCGTGCTCAAGGCGATGTATTCCGCGGGCTACATCACGCAGCCACAGGAGCAAGCCGCGATCGCCTCGCCGCTACAGGTCCACCCCAACGACGCGTACCAAACCGTCCAGCAGCCTTACGTCTTTGAATACGTGCAGCAGCAGCTGGTCGCCAAGCTCGGTCAAGCGACCGTTGACCGCGGTGGGCTGAAGATCCACACGACGATCAACCTCGCCGATCAGACCTACGCCCAGCAGGCACTGGAAGCGAACGAGAGCATGAAGGACGATCCGGGCGCTGCGCTGGTTTCCGTCAATCCGGCCAACGGGCAGATCGTGTCGATGGCACAAAACACCACCTACGGCGTCGGCCCGGGACAAACGACGTTCAACTACGGGACCCAGATCAAGCGCCAGACGGGTTCGTCGTTCAAGCCATTCGTGCTGATGACGTTGATCCACGACTACGACGGCAACCCCAACAGCACCTACTACGACTCGCATTTCCTGGCGCCTGGCTGGTTGCCCGGCTACCCGAGCTACAGCGTTGCCACCTCCGAGCTCACATACCAGGGCGATATTTCTATTACCCACGCGATGACCGTGTCCGACAACACCGTGTTCGCACAGTTGGGAGTCGATCTGGGGATGACGAAGGTCGATGCGATGGCCCACGCGATGGGTATCACCGCACCGCTGTTCGGCAACCCGGCCGAGGCGATCGGCGGCCTGAAGATCGGCGTCTCGCCGCTGCAGATGGCTGATGCCTACTCGACAATCGATGACGGCGGCGTCCACCATCCGTGGACGATCTTTACCGACATCACCCTCCCCAGCGGCAAGACGCTGAACTTCGGGGACCCCAAGGGCACCCGGGTGTTCTCCCCCGGTGAGGCATATGCAGGCACGCAGGTGCTGCAAACGGTGGTTGAGGACGGCACCGGTACCGCCGCCAACTACGGCTGCCCAGCCGCCGGCAAGACCGGCACCACGAACAACTACACCGACGCTTGGTTTGTTGGCTACACGCCGAACCTGGTAACGGCGGTGTGGGTCGGTTACCCGAGTGCTGAGATCCCGATGAACGACATCAACGGCCTCGGGCCGGGCTTCGGCGGCACGCTCTCCGCGCCGATCTGGCACGACTTCATGGAGAAGGCATCGCCTCAGTGCGAACAGTTCGCCTACCCGGCTGACCCGTTCTACGGCGTGCAGTACATCGGTGCCCATTCGTTGACGGGACCATGCGGGTCAACGACGACTCCGGGTACAACGACTCCGGGTACAACAACCACTACCCCACTGACGGTCACGTCATCTGCCACCTCGCCGACTGGCTGCGCACCGGCGACAAAGAAGAAGAAGGGCTCGACCGGGCCGAACCCGGGCGGCAGCACGACCCAGCCGGGAGGCGCCACCACGCTACCTACGGGGCCGCCGACCACGACTACGCCGGTGACGACCGTCACCACGGGGACGATCACCGCGCCGGGCGGCGGCGGGGGCGGGGGCGGGGGCCTGTAGGCGAACTTGCGTAGACGGACTGCTGTAGAAGGCGGATAGCCGACTATCATCGGCCGCCGATGGCAAAAGAAGAAAAGGTCGAGCTGGAGGGCGAAGTCGTCGAGGCGCTGCCGAACGCGATGTTCCGCGTCAAGCTCGACAACATGGATCGGGTCGTGCTCGGTCACGTCGCGGGCAAGATGCGCCGCTTCCGGATCCGGATCCTGCCGGGCGATCGCGTACGGGTTGAGTTGTCGCCCTACGACCTTGATCGCGCCCGGATCGTCTACCGCCACCGCTAAGGGGCGGTTCGTGCGACAAGAGTGTCCTGTGAGGACACTTTTGATGCATGCTCAGCGGTGATGCGCGAGCTTGAGCTGATCGCTGAGCTGAATGAGCTGCTGGGCACCCCCGGACCAAACGTCGTGCGCGCACACGGAGATGACGCCGCGGTCGTGCGCGCTCGTAACTATTCGGTCACCTCAGTCGACACGATGGCTGAGGGGGTCCACTTCCGCACCGGCGAGCTCGCGCCGGAGGAGATCGGTCACCGCGCGCTCGCCGCAGCACTATCGGACCTGGCGGCGATGGGCGCCGACCCCGGCGAGGCGTACCTGGCCCTAGGACTGCCGCAGGGCAGCGACGCCGACCACACACGCAAGCTGATCGCCGGCGCCGCCGAGCTGGCGGCCGCACACGGCGTGACGATCGCGGGAGGCGACGTGACACGGGCCGCCGGATTGACGATCTCGATAACAGTGGTCGGCTGGGCCGACGATCCGGGGCTGCTGGTCACGCGTGGTGGCGCGCGTCCGGGCGATCTCGTCGGAGTTACCGGCACGCTTGGCGGCGCCGGTGGGGGCCTGGCGATAGTCGAGGGGCGCGCCGCACAACCGGCCGACCCAGCGACCCGCAACCAACTGCGCGCCCGCTACGCCCGCCCAACCCCGCGGCTGACCGAGGGCAAGGCGCTGGCGGCGGCAGGCGTTACCGCGATGATCGACCTGTCCGACGGACTCGCCACCGACGCGGCGCACATCGCGCGCGCCTCAGGCGTCACGCTGGAGCTGGTGCTCGCCAAGCTGCCGATCCCGCCCGGGCTAAGCGAACTCGCCGAAAACCTCAACACCACGGCAGCCGAGCTGGCGGCCACGGCCGGCGACGACTTTGAGCTCTGCTTCAGTGCCGGCCCCGGCTCAAAGATCGCAATCGAGCGGGCGACGACGATCACTTGGATCGGCGTGGTGACCGCGGACATCCCGCCCGCGCTGCGCTTCACAGATGCCGCCAGGCCGCTGCACGGCTACGAACACAGTCTCTAGGACTGTCCAGTCACTAGCGGCGCACCGCCGAGGACTCCGTACCGCCGAGTGACCCGGGGCCCGCGTAGGTCACAGGACCCCGCACCGTGACCGGCACGTCAGCCAACTGGGGCGTGCGGATCACGCGGATCGCCAGCACCAGCGCGCTTGCGAACGCACCGAGCGCAACCGCCCAGAACGCGGCCGCCGCAGGCGAGAGCCCGCCGCCGGCTACCAGCAGCACAGCGCTCCACACCAGCCCGAGCAGCGAGACGCCGAGCTCGTGCCAGTAGTAGATCGCGACAACCAGCGCCGGCACGATCCCACCCAACGCCAGCGCCAGCACCAACCGCCGGCGGGCACGCACATCAGGGTCGGCGATCCACAGCCAGCAGTGCAAGGCCGGTACCAGCAACAGCCCCGCAAACGGGTTGAACAGCCACAGCAGCAGAGCCAACGCGCTGGTGACGATCATCAGCCCGACCGCGGCACCCTCGATCCGCGGCGAGGACGGATCGCCGGTATGGGCACCGAGGCCTGCAGCAAGGCGTAGCAGCCACGGCCTCAGCAGATACGAACCGCCCGCGGCAAGCACCGCGACGACAGCCATCACGGCAACACCACCGCCATTCAGCACGACCCCGCCGGCGACCGGTCCGGACGGTGTCGCCGGGAGGGCACCAGCCTTCCCGGCGATCACGATTGCAGCCGCCGCGATCAGAAAGGGCACCGCACCAACCAGCACCCACGCCAACCAGCTGATCAACGGGTGTCCGCGGCGACGTGCGCGTGCCATCGCGTCAACGGTCGTGGCGAGTACCGGAAAGATCAGCGCCAGCACCAGCAGCCGGACTGCCCACAACGGAACCAGCTGACCGCCGATCGTTATGTACGAGCTCGGTGCCGGGACCGTCGGTCCGGCCTCCAGCGCCTCGACCGTCTGCAGCACGGCACCGCCAAGCCCGTCAAGGCGGACCGGGTTCATCGGCTCATCCGCAGGCGGACTGTGATCGGTCAGCGTCGACAACCCAACAGCCGGGATTCCCGCCGCGAGAAACGGCGCTTGCTGCCCGAGTGTGAATGGGAACGCCAGGTGGATGATCTGCGACAGCGGACCGGGCGAGCCGACGGTGATCCCCGCCTGCGCACGGACGAACGCGGCGAGCGTGTCACGCAGCATCGGTGGCGTCTCAAGATCACCAGTCGACCAGGACTGAACGACTGACCCGTTCAGGTGCGCGCCCGCCAGGTCGCCGAGCGTGATCACTGCGTCGACATCGTGCCCGGCGAGTTGATTTGAAAGGGCTGCTGCGCCCACCTCGCCGACGGTGCCGCTGGTCGAGACGAGCACCACCGTGCGCTGCAGGGTCGCCCCGCCGAGCGCGCGCGCCAACCCCAGCAGCACAGCCGTCCCGGACAGCTGCGCGGCGGCCGGCGATCCCTCTGCATCGCGAGTACTGATGACGACGATCGTGCCGGCGTTGACCCCGGTGCGGGTCGCCGTCACCGTGGCAAGCGCCCGCGAACCGTTGGCGGTCTCGCCGGTGAAAGGACCGTCACGAACGACGAACCCCTTGATCGCATTCAGCTGATTTGAGATGTCCACGGCCAGCGCATCGTCGCCGGCCGAGCCCGGCGCCCGGTTCGGGTAGGTCGAGGCGAACGACGACGAATGCGGCCCCAGCTCGCAGCACGTCTGGTACGCGTTCGTGAAGAACTGGCCGGGCGCAAGCGCCGAGCTCTCAGCCGCCGGCGCCGGCGCCAGCGAGAAGCCGAAGACGATCACCGCGATGACAACCAGCGCCAGCGTCGCACGGTAGATCCGTGGGTCCACCATCGAGCCTTCAGATTAGGGCACGCGCCTGCGCCGGATTCGCCGCAGGTCTAGCCTTGATCGGTGAGATGACGATCAGTGGAGGCTCTGCCCGCATTCTGCTGGTCGACGACGAGCAGTCGATCCAGACGCTGTTGTCATACCCGTTGGAGCGCGACGGCTACGAGGTCGTCGCCGCCACCGACGGACAACAGGCACTCGAGCGCTTCGACGAGCAGCCGTTTGACCTGGTCGTACTGGACGTGATGCTGCCGCGACTTGACGGCCTCGAGGTCTGCCGGCGGCTGCGCTCAAAGAGTTCTGTTCCGATCATCATGCTGACCGCCAAATCGGAGGAGATCGACAAGGTCGTCGGGCTTGAGCTCGGTGCTGATGACTACATCACCAAGCCGTTCTCACTGCGGGAGTTTTCAAGTCGCGTCAAAGCCGCGCTGCGGCGCGCCGAGATGCGCGAGACAAGCCACCCCGCCGATGAGGAGCCGCCGTTGCAAATCGGCGTGTTGAAGATCGATTTCCTCAAGCGCAGCGTCCGCGTCAACGGGCTCGATGCCCCGCTGACCTTCGTCGAGTTCGAGATCCTCTCGATCCTCGCCCGCGCGCCCGGCCGTGTGTTCACGCGCGACATGATCCTCCAGCAGATCTGGGGCGATTCCGCCTACCGGGACCCGCGCACGATCGACGTCCACATCCGCCACCTGCGCGAGAAGCTCGAGCCCGACCCGAAGGATCCGGAGTACCTCTCAACGGTCCGCGGCGTCGGCTACCGCTTCCGCGACCTTTGAGTTCACTCCGCAACCGTTGAGCTCACTCCGCAACCGCCTGGCGCTGGTCTTCTTCGTGATCACGCTGATCGCGATCACCGCCGAGTACATGTACGTCGCGCCGGGCCTGCGCAACCGCCTGGTGTCAGAGCGGGTCCACGAGCTTGCCACCGACGCAACCCATGCCGCGCCACAGTTCGCCGCGACGATCTCCAACAACGCCGACGGCCATGCGCTTCAGCGCCTGGTTGACCGCACCGGCGAGTTGACCGGTGCCCGTACGACGCTGCTGGCCGTGTCGCAGGCGCTCAACCCGCCCGGACCCCAGCTGCAAACGCTCGCCGACAGCGCACACAGCACAACCTCCCCGCTCAGCGCCGCGGTGCAAGCGGTCCACAGCGGCCACCTCACCACCGGCACCCAGCAACAGCGCTCAGGGTCACTCGCCGTCGCCGCCTACCCGCTGATCTACAACGGCCAGATCGTCCGCGTGCTGGTTTTCTCGGCGCCCGTCGCCGACATCCTGCGTAGCGTCACGATCGTCCGGCACCAGATCGCGATCGCCGGCGCAATCGCCCTGCTGCTGGCGCTGATCGGCGGCTACCTGATCGCGATGCGGCTGGCCCGGCGGGTGAAGCGCCTCGAACAGGCCGCCGAGCGCGTCGCCGGTGGTGAATTCGGCCACCCGATCGAGGTCGACTCAAAGGACGAGCTTGGCCAGCTGGCCGGGGCGTTCAACGCGATGCAGCTGCAGCTTGAACAGCTCGACGCCGCGCGCAAGCGGTTCATCGCGACCGCCTCGCACGAGCTGCGCACGCCAATCTTCAGCCTCGGCGGCTTCGTCGAGTTGCTTGAGGACGACGAGCTCGACCCGGCCACCCGCCGGCGCTTTCTGAACCTCGTCTCGGAACAGGTGCAACGCCTCAGCAAACTCTCGGTCGACCTGCTCGACCTCAGCCGGCTCGAGGCAGGCTCGCTCGAGCTGCGGCCCGAGCTGGTCGACATCGGCGAGCTGACCCGCTCGGTCGCCGCCGAGTTCGAGCTGACGCTGGCCGCTCACGACTCGCACCTCGAGCTGCACCTGCCACCCCAGACCGAGGCGTTCTGCGACCCGGTGCGGGCGGCGCAGATCGTCCGCATCCTGATCGACAACGCGCTGACCCACACGCCGGCAGGCACACGGATCGTGCTGACCGCGAGCAACACGTTCGGGACCGTCTTCATCTCGATCAGCGACGACGGCACCAGCGGGATCCCGGCGGAAGCGCAACCGCGCGTGTTCGAGCCGTTCTTCACGACCGACGACGCCCACGGCTCCGGGCTCGGGCTGGCGATCGCCTCAGAGCTGGCGGGACGGATGGGCGGCTCGCTGACCGTCACCTCGAGCCCCGGATCCACCCTCTTCACGCTCCGAATCCCCAGCGGGAGCGCCTAGGCGCACCGCCCGGGCCGGCCGAGCCGGCTAGCCGGCCGGCCCGGCTACTCCCCTTCGTAATACGGCACCGCCGCGTCACGGCGGCGGAAGCGGAAGTCGTCGCTTTCAACACCGGTCCAGACCCCGATCTTGTCGCTGTCGGGGTAAACCGCGACCCCCGGCTGCGCGTCACGCGAGAGCATCAGGATCCGCGCCACCTCCGAGCTGCCGTTGGCAACCTTGTGCGCGCCGGCCGCCCCCACCGGGAAGCACAGCACGCCCCCCGTGGCGACCGTCTCGACCCCGGACGGCACGCGTACCTCGACGACGCCTGAGAGCACGATCAGCCACTCCTCGACGTACTCATAGTGATAGGGACAGAGGGTCTCCCCCGGCGGCAGCTCAAATGCCCGCACCGCCAGCTCCTTGCCGCCGGCCGCGCGGCCGACCTCGTTGGCGGCGCAACGAAACCCCGCTGGATCCTCGGCGTCGTACTTGTATTCGTCGGTGAAAAGGTTGGGATGGCTCATGCCGCAATCATCCCTCACTGCCCTATCTTCAGGAGCGTGGCTTCGCCGCTGATCCTCGTGTCCAACCGCGGACCGGTGACTTTCCAGCCGGACGGTGGCGCCAAGCGCGGTACCGGCGGGCTCGTCACAGCGCTGATCGGGCTCGCGACGCACCGCGACGTGACCTGGATCGCGTCGGCGATGACACCGCAGGACACGGCGATGAGCGAACGCAACGGTGGGCGACCGTTCCCGGTCGCGACGAGCGAGGGCGACTCCTACATGGTCAAGCTGGTCGCCTCCGATCCCGACGCCTACGAGGGTTTCTACAACGTCATCGCCAACCCGATGTTGTGGTTCATCCAGCACTACCTCTGGGATCAGTCCAACGCCCCTGATATCCGCCGCAACGAAACCGAGGCGTTCGAGTTCGGTTACAACGTCGTCAACGAGGACCTCGCGCGGGCCGTGCTGGAGGAGATCGAAGGGGTCGAGCAACCGGTCGTGATGGTCCACGACTACCAGCTCTACACCTTGCCGGCGCTGATCCGGAAGGCGCGGCCGGATGCGTTCCTGCATCACTTTGTGCACATCCCCTGGAGCCAGTCGGATTCCTGGCGGGTGCTGCCGTCGTTCATTCGCGAGGAGATCTATCGCGGGATTTTGTCCAACGACATCATCGGTTTTCACACCCGCTCATACCGGCGCAACTTCCTGCAGTGCTGCGAGGATTTGCTCGGGCTCGACGTCGACCATGTGGCCGGGATCGTGCGGATCGACGGGCGCGAGGTGTGGGTGCGCGACTACCCGCTGCCGATCGACGCGAACGCGATTCAGGCGGTCGCCCGGCGCCCGCGCGTCGCCGAGTTCGAGCTTGAGCTGTTGCGCCGCCGGCGTGACTACCTGATCCTGCGGGTCGACCGTGCTGACCTGTCGAAGAATGTCCTGCGCGGATTTACCGCTTTCGATCTGTTCCTCGAGCAACACCCCGAGTACGTCGAAAAGGTCACTTTCATCGCCCAGCTGATGCCGTCGCGTTCCGACGTTCCTGAATACGCGGAGTATTTAGAGCGGATCGAGGCGGTCGTGGCGGTCGTCAACCATCGCCACGGGTCGCCGGACTGGATGCCGATCCAGCTGAAGTTGCGTGACGACCTCGAGGAGGCGGTCGCGGCCTACAAGCACTACGACGTGCTGATGGTCAACGCGATGTTCGACGGGATGAACCTGGTCGCGAAGGAGGGTCCGATGGTCAACGAGCGCGCCGGCGTCTCGATTCTGTCCGAGAACACCGGCGCGCACGAGGAGCTCGGCGAGTTCGCGCTGTCGGTCAACCCCTTCGACATCCAGGAGCTGGCCGACTCGCTGCACGCGGCGCTGACGATGGCGCCGGCCGAGCGCGCGCGGCGGCTGGCCGGCCTGCAGGCGAACATCACCGCCCGCAATCCAGGCGACTGGATCGACGATCAGCTGCGCGACATCACGCGCAAGGACGTCGATGATGAGGGAGCCGGCTGACCGGCTCGGCTCCCTCCCTAAGCGCTGCGCCGCTTAGTGGAAGGTCTTGCCGTCGTGCAGCATCTGCACGTAGTCGGCGATCCGCTTCGCACGGGTTTCGGGCTTCTTCGCGTCTTCGATCCTGAACAGGAACGCAAACCGGTTCTGCGCTGAAAGTGCGTTGAAGTTCTTCAACGCTTGAGGGTCGTTCGAAAGAGCAGTTTGGAAGTCTTCGGGCATCGTGGATTCGGCCATGCTGTAGGCGGCTTCCCAGCGGCCATCCGCTTTGGCGTTGTCGATTTCGGTTTGGCCGGCGGCGGTCATTTCGCCGCTTTCGATCAATTCCACGACCCGTTTGGTGTTGCGCAGGGACCATTTGCTCTTCGCGCGGCGGGGGGTGAAGCGCACGCAGTAGTAGTGATCGTCGATCCGTCTAATCGTGCCGTCGATCCAGCCGAAGCAGAGCGCTCCGTCGATCACCTCGGTTTGTGTGACCGTGGGCTCGGGCGCTCCCGCTTTGGCGATCTTGACGATCGCACCGGGGGCGACGGCGTGGTTGGTGGTCAGCCAATCGCGCCACGCCGCGGCGTCTTTCAGGGTGAGCAGAGGCAGGTTCGGGTCCATAGGCCGTTGCTATATTCGCGTCTCGGCCGCCTTGGCGGCTTTTTCGTCATGTCTCACGAACCGACCCTCTACGACCTTGTGCTCCTGCTCTCGGCTGCTGCCGAGGCGGATGCCCGCGCGGCGATCATCGCCGAAGTCACGGGTGCGATCGAGTCAGGCGGCGGAACGGTTGCCAACAAGCAGGAGTGGGGCCAGCGCCCGACGACGTTTGAAATCAACCATCAGGCCGAGGCGGATTACTACCTGCTGCAGTTCACCGGCCCGACCGCGGTGCTTGAGACGCTCGAGCACAGCCTGCGGATCAACGACTCGGTCCTGCGCTTCCGGATCATCAAGGTCGCTGCGGGCACCCCCGCGGTTGCCGACGCGGCGCCGCCGGTACTTGCCGGCGCCGGCGCGACTGCTGCGCTCA
>Ga0302314_10005904_pt1 | contig 22246 bp, 21 predicted proteins | sample III_Palsa_N2_3_FD_200533 | JGI IMG/M metagenome (GOLD analysis project Ga0302314, IMG submission 200533) | Peat permafrost microbial communities from Stordalen Mire near Abisko, Sweden - III_Palsa_N2_3 | ecosystem: Environmental > Terrestrial > Soil > Palsa > Peat permafrost | place: Sweden...
TACGTTTTACCGTATACACACTTTCCAGGCGTGCTCCTTCAACCACTCGGACACCTCTCCGCAGGAACTCTCTTCGTCGGGCATCTGGCCCGGCAAAGAAGCGGAAGAATAGCGGCAGGCCCGGTTACAGGCAAGCGGACGCAGCCGAATTCAACCGGCATCGGCCCGCGGTGCAGATGGTTTGCCCACGGTTATCCGGTCACCCATGGCCGCGATGCGGTAGCCGAGCGCAGCCAGCGCGGTGCCATCGGCCACACTGCCGTAGTGGTACAGCAGCAGTCGCGAGCGCATTGCATCGCTCGGGTATTCACGCTCGATGTCGTCGATGCCGGTGTGTGACGGATTGCCGACCAAGCCGCAATCGTGCGCGATCACCTCATCGCCGCCGGCATAACGCGCCAAAGCTTCGGGGATCGGCCGGGTATCGCCGGTATAGACGAAGCTGCCGTCCAGCGCGAGGCCATACGACGTACCCGGCACATGATGCCGAGTAGCGAATACGTCGAACCACAATCCGTCCAGCCAGAAGCCCCGCGTGCACGGCACCAGGCGGAACGCTTCCCAGAAATTGACACCACCCTCGGCGAGCGCACCCGGATAATCCGCCACGCGCGCCTGCAACCAGGGGATCAACCCGGCATGGGCAAACAGCCGGGTGGTGCCGCGCAGGTGCCGATCGAACCATAACCGGAAGAACAGCCGTTCCAATCCAGCCACATGATCCATGTGGGTGTGCGTGATGAACAACGCCGGCGGCAACGCGTCGTAAGCCGCCACGTAGCGATCCAGCGTGTCGGGACCGCAGTCGATCAGCAGCTGCGGCATGCCGGCACGCTCCAGCACCACGGCCGATGAGCCGAGTTCCACCGCATGCGCGGCGCCCACACCGAGAAAATGCAGATGCCAGTTCATGGAGTCAGCGTACGCCCGTAGCGGTAAAGTAGCGGTTGCCAGATGGTTTCCTCGAACGCGGCGTCGCCGTGGCCGGCGGCCCCCAGCTTGACCAGCGAGCGACGCAGGCGTTGCAGGTTGGCCTGCTGCCATGCCATCGCAGGCCTGCGCAACCTGCCACGGTCAAAGTCGATCAGGTAAAGCTCGCCCGGCACAACCAATACATTGTGCGCATTCAGGTCGGCGTGCCAGATCCCGGCACGATGAAAGCGTGCCACCAGAGCGCCGACCTCTTCAGCCAGCTCACTATCCAATAGCCCTGCCGTCAAGCATTCAGCCAGTGTCTGTGCATCGGCGATGCGTCGGGTAATCAGATCTGCACTGTAGAACAGGCCATGCCGGCAGTAACGAGCCGCCACCACCGCCGGCCCGGACAGGCCGAGTCGCGCAATCTCTCCGAGCAGGCGAAATTCCTCGAATGGCCGCGTGTGATCGGCACCAGTCCACAGATAGCGGTCACCCATCATCGCGGCGACGAGGCCGCCTCGGTGATAATGCCGCAACACACATTCGCCAATCGGCGTCGCCACGATTGCCACACCACCACGTCCACCCGCCTGCCTGCGCAGGGCACCCAACCCGCGCCAGTAGTCCAGCGCGAACCAGTCCGGCCCGACTTGTGGCGATACCGCAGCGTCGAACAGAATCGCGCTAGCAGCATCGTTGTATGTTCGTTCTTGCATCATCACCTCGATTCTAACCCAGGCCCCATGACAGCTCCTGCCTCGATCTGCCTGCTGCGCACCTCCGCCATCGGGGATGTCACCCATGTGGTGCCGCTCGTGCGCACCTTGCAACAGGCGTGGCCGCAAACTTCGCTGACGTGGGTCGTTGGCAAGCTGGAGCGCAAGCTCATCGGCGACTTACCCGGCGTGGAGTTCGTCACCTTCGACAAGGTTGCGGGCTGGGCCGGCATGCGGGCCGTGCACACCGCGCTACGCGGGCGACGCTTCGACGCGCTGCTGCAGATGCAGGTCGCCATGCGCTCCAATCTGTTGAGTGTGGGCATCAAGGCAGATCGCCGCGTCGGCTACGACCGCGCTCGCGCGAAAGATCTGCACGGCCTGGTCATCAACGAGCGTATCCCGGCGCGTACTGGCGAACACGTGCTGGACGCGATCGGCAGCTTCTGCGAGCCGCTCGGGCTGAAACAGACCTCGGTGCGCTGGGACATCCCGATCCCCGACGAGGCGCATGCATGGGTCGCCGAACAACTGCCCGGCGATACGCCGACCCTGCTGGTGAGCCCCACCTCAAGCCATGTGCTGCGCAACTGGCGTGCCGAACGCTATGCCGCGGTAATGGACCACGCCGCTGCCCGCGGCTGGCGTGTGGTGTTGATTGGCGGCCCATCCGCCAGCGAGCGCACGATGGCCGACGCCGTGCTGGCCGCGTGCCAGCGCACGCCACTCGACCTCACCGGCAAAGACACGCTGAAGAAACTGCTGGCCCTGCTCGGCCGGGCGCAGCTGTTGCTGACGCCGGACTCCGGCCCGATGCACATGGCCAATGCGGTCGACACCAAGGTCCTGGGCCTGCATGCCGCGAGCAACCCGGAACGTTCCGGCCCCTATTCAGACCGCCGCTGGTGCGTGAACAAGTACGACGAGGCCGCGCGCAAGTATCTCGGCAGGCCGGCCAGCGAGATTCCGTGGGGCAGCAAGATCGAGAAGCCCGGCGTGATGGACCTGATCGGCGTCGACGATGTGATCGAACGCTACGAAGCCGCGGTGCGCGAGCTTGGCCTGGGTTGAAACCGGTGGCTCAGACGACCCGGTAATCCTGGTACGACTTTTCCTCGACCAGCTGCGAACCGAGCTTGAGGTTGATCTCACGCTTGAACGCCGCACGCTCGTCGTTGCGGAAATACACCGCCCGCGCCAGCTCGATGAACTCCTGGTCGAACGCCTGCGCGCGTTCCTTCAGCCGGATATGGTCCTCGATATCCCATAGCAGTTCGTTCACCGCGAACAGGCGCGCGCGCTCCTCACCAATATCGGTCTGCGAGGCTGTGTGGTTGGCCCAGGTCGCGTTGAGCAGGTCCAGTTCGTTGCGCACGTTGGCCAGCTTGGCCTCATCAGTAATCCGCCGCGACTTGATCTCGAGGATAGTGATCTTGTCGATCAGTTCGCCGAACGATACGGGTGTTTGGATCAGGCTCATGGGCTTGGTACCAGTAAAGGAGATGAGATTCAGACCGTGCGAGGCTGGCGAAGTGCACCCTGCTGCACCAAGGCGCAGACAGTACGCACTTCACCATCCATCGCACGATCGCGATGCATGAAGCTGATGTGCTTGCGCAGGATCGCGTGCGCATCGCGCACGCTGGCGCCGGCATGGAAATCACCGGCGTTGGCCAGCGCAGCGGTGAGCTGCTGCACTTCAACGACGAACTGCGCGTAGTGCGGCTGATCCTCACGCGGTGCGTTGCTGATCTTCGCGGCCAGCGCCTGCCAGCCACCGCGACTGGCCAGCCGGCGTGCGGCATTCAACATCGCCTGGCGGTAATCCAGCGCCTGTGCGGCGGTGTACAGCTCCAGCGCCAGCACGTGACTGAGATCCTCGGTCATCTCCAGCACGTGGCGCGCTTCGTTCGCGCCCATTGACACGTGATCCTCAGCGTTCGCGCTGGTCGGCACCGAATACACGCTGGCTGGATGCGCGCGGGTGGCGAGATCGTTGACCAGCGCCGCGGCGGTGTATTGCACGATCATGAAACCGGAATCGGTACCGTCCTCGTTGCCGGTGAGGAACGCCGGCAGACCATCGTTCGTAGCCGAATCGACCAGCTTGTTGAGACGACGCTCGGAGATCGAAGCCAGTACCGGGATCGCCGCCTTCACGTAACTCATCGCCAGCGCCAGCGGCATGCCGTGGAAGTGACCGGCCGAGATCACCTGCTCCTCGATGAACTGCGCGTCCTCGTTGTCCGGGAAGATCAGCGGATTGTCGGTGACCGAGTTCAGTTCGATATCGAACACGCGGCAAGCCTGCGCCCAAGCATCGCGCACCGCGCCATGTACCTGCGGCATGCAGCGCAGGCTATAGGCATCCTGCGGCTGATGCTTTTTGCCACCCTTGAACGGCAGGAAGCGGCTGTAGAAGGCCTCGCGGCCATGCCGCTGGTTGGCCGGAACCCAGTCCCAGCCGATGTCGAAACTGAGCGCCTGATCGTCCGGTTCGCTCCAAGCCTCGGCACTCCACGACTTGAAGCGCGGCACCAGATGATACGGAATATCGACCAGGGTGGAACCGGCCAGCAGTCCGCGCACCAGCGCGGCCGTTTCGACCTGCCCGGGATGCGGACGCAGCGCATGTACTTCGGGGCGCAAGGCACCGCTGCGACCGGCGAACGCGTCCAGTGTCATCGACGCGGCGAGATCGGCGGTATCCAGCAATTGTTCCAGCGTATCCAGCGCCAGCACGCCTGTCGCCAGCATCTGTGCGGTGCCGTTGTTGAGCGCGAGACCTTCCTTGAACGACAGGCGAATCGGCGTGAGGCCCGCGCGCTTCAGCGCTTCCGCACCCGACACACGTTCGCCCTGATAAAACGCTTCGCCACCACCGAGCAGCACGATCGCCAAATGCGACAGCGGCGCCAGATCACCACTGGCGCCGACCGAGCCCTTCTCTGGCACCACCGGGACCACGCCTGCATTGAGCATCGCGGTCAGCGCTTCGAGCGTGCTCACGCGGATACCCGAGTGACCACGCATCAGCGTATTGATGCGAATCAGCAGCATCGCCCGCACCACGTCATCACCAAACGGCTTGCCCACGCACACGGCATGGGTGGTGATCAGGTTGTGCTGCAGTTCTTCCAGCAGCGTGCCTTCAGGCTTATGCGGATTGCCTCCAGGCAATTCGTCGCGCAACCGATGCGCGCCGAGCAGCTTGTCGGCATTGCTGCCAAAACCGGTGGTGACGCCATAAGTCGGCTCGCCACAGCTGACCTTCTCGGCAAGGAAATCGGCAGCGCGCTGCACGCGCGTAAGCCCCGCCGGAGCCAGTGAAACCTTGTTGCCTTTACGCGCCACTGCCACCAACTGGGCGCGGGTGAGGCTATTACCGTCGAGAACGATGGTGTCGGATGTGCTCACTGCTGCCTCACTACTTGCTAGTTGGATGGTGTGGTCTGTTTCGGATAGTCGAACCGCCGGCATTCAGCCCATCGCTGCGGCCTGCTCCAGCTCCACCCGCAGCGTCTTGATCAATTCGCTGCGCGCGACCTCGAATTGATCCTCGCGGCGCAGATCCTTCACCGTGACCACGCCCTTGGCGATCTCGTCCTCGCCCAGCACGATCACGAAGCGGATCCCGGCGCGGTCGGCGTACTTGAACTGCTTGCCGAGCTTGCCACCTTCCAGCACCACCTCGGTGGCGATGCCGGCACCTCGCAGCTCACCGGCCAGCGCCAGATAAGCCGGCAGTTGCGCCGCGTCCATCTGAGTCACCAGCACGTCAACCGTGCTGGTCGCGGTGCTGATCAAACCGGCATCGCGCAGCTGCCAGTACAGGCGGGTCAGGCCGATCGAGATGCCGACGCCGGGCAGCTGCGACTTGGTGTACTGGCTGGCCAGGTTCTCGTAACGGCCACCCGAGCAAATCGAGCCGATCTGCGGATGATCGTTCAGCGTGGTCTCGTAGACCGTGCCGGTGTAATAGTCGAGGCCGCGTGCGATTGACAAGTTCAGCACGTAATGCGTTTCCGGCACGCCGAACGCATGGATCAGGCCCAGCACTTCCTTCAACTCGTTGCGGCCCTGCTCCATCGCCTCCGGGCCGTCGCCCAGTGCATCGAGCTTGTCATACGCATCCTGCAGCGAGGTCGAGCGCACCTGCACGAAGGCGAGAATTTTCTGCGCCACCTCGGCACTCAAGCCGAACGTCTCGCCGGTCAGCATGTCGCGCACGTAATCGGCGCCACGCTTGTCCAGCTTGTCCACTTCGCGCAGCACCAGCATCTGCTGCTCGCCGTCGACGATGCCCAAACTCTCGAAATAGCCACGCATCAGCTTGCGGTTGTTGAGCTGGATAGTGAATGCGCCGATGTTCAGTTCACGGAACACGCTGTAGATCACCGCCGGAATCTCGGCGTCGTAACGCACCGAGAGCGCATCCTTGCCGATCACGTCGATGTCGCACTGGTAGAACTCGCGGAAACGGCCGCGCTGGGCGCGCTCGCCGCGGTACACCTTCTGCATCTGGTAACGGCGGAACGGAAAGCTCAGATCGCGCTCGTGTTCGGCCACATAGCGCGCCAGCGGCACGGTGAGATCGAAGCGCAGCGCCAGCTCGGGCATACTCTCGTCGTCTTTGGCGGCGCTCAATGCACCGGTCGACTGCACGAAATACACTTGTCGCTCGGTCTCGCCGCCGGTCTTGGTCAGCAGTACGTCGGAGTATTCGATCACCGGCGTCTCGATCGGCAGGAAGCCGAAACGCTCGTAATTGCGACGGATCACGTCGAGCATGCGCTGGAACGCGATCTGGTCGAGCGGGAGCAGCTCGAGCACGCCGGGCATGGTACGGGCCGGGGTAAGCGCCATGAAATCCTCTACTGACAATGGGGAGCATTCCGTCTGACCGCTGGCCGCGCGACGGCAGCCGTCAAGATTAGCAGAACGCCATGCACCTTCCGCAGCCGCGAGCAGCCAGATGCATCGCACCTGTTGCCAAGCCAGCGCCCGACGATTAAGATACGCGGCTTCCCACGGGGTGTAGCTCAGCCTGGTAGAGCGCTACGTTCGGGACGTAGAAGTCGCAGGTTCGAATCCTGTCTCCCCGACCAACTCGAAACACCAAAAAAGCCTGGAAAACACGTTTTTCCGGGCTTTTTTGTGCCTCAAGCATGGCTCCACTCGCGCGCTCCATTTTTGCCCCGAAACGCTCCCAAACGCGCCTCACGTGTCCCCAGTTGTGTCCCGGCGCCCCACTGGAATGGCCCTCCAGCCACTTGTTGCCCGCGATGGACGCGCCTGCCAATCGACACGTACGAACCAAGGCATCTCGCAAAGCTCCCGCATCCACTGCAACGTGATGCCGACGCGCCGTGGCTTCTGATCGCATTGCGAAATATCGTTCCTGTTCGTCCAGCGCGTCCGCTCGCGTCACGAGCACCGGCCCCGCCCCGGCGACTGGGGCACCTTGCCAACACGCAAGGTCACCCTCATGCTGTAAAAGACGTCTCATGGCGCAACCCCGCATCACGACGCCGGATCGACTCCCTTGTGACGAAGGATGGTTTGCCCATGAGTATCAGCAGCCCCGCCGAGCGTGACGAGCTGAACCAGCTGTTGCAGCAGACCGGTCGTAACGACCAGAAGGCGTTTGCCGAGCTGTACAAGCGCACCTCATCCAAGCTGTTCGGCGTGTGTCTGCGCATGCTGCGCGACCGCGGCGAGGCCGAGGAAGTGCTGCAGGAGACTTACACCACGGTGTGGCGCCGCGCGGCCAGCTTCGATGCAAGTCGGGCCAGTGCGATCACCTGGCTGGTGACGCTGTCACGCAACAAGGCGATCGACCGCCTGCGCCAGCATCGCGAGGAATTGCTGGACGACCCGTCGAGGCTGAACGAGACCGTCGACGAACAACCCACGCCGGCGGCCGGTGCGGAAACCAGCCAGGAATATCAGCGGCTGCAACATTGTCTTGATGAACTGGAGCCGCAACAACAGAGTTCGGTGCGTGAAGCCTTTTTCACCGGAGCTACGTATAACGAATTGGCGACACGCTGCAAGGTGCCGCTCGGAACCATGAAAAGCTGGATCCGCCGCAGCCTCATGCAACTTCGCACGTGCCTCGATCAATGAATATGCCCATCGAAGACGGCAACAACAACCTGCGCTATGCCGAGTACGTGCTCGGCGTGCTGGATGCTGATACGCGTGCGGAAGTCGTCCACGAAATGCAGACGTCGGGCGAAGCCGCCACCGCTGTAGCCCTGTGGCAGCGCCGCCTGATGCCACTGACCTCGGTGATCGCCGAGGTCATCCCGGCGCCGTATGTATGGGCGCGCATCCATGACGCGCTGCAACTGGATGCGCCGGCGCGGGTCGCGCCGCGCAAAGGCCTGTGGGACAACCTGCAGCTGTGGCACTGGCTCGGACTCGGCGCCAGCGCGGTGGCTGTCGCGCTGCTTGTGGTGGTGGCGCTGCCAAGACCGACCACGACACCGGCCGTGGTCGCTGCCGGCTACATGGCCTCGACCATCCAGCAGGACAACGGCAGCACCGGCTGGACCGCCACGATGGATCTGCAGCACGCCCGCATGGTGGTGGTGCCGGCCACGCCGGTCGCGTTCGAGCAGGGCCGTGCGCCCGAGCTGTGGCTGATTCCGGCCGGCGGCAAACCCATCTCGGTGGGCATGATCGCGCGCGACAAGCCCACCACGCTGGCGCTCGATCCGGCCTTGCTGGCGCAACTCGGCCCGACTGCCGCGCTCGCCGTTTCGGTCGAACCGGTTGGCGGTTCGCCGACTGGCCAACCGACGGGTGCGGTGATCGCCAAGGGTGCGATCGGCGCCGCGCCGGATGCCGGCGGCAAGGTGGCGATGATTGAAGTCAGGCAAGCGAATCGGAGCCGGGTGTAATCAAGCCCGGCCGGCTCAGTTCGTGAGTACAGCTTTAGTCCTGTTCCGGCGCGACCTGCGCGTGGCCGACAACCCGGCGCTGAGCGCAGCCTGTGCGGCGCATGCACAGGTACTTCCAGTCTTCATTCACGCGCCCGACGAGGATGGTGAATGGACGGCCGGCGCCGCCAGCCGCTGGTGGCTACACCATTCACTGGCAGCATTGGACAGCCGGCTTCGTGCGCAGCACGCCGAACTGCATCTGCGTCAGGGCGACACGCTCGACGTGCTGCGCGAGCTGATCCGCATCAGTGCTGCCACGGCGGTTTACTGGAACCGCTTGTACGAACCGACATCGATCGCCCGCGACACGTACGTAAAGAGTGCGCTGCGCGAACAGGGTATCGAGGCACACAGCTACAACACCGCCCTATGGTGCGAGCCGTGGCAAATCGCGACCCAGCAAGGCGATCCGTACAAGGTGTTCACACCGTACTGGCGCAACCTGCGGCCGCAACTGCGAATCATCGAACCATTGCCCGAGCCGACCGTGCCCGGCTGGCACAAGCTGCCGGGTGGCTTGCCGCTGGCGGCGTTCGATCTGCTTCCGCGCATCCGCTGGGACAACGGCATGGCCGACGCGTGGCAACCGGGCGAAGCAGGCGCACAGGAGCTACTGGAAATCTTCGCCGACGACGCCATCGGCGATTACGCGCAGGCACGTGACCTGCCTTCGCGTCACGGCACCTCGCGGCTGTCGCCGCATCTGCACTTCGGCGAGATCTCGCCACGGCAGATCCATGCCGAACTGGATCGCCGGGCCCAATCCGTCGATGCAAAGCGACGACCAGATATCGAACCGTATCTGCGCGAGCTGGGCTGGCGCGAGTTCGCACATCACCTGCTGTTCCATTTTTCACAGACGCCGACAGAAAACTTCAATCCGCGCTTCGCCGACTTCACTTGGGCAGCACCCGACGATGAGCTACTCGCGCGCTGGCAGCAGGGTCGCAGTGGCATTCCGCTGGTTGACGCCGGCATGCGCGAGCTGTGGCACACCGGCTGGATGCACAACCGCGTGCGCATGATCGTGGCCAGCTTCCTGACCAAGAATTTGCGTCAGCACTGGCAGCACGGTGCGCGCTGGTTCTGGGACACGCTGGTCGATGCCGATCTGGCCAACAACACGCTGGGCTGGCAGTGGGTGGCCGGCTGCGGCGCTGATGCCGCACCGTATTTCCGTGTGTTCAATCCGGTGACCCAGGCGAAGAAGTTCGATCCGGACGGCGTCTATCTCCGCCGCTGGCTACCCGAGCTGGCGGATGTGCCGCTCGATCTGCTGCATGAGCCGTGGAAGGATCCGTCACTGCTGAGCCGCAGCGGCTATCCGGCGCCAATGGTGGACCTGGCCAGCTCCCGGCTGGATGCGCTGGCCGTCTATCAGGCCCGCAACAGGCCTTGATCCGTGTGCAGGTGGGATCCTGCCACTTCCATGCATCCGCATCGTCAGTTGAGCCGTATCTGTCCATGACACGCAGACAGGTACGTTTCCATGGCAAGTTCCCGACTGATCCTGACACCGCTGCCCGACGGGATCGATCCGTCGGCTTCCGCTTCGACGGACTCTCCTGCGCGGCGCTCCTGGCTGGTTCGTACCATGCGTCGGTGGTTCGATACCGGCGTGGCCGTCGAGGTTGACGAGAGCCGTGAGGATCGCGTCGACTGGCTGCGTGCCGCCCCGTTCGTGGCAATGCATCTGGCCTGCCTCGGCGTGCTCTGGGTGGGGGTCTCTCCGGTCGCCCTGATCGTGGCCGGGTCGCTCTACGCCATCCGCATGTTTGCGCTGACCGCGTTCTACCACCGCTATTTTTCGCATCGCACCTTCCAGACCTCGCGTGCGGTGCAGTTCGTATTCGCGCTGATCGGTGCCTCCTGCGTGCAGCGCGGGCCGCTGTGGTGGGCTGCGCACCACCGCCATCATCATCGGGTGACCGATACGCCGGCCGACCCGCATTCGCCGGGCATCCACGGCTTCCTGTGGAGTCATGTCGGCTGGTTCCTGACTCCGCGCAATTTCCGCACGGACCTGTCGCGCGTGCCGGACCTGGCGAAATTTCCGGAGCTGTGCTGGCTCGACCGTTACGACATCGCCATCCCGGTCGTACTTGCCGTCATCCTGTATGCGCTGGGCGTGCTGCTGCATCACGTCGCGCCGCAGCTGGGCACCAGCGGCGGACAGATGCTGATCTGGGGTTTCTTCGTCTCGACCATAGTGCTGTTCCACGCCACCGTGACGATCAATTCGCTGGCGCACCGCTTCGGCAAGCGTCGCTTCGATACCAAGGACGACAGCCGTAACAACGTGTGGCTCGCGCTGCTCACCTTCGGCGAGGGCTGGCACAACAACCATCACTTCTTCCCCGGTTCGAGCCGGCAGGGTTTCCACTGGTGGGAAATCGACCTGACCTGGTACGGACTGAAGCTGATGTCGGCGCTGGGTCTGGTGCGCGGGTTGAAGCCGGTACCCGCCTGGGTGCTGACCAAGGCGCGGAGCTGAGCCATGCGCATCGCCGTCGTCGGATCGGGTATCGCAGGGCTGGCATCGGCGTGGCTCCTGTCGCGCCATCACGAGGTGACATTGTTCGAGGCCGGCAATTGTTTCGGCGGCCACACGCACACGCATGACGTGGAGCTGCAGGGTCGCCGCTATCGCATCGACAGCGGCTTCATCGTGCACAACCCCGATCACTACCCGTTGCTGACGCGGATGTTCGATCAGCTCGGCGTGGTGTCGCAGCCCACCACGATGAGCTTCTCGGTACACAACGAAGCCAGCGGACTGGAATACAACGCGGCTACGCTGGATACGCTGTTCTGCCAGCGGCGCAACCTGTGCTCGCCGCGCTTCATCGGCATGGTGCGCGACCTGATGCGTTTCTATCGCGAGGCGCCGGCGCTGCTCGACTTGCCGGGGGAAGGCCCCACGCTGGCCGACTATCTGGCCGAACACGGCTACGGCGCCGCGTTCCGCGATGAGCATCTGGTGCCGATGGCGTCGGCGCTGTGGTCGTCGCCGGCCGCGCAGATTCTCGGCTTCCCAGCGCGCTATCTGGCGCAGTTCATGGCCAACCACCAGATGCTGCAGCTCAGCGATCGCCCGCAGTGGCGCGTGGTGCGCGGTGGTTCGTCCACCTATGTGCAGGCGTTGCGCAAGCGCTGGCCCGTGCGCGAGCGGCTGAATTGCGCGGTACGCTCAATTCGCCGCCATGCCGCAGGCGCCGAGATCACCAGCGCCGCCGGCATCGAACATTTCGATCATGTCGTGCTGGCTTGCCACAGTGATCAGGCTCTCGCGTTGTTGAGCGATGCCGACGATCGCGAGCAGTCCATCCTCGGCGCGATGCCGTACCAGGCCAACGACACCGTGCTGCATACCGACGCCAGCGTGCTGCCGAAGCAGCGCAAGGCGTGGGCCGCATGGAACGCATGGCTGCCGCGCGATCCCGACGAGGCATGCACGGTCAGCTACTGCATGAACTTGCTGCAAGGCATCGAATCGCCGGAGCCCTTCGTGGTCACACTCAACCGCACGGCGGCAATCGACCCGAACAAGGTGCTGGCCCGCATGCAGTACCACCACCCGGTCTACAGCCATGCGTCGGTGGCCGCGCAGACGCGCAAGGCCGAGATCCAGGGCCAGCGAAACACCTGGTACGCCGGCGCGTACTGGGGCTGGGGATTCCACGAGGACGGCATGCGCAGCGCGGTCGACGTGGCTGCCGCACTCGGCGTGCGCTGGCCGGTTGGTGTGGGGGCCATCCACGCGGTCGAATCACGCGCCGAGGAGATCGCTGCGTGAACACCGAAGCACTCCAGGCGAGTTCGCCGCTGGCCAGCGCAGTGTACGAAGGCGTCGTGCGCCATCGCCGGCTGGCACCGCACCCGCATGCTTTCGATTACCGGATGGCCCAGCTCTATCTGGATCTGGACGAAGTCGATCGCGTGTTCAAGCAGCGCTGGCTGTGGTCGAACGAACACGGCAACGTCGCGCAGTTCCGTCGCAAGGATTATCTCGGCCCTACCGAACTACCGCTGGCCGAGGCCGTGCGTCAGCGCGTCGAAAAAGCCACCAGCCACCGCCCAGTCGGGCCGATCCGCGTGCTAACCCATCTGCGCTACTTCGGCCTGGTGTTCAACCCGGTCAGCTTCTACTACTGCTACGCCGAGGACGGCGTGACCCTAGTCTGCATCGTGGCAGAAATAACCAACACGCCGTGGAAGGAACGCCACGCCTACGTGCTGCCGATCGAGACCGCACACGTGCAGGGACGCGCGCTGCACTGGACCTTTCCCAAGAACTTCCACGTGTCGCCTTTCATGCCGATGGCGCGCGAGTACGACTGGAGCTTCACCGCGCCGGGCGACCATCTGTACGTGCACATGGATGTGCTGCGCGACGGCCAGCGCGAGTTCGACGCCATGCTCACCCTGCAGCGCAAACCCCTGACCGGCGCGTCGCTTGCCCGCGTGCTGTGGCGCTATCCGCTGATGACCGCGCAGGTGGTCGGGGCCATCCACTGGCAGGCATTGCGGCTATGGCTGAAGCGCAACCCTGTCCACGATCACCCTGCTATTCCCTGAAGCCGCATCGAGGTTCGCCATGAACGACATCGCCAAGACCTCCGACTACGAAAGCCCGAGGACCGGCGCCTTCGATCGCTTCCTGCGCCAGCAGTTACTCGGTCAACTGAGCCAGCTTCGGCACGGACGCTTGCTGCTGACCGATGATGGCGAGCAGCTCGAATTCGGCGACGCCGCTGCCGACCTGCAGATCCACATGGAGATTCTCGATTCGGCCTTTTATCGCGCCATCGCCACCCACGGCAGCGTGGGTGCCGGCGAGGCTTACATGGACGGCCTGTGGCGCTGCGACAATTTGGTGGGCCTGGTGCAGCTGCTGGTAAGCAACCGCGACATGCTCGACGGCATGGAGAGCGGCCTGGCCCGTCTCGGTGGCATGGCGATGCGCGGCTGGCATGCACTGCGTCGCAATACGCGCGATGGCAGCCGCCGCAACATCGCCGCGCATTACGACCTCGGCAACGATTTCTTCAGCCTGTTCCTGTCACCGGACCTGATGTACTCGTCGGCGATCTGGACGGATCCCTCCGACACGCTCGAGATCGCCTCGACGCGCAAGCTCGAACGCATCTGCCGCAAACTCGATCTCAAACCGACTGACCGGGTGGTTGAGATCGGTACCGGCTGGGGCGGCTTCGCGTTGTACGCCGCGCAGCACTACGGCTGCCACGTCACCACCACCACGATCTCACGCGAGCAACATGCGCTGGCCAGCGAACGCATCACGGCGGCAGGCCTGAGTGATCGCGTCACGCTGTTGCTCAAGGACTACCGCGATCTCGAAGGTCAGTACGACAAGCTGGTCTCAATCGAGATGGTCGAGGCGATCGGCGCGCCGTATCTGGACGTCTATTTCGAGAAGCTCGGAAGCCTGCTGAAACCCGATGGCCTGGCGCTTCTGCAGGCGATCACGATCGAGGATCACCGCTACGCGCAGGCACTGAGCTCGGTCGATTTCATCAAACGCCACGTGTTTCCCGGTAGCTTCATTCCGTCGATCAGTGCGCTACTCGCTTCGAAGACCCGCAGCAGCGATCTGGCGCTGACTCAACTGGAAGACTTCGGCCACTCGTATGCGCTGACCCTGAAAGCCTGGCGCGAACGCTTCATGGCGCATCTGCCGCAGGTGCGCGCGCAAGGTTTCGACGAGCGTTTCATCCGCATGTGGGAGTTCTATCTAGCGTATTGCGAAGGCGGTTTTCGTGAACGCTCGATCGGCGTGGCGCACCTGCTACTGGCCAAGCCCGGCAACCGGTGCGCGGCGTTGCTGCCGATGCTCGATACAGCCAGCGGGATGCCTGCATGAAATTCTGGGCCAGCCTCATCGGCTATCAGCTGGTCTGGTTCGCCGCCGTGATCGGCGCCGGGCGCGGACTGGCATGGCCGGGGATCGTCGGCATGCTGCTCTATGCCGCATGCCAGTTGGCTGCTGCACGTCATTACAAAGCTGACCTGTCCTTGATGGCGACGGCGATCGTGCTCGGGCTTCTGGTCGATGGCGGATTGATCTGCGCAGGACTGGCCAGCTATGCCGCACCTTGGCCATCCGCCATGTTGGCGCCAGCGTGGATCCTGGCGCTGTGGGCCACCTTCGCGATGACCTTCACCCAATCATTGAGCTGGCTGCAGACACGTCTCTGGCTCGCTGCATTGCTCGGAGCCATTGGCGGCCCACTGGCCTATCTGAGCGCTTCGCGCGGCTGGCATGTGGTGAACTTTGCCGATCCCGCGTGGCGTGGCTTGTTGTGGCTCGGCATCGGCTGGGCGCTGGCAACACCGGCGCTGGCGTGGCTGGCCAGACGCTGGTCGATCGACACCGCACCGACAGTGATTTCCCTGCAAGGTGATGCGCCATGAATCCGTGGATCCAGCTGGCCGTGTTGTGGCTGCTCGCAGCGTTGGTGATGAGCCTGGGTTGGCTGTGGCAACGCCCACGTTCCAACGCCGGTATCGTTGATGTGCTGTGGGCCGGTGGTGTGGGCGGCAGCGCGGTGCTGTTCGCCTTGCTCGGTGACGGTGACTTCTGGCCGCGCGTGATCCTCGCCGTGCTTGGTGGTCTGTGGGGAGTGCGGCTGACTGCGCATTTATGGACACGCGTTCGCGGTGAGCCCGAGGATGGCCGCTATCAAAACCTGCGTGCGCACTGGCATGGCAGCCAGTTGAAATTCTTTCTGTTCTTCCAGTTCCAGGCACTGCTGATCGTGCTGTTCTCGCTGCCGTTCCTGGCGGTGGCAGGCAACCCGCGCGCGCTAGGTCCGTGGATGCTCATCGGCATCGCGATCTGGCTGTTCAGCGTGATCGGCGAATCGGTCGCCGACCAGCAGCTTGCCCGCTTCCGCGCCGATCCGGCGCATCACGGGCACACCTGTCGCGATGGCCTGTGGCGCTATTCGCGTCACCCCAACTATTTCTTCGAATGGGTCCATTGGTTTGCCTACGTCTGCATCGCGATCGGATCGCCGATCGCGTGGCTAGCCTGGGCCGGGCCATTGGTGATGTATGTCTTCCTGCGCTGGATCAGCGGCATTCCGTATACCGAGACGCAGGCGCTGCGCAGCCGCGGCGACGATTACCGCGCCTATCAACGCAGCACCTCCATGCTGATTCCCTGGTTTCCGAAAAGGATCAAACCATGAACACTGCCGCCACGGCTTCCGACGAACTGCCACGGGAGCGCCCCGCCACTGGCCTGCTGGGCCTGGCCGAGCGAGGTCGCCTGCCCGATGCGTTGTTGCGGCAAGGCATCCGTCGCATGTGCGCGCAGCGCCTGCGTGAGGAAATGGTCGGCGGCCTGGATCGACAGGCCGCGCGCTTTGCCGAACGCATCGACATGCTGCGGCACAGCCCGGTGGCAATCCACACCGACGCGGCCAACGCGCAGCACTACGAACTGCCGCCGGCGTTCTTCGAGCTATGCCTCGGCAAGCGCCTGAAGTATTCGGGCTGCTATTACCCACGCGGCGATGAGTCGCTCGATCAGGCCGAGGAGGCCATGCTCAAGCTGTATGGCGAACGCGCAGAACTGGCGGATGGCCAGAAGATTCTCGAACTCGGTTGCGGCTGGGGCTCGCTCACGCTGTGGATGGGCGAACGCTATCCACACGCGAAGATCACCGCCGTCTCCAATTCGAACCAGCAGCGCGAACACATTGAGGCGAAGTGCCGCAAGCGCGGCCTGTTCAACGTGCGGGTGATTACCCAGGACGTGAATCAGCTCGAACTGGAAGCCGCGCAGTTCGATCGCTGCGTCTCGGTCGAGATGTTCGAACACATGCGCAACTACGAAATCCTGCTGGGCCGCATCGCCAGCTGGCTTCGACCGGGCGGCAAGCTGTTCGTGCACATCTTCGCGCACAGGACCCTGATGTATCCGTTCGAGACCGCGGGTGAGGACAACTGGATGGGCCGGCATTTCTTCACCGGCGGTCTGATGCCGGCCTCCGATACCTTGCTGTGGTTCCAGCGCGAACTGCAGATCGAGCAGCGCTGGCATGTCGACGGCACGCATTACCAGCGCAGCGCCAATCACTGGCTGGCGAACCAGGATGCACGCAAGGATCAGGTGATGGCCACGCTGACCGAAGCCTACGGCAGCAAGGCAGCGCCGCTGTGGTTCCAGCGCTGGCGCATGTTCTGGATGTCCTGCGCGGAACTGTTCGGCTACGCCGATGGCCAGGAATGGCTAGTGGCGCATTACCGGTTCGTGCGGCCCTGACCGTTCCTGTCTGCTGTCCCACCCACTTCGGAGCTATCGCATGCATTTGCCGAAGACATTATTGATGGTCTGTGGCCTGCTCATCGTCAGTGCCTGCGTTCACGCAAGCAGCCTGCCGCCGATCAAGCCGGTCGCGCATGTCGACCTGCCTCGCTTTATGGGCACCTGGTACGTGATTGCCACCATTCCCACCCGCTTCGAGAAGAACGCCTACAACGCGGTCGAGACCTACAAACTGCAGCCTGACGGCAATATCTATACCGCGTTCCGCTTTCACAATGGTTCGTACGGCAACCCGGTGAAGGCGATCCATTCCACCGGCTTCGTCAAAGCGGGCAGCGGCAATGCGGTGTGGGGCGTGCAGGTGTTTTGGCCGATCAAGGCACAATACATCGTGGCGTACCTGAAGGACGACTACAGCCAGACCATTGTTGCCCGCGACGCCCGTGATTACACCTGGATCATGGCGCGCACACCGACGATTTCCCAAGCCGACTACAACGCGCTGATAGCGCGTGTCAGGCAACTGGGCTATTCGATCGAGGACGTGCGCAAGGTCCCGCAGCAATGGCCTGAAACGGACAAGTGAAGGCCGTCGGTTGCGTCGTGTACTGAGCAGCATCCTGACAATGACGTTCAAAGTACAAGAAGCATTGCAACCGGATAGTGACCACCCATGTATGACTCTCGATCGCCCTTTTTTCTGCATCAGTACGCCCGGATGGCCGCGAGCTCGCTGCTAACGCTGTTGCTTTGCGGATGCCAAGCCGCGCTGTTCTCAGCGATTAATGCAACGTCCGGCGATCGCGGCCTCGACATGTGCAGCGGCGTGGTTTTCGATGCTGACCACCAATTGGCACTGGATGTATATGCCCCGCATGCGGCCCGTCATGCGCCGGTGGTGGTGTTCTTCTACGGTGGCAGCTGGAAGAGCGGCAAGCGACAATGGTATCGATGGGTCGGCGAGGTTTTGGCGCGGCACGGCATTGTTGCGGTGATCCCCGACTACCGCAAATATCCGCAGGCGCGGCTCGACGGTTTCATGCATGACGCTGCAGACGCAGTGGCATGGACGCACGCGCATGCTGCAGAATTTGGAGGTGATTCGGACACATTATTCGTGATGGGACATTCAGCCGGTGCGCACCTGGCTGCGTTGCTGGCCACCGACGCACGGTGGTTGAACGCAGTCGGTATGCACCCCGCGCAACTGTCCGGATTCATCGGTTTGGCCGGCCCCTATGATTTCCTGCCTTTGACCAACCCCGACTTCATCGACATGTTCGGTCACGACCAGCAGTCGCAGGAGCGATCGCAGCCGGTTTTCTTCGTGAACGGCGACGAGCCGCCCATGTTGTTGCTGCAGGGCACAGACGACCGTACTGTCGACCCGCGAAATGCACAGTCATTGGCCAAGTTGCTTCGCGACAAGAGTGAGCCGGTCACGGTACACATGTATCCGCACATCGGCCACATCGGCCTGCTGCTATCACTGTCGCCGCCATTGCAAGGAAGAGCACCGACGTTGCACGACATACTGCAGTTCATTCACGAGCGTATCGCGGCACCTGCGAATCATTGAGCGCTTGAGCATCACGAATGGCCACATTGCTGCTTTTAGTCGAGGGACGGTATGCCAGGTGGTGAGGTCAACCGGGAAGCAGGACAGATTGGAAATCATGGATCGTTGGCGCGATATTTCCGTGGCCGCGGCGCGCGTTGTGTCCCCATAAGCGTCCCCGAGACGCAAACCTGAATATCTACGCCATTGTTTTCTTTATTGGCTTTTCCTGATGTTCCCTTCAACCTTCCGTTCTTTATCGATTACAGCATTAGCCCCGCTATCGCCTTCAACATTGCCTACCTGCTCAAGGAAAGCTTCAGCCAGCGGTGGGACTACCAGCGCAAAGGCTGGACCCGGCGCATCTTCGACCAATGGCGCAAATCATTGCGTTGGCCGCGACTCACGTCATTCGAGAAATTCGCCGAACTGATCGAGCGGCATGGGGACGGTGTCACCACCCATTGCCACCCCGAGAACAAAGTCTCGCTTGGCTTCGTCGAAGGACTCAGCAACAAGATCCGCGTCCTCCAGCGAAGAGCCTACGGCCTGCGCGATCAGGAATACCTGCGCCTGAAAGTGCTCACCTGCATGCTGCCGGAGCTGTGAAATCGGGAAAAATCACCCACACGACTTCGCGAAGACCCAATTCGATGAAGAAGCCCACCTCGTGCCGGCTTTTTTGTACCTGATTTCTCAGCTACCGGGCGCCAGCGCCGCAAGCCGGTCCAATTCTTCTTCAATAAAGCCCGCCTCGATTCGTGCCGGTCGATTGAACGGACCGCGCAGGCTGACGCCCATGTAATCGCGCAGCAGCGCGAAGAACATGTCGACAGGCTCGACACCATCGCGCTCGCAGCAGTGCTGATACCAGCGGGTGCCGGCGGCGACATGAGCGACTTCCTCATGCAGGATCACTTCGAGGATTTCCACCGTGCGCGTATCGCCGAGGTGGCGCAGACGCTCGATCATGCCAGGGGTGACATCCAGTCCACGCGCTTCCAGCACACGCGGTACCAGAGCCATGCGGGCAGTGTCGTGATGCGCGGTTTTTTCGGCCATCGCCCACAGGCCATCGTGCGCGTCAAAGTCGCCGTAGGCATGACCCAGCTCGGCCAGCCGTTCGGACAACATGGCAAAGTGGCGCGCCTCGTCGTTGGCACAGCTGGCCCAGTCGCGGTAATACGCCTCCGGCTTGCCGCGGTAGCGGTAGACCGCATCCCACGCCAGGTTGATCGCGTTGAATTCGATATGCGCGACCGCGTGCACCAGGGCAGCGCGACCTTCCGTGCTGCCCAGTCCACGCTGCGGCACCTGGCGCGCGTTGACCAGTTGCGGTTTCGCCGGGCGGCCGGGCGCACCGATCGGTTCGGGCGGTGGCGAGGTGGGATCGGCACGCAGCTCGCCGGCCAGAAAGGCCTGCCAGGTTTCGTGGGTGAGGCGCAGTTTCTCGGCCAGGTCGGTGGCGTCAAGGCAGCGTTTGGCGGCAGCGTGAAGATCGGTCATGGAGTTCTTGTAGGAGCGCACCCTGTGCGCGATGCTCTTTGTCACGTCTTGCAAAAGCATCGCGCACAAGGTGCGCTCCTACGCTTGCAATGTGGGACGCTCAGACCACCCGTCGAGCGGCCTTGGCGTCATCCGAGCGCAGCATCTGGATCTGCTCCAGATAGCGCTGGTCGAGGCCGGTGACGTATTCGCCTGAGAAGCATGAGGTGTCGAACTGCTTGAGCGCCTCGTTGCCATCCTGCACGGCCCAGATCAGGTCCTTGAGGTCCTGGTAGATCAGCCAGTCGGCACCGAGCATCGTCTCTACTTCCTGCTCGGTATGCCCCGCAGCGACCAGCTCAGAGGTGGACGGCATGTCGATGCCATAGACATTCGGGTAGCGCACCGGCGGTGCAGCGGAGGCAAAGTAGACGTTCTTTGCGCCGGCGTCGCGGGCCATCTGGATGATCTGCTTCGAGGTGGTGCCACGCACGATCGAATCGTCAACCAGCAGCACGTTCTTGTTGCGGAATTCCAGGTCGATCGCGTTGAGCTTGCGGCGCACCGATTTCACCCGCTCGCCTTGCCCCGGCATGATGAAGGTGCGACCAATGTAACGATTCTTGACAAAGCCCTCGCGGAACGGAACGCCGAGCGCGCCGGCCAGCGCGCTGGCCGCAGTGCGCGCGGTATCGGGAATCGGGATCACCGCGTCGATGCCATGGTCGGGCCGCTCGCGCAGGATCTTCTCGGCCAGTTTCTCGCCCATGCGCAGGCGCGCCTTGTATACCGAGACGTCCTCGATCATCGAATCAGGCCGCGCCAGGTAGACGTATTCGAAAATGCACGGCGTGTGCAACGCGCCTTCGGCGCAGCGGCGGCTGTGCAGCTGGCCCTGATCGGTGATGATCACCGCCTCACCCGGCATGATGTCGCGCACGCGCTTGAAGCCCAGCACGTCGAACGCAACCGACTCGGACGCCACCGCGTACTCGCGACCTTCCGCAGTGACGCGTTCGCCCAGCACCAGCGGGCGGATGCCATGCGGGTCGCGGAACGCGAGCAGGCCGTAGCCCAGCACCAGCGCCACGCAGGCGTAACCGCCGCTGGCGCGCGCGTGCAAGCCTGCGACGGCCTTGAAGAGGTGATCAGGGGTCAGCTCCATCCGGTCCTGGATCTGCAGCTCGTGTGCCAGCACATTCAGCAGCACCTCCGAATCGGAATCGGTATTGATGTGGCGGCGGTCATCCTCGAACATCTCGCGGCGCAGCGTTTCGGTGTTGACGAGGTTGCCGTTGTGCGCGATCGCAATGCCATAGGGTGAATTCACGTACAACGGCTGCGCTTCGGCAGAACCTTCCGAACCGGCGGTGGGATAACGGCAGTGACCAATACCGATGCGTCCGCGCAGGCCGCTCATCGCCGCCTCGTCGAACACGTCGCGTACCAGCCCGTTGCCCTTGTGCAGGCGCAGCCGCGCGCCATCCACGGTGGCGATACCCGCAGCGTCCTGACCACGATGCTGCAGTACCGTCAATCCGTCATAAAGCGCCGATGCCACTTCGGTGGTACCGACAATGCCGATGATTCCGCACATGGTTGCAGCCTGCTTCAGTAATTCGTGGGGTGGGCGGCTGCGCTGGTCGCAGCCGCCGGTGACGCTGTGCGTGATGCCGCTGGTAGTGCGGACGTCGCGCCGGATATGGGGGCGCGCGGTGGCACCGACAAGTCATGCAGATGGTCGAGCACACCGGACGACTGGACCTTCTCGATCACCGCCGACGGCTTCAAATGTTCGCGCACATCGGCCGACACGCTGGCGGGCACGTTCTGCCCCAGCCACGCCGCGGCTTCCTGAAACTGCGGCAGCAGCACGGATTGCTGCCACCACGGCTCGCGCGTGAACGCAGTAAGCCCAACCAGGAAAACCAGCAGCGTCACGATCAATACGCCGCGCACGAAGCCGAACACCATGCCAAACATTCGATCGATGCCTGACAGACCGGTACTCCAGATCAACCGCCTTACTGCGAAACGCACCAATGCCCCGATGATCAGCACGGTGACAAAGCAGACGCCGTAACCGACGCAGTAGCGCAAGGTCGGCATCGAGATTATGTGTTCCAGATGCGCTGACACCACCGGACCAAACGCCCACGCCACCCAGAACGCTGCGATCCATATAACCAGCGACAGCACTTCGGAAATCAATCCACGGAAAAGCCCGATCAGGACAGACAGGGCCAGTACGCCGAGGATGATGCAATCGGTCCAGTTCATCTGTTCATCTACCTCGTTGGCACCATGAGTGGACCGCCACTGT
>Ga0302314_10005905_pt1 | contig 22245 bp, 20 predicted proteins | sample III_Palsa_N2_3_FD_200533 | JGI IMG/M metagenome (GOLD analysis project Ga0302314, IMG submission 200533) | Peat permafrost microbial communities from Stordalen Mire near Abisko, Sweden - III_Palsa_N2_3 | ecosystem: Environmental > Terrestrial > Soil > Palsa > Peat permafrost | place: Sweden...
GCCCTGCGCGGGCGGCGACCACTTCGTGGTGTGTGATCCGCTTCGCGTCGCTCCTCCGGTTGGTCGGCACAATTCTTTGTTTGCGACCAACGGGAGCACCACCGCGAAGCGGATTACATGTCACGAAGTGACCGCTGCCCGCGCAGGGCGCTTTTGGTTTTTAGCCGCGCGCTTTGGCGAGGACGAGAGGTTGGTAGTAGCCGCTTTCGCGGGGCATAAGGCAGCGAATGTCGGAGAAGCCGGAGGAGGCGAGCGCGGCGGTTAACTCTTCGCGGGGCAGGCAGCGGTACTCGGAGTGAAAGGAGTAGGTCTGCCAGGTGTCTCTTGCGCGGGTGGTGATGTTGAGGTGGAGGGTGTAGCGGTTGGAGTCGATCCAGTCCCAGACCTGGTGGACGATGCGGCGGGTGCCGTTTTCGCCGAAGAAGGCGGGGGATTGCATGGTGGGGTGGTCGAGCAGGATCTGGTCGTAGTCGCGGATGCTGGCGAGGAAGAGGCCGCCGGGTTTGAGCTTGCTTGCGATGGCGCGGGCGGCGGATTGAAGCTGGTCCGGATCGAGGTGGGGCAGGGCGTTGTCGAGGGTGGCGACGACGTCGAAGGAGGCGTTGGGAATCTCGGCGAGCGAGGTCATGTCGGCGACGTGGAAGTCGATGGAGAGATTGCGGAGGGCGGCTTCGTGGCGGGCGCGGGCGACGGCGGCGGGGCTGAGGTCGGAGGCGGTGACGCGGTGGCCGAGCTGGGCGAAGCCGAGGGCCTGGGTGCCGATGCCGCAGGCGCAGTCGAGGATGTGGAGCGGGGAGGCGGAGGTTTCTGAGGCCAGGACGGCGCTGAGGATCTTAGCCTGACGGGCGATGGAGGTGTCCCAATCCTCGAAGATGAGGTGGTAGTGGTCGGCGAGGGCGTCGTAGAAGCTGAGGACTGGCTCGGTCATGGGCTCCGTGTGGCGTGGTGTGGGGCGGAGAAATCCTGGAAACAGCGTGAAAACGGCTTAAGGTTTGCAGACTCCACTTCTAGAATAGAGGTCTATGGGGTTTACGGAACATTACGAAGTGGTGATTGTCGGGGCAGGGCATGCCGGGTGCGAGGCGGCGATGGCTGCGGCACGGATGGGGCTGCGGACGGCGATCTTCACGTTGAACCTGGATTTGATTGCGCAGATGAGCTGCAATCCGGCGATCGGCGGGGTCGCCAAAGGACACCTGGTGCGCGAGATCGACGCGCTGGGCGGGGTGATGGGCGAGGTCGCGGATGCGTGTGGGATCCAGTTTCGGCTGTTGAATACGTCACGGGGTCCGGCGGTGTGGTCGCCGAGGGCGCAGTGCGATAAGCAGCTTTACCGGGTGAAGATGCGGGAGGTTCTGGAGGGGCAGAGGAACCTTTTTATTAAACAAGCGGAGGTGGTCGATCTCGTCTTTGACGAGATCGAGGGGGTAGGGGATAGGGGACAGGGTGTAGAAGAACAACGGTCGGTCGAGGATGGTGGTGGTTTGCGGCTTCGCCGCGTCTCGGGCGTGCGGCTGCGGGATGGACGGGTGGTGCTGGCGGGGGCGACCATTGTGACGACGGGGACGTTTTTGAATGGGTTGATTCATTGTGGGGAGCAGCAATATACGGCGGGACGGAGTGGGGAGCCGGCGAGTGTGTTGCTGGGTGAGGCGCTGAAGCGGCTGGGGTTGCGGGAGTGCCGGTTGAAGACGGGGACGCCGCCGAGGCTCGATGGGCGGACGATTGAGTGGGAGAAGTTTCAGGTGCAGCCGGGGGATGTGGATCCCACGCCGTTTAGCCATCGGTCTGCATTCAGGAAGACGGGTGTGCCGCCGTTGCGGCAGATCAACTGCCATATTGCGCGGACGACGGACGAGACGCTGCGGCTGATTCGTGAGAATGTGCACCGGTCGCCAATGTACTCGGGGCAGATCGAGGCGGTGGGGCCGAGGTATTGTCCGTCGATCGAGGACAAGGTGGTGCGGTTTCCGGATAAGGCGGGGCACCAGTTCTTTCTTGAGCCGGAGGGGTTGAATACGCATGAGGTGTACATCAACGGGATGAGTACCAGCTTGCCGATGGAGGTGCAGGCGGCGATGGTGCGGTCGATTCCGGGGCTGGAGAATGCGGAGATGCTGAGGCCGGGATATGCGATTGAGTATGACGCGATCGACCCGACGGAGCTGGATCGGACGCTGAAGGTGAAGCGGTTTGAGGGGCTGTATCTCGCCGGGCAGATCAATGGGACGAGTGGGTATGAAGAGGCCGGATGCCAGGGGTTGATGGCGGGGATCAATGCGGCGCTTTATGTCAGGAACGAGGCGGCGTTTACGCTTGATCGGACGGAGGGGTATACGGGGATTCTGATCGACGATCTGATCTCGAAAGGCACCGATGAGCCGTATCGGATGTTTACGTCGCGGGCGGAGTTTCGGCTGCACCTGCGGATCGACAATGCGGACAGGCGGCTGACGCCGCATGGGCGGCGGCTGGGGCTGATTGGTGATGCAGATTGGGCGGAGTTTGAGGCGAAGCAGGTAAGGGCGGCGGCGTTTCAGCGGCTGCTCGAGACGGCGCAGGTAAGGGTGGCTGAATTACCCATTGACGTCGCAGAGAGGCTGGACGGCGATGCGGCGCAGGTGACGGGGCAGACGTTTGCGCAGTTGTTGAAGCGGCCGGAGGTGCAGTTGGAGGAGATTGCGGGGCTGTTGCGGGAGCGGTTGGTGGGAGAGGTGTTTGCGGAGTGGGCGGCGGCGATGGACTCTGCGGAGCGGCTGCCTGCGTGGGTGCGGGATGAGATGAAGGGGGTTGAGACGGAGATCAAGTATGCGGGGTATCTCGACAAGCAGCTACGGTCGATTGCGAAGATGAAGAAGGCGGAAGGGCGGGCGATTCCGGTTTGGTTTGATTACGGAAGCGTGAGTGGGCTTTCGAATGAAGTGCAGCAGAGGCTGGAGCGGGTGAGGCCGGGGACGATTGGGCAGGCGAGCCGAATTGCGGGGGTGACGCCGGCGGCGGTGTCGCTGGTGAATATCTATATCGAGATACAGGGTAGAGGGCGGGTCCTCCCGTACGGAGCCCCTGCGCGGGGGGCGGTCCCATCGTGACGTGTGATCCGCTTCGCGGTGGTTGCCAATAAAGATTGTGCCGACCATCGGTCGGACCTCGCGAAGCGATCACACACCACGAAGTGGTCGCCGCCCGCGTAGGGCGTTTTTCTGCTTTGTATCTTGTGAGAGGCTTCGTGCGTCTAATGACCGAGGGCCGAAGATGATACCGAGCGGAGTGAAGCTGGCGATTGCAGTGGTTTTGGTCTGTGGGCTCGCACTGGGGATAAAGCACATGGCGATGGGACAGGCAGCACAGAAGGGACCCGTTCCGGTTGCGTTAGTGGATGAGGTTGTGCAGCCGGGGCATCCGAAGCATGAGACGGCAGTGTTTGCGGGCGGGTGCTTCTGGGGTGTGCAGTCGGTCTATAACCGGGTGAAGGGCGTGACGGGGACGACGGCTGGCTACTCTGGCGGAAGCGCGAGCACGGCGACGTATGACCAGGTGACGACGGAGACGACGGGACATGCGGAGTCGTTGAAGATTGTGTATGACCCGGCAAAGATCAGCTATGGGACGTTGCTGCGGATTTACTTCAGCGTGGTCGCGGATCCGACGCAGTTGAACCGGCAGGGGCCCGATGTGGGGACGTCGTACCGGTCGGCGATCTTCTATACGAACGATGAGCAGAAGAAGGTCGCAGAGGCGTACATCGCGCAGCTTGATGCGGCGCATGTGTATCACGCGAAGATTGTGACGCAGGTGGTGCCGCTGAAGGGCTTCTACGATGGAGAGGACTACCACCAGGACTATGCGGATAAGAATCCGAATAACCCGTATATCCAGGTGTGCGATGTGCCGAAGATGGCTGCGCTGAAGGTGGAGTTTCCGGAGCTGTTCAAGACGTATAACGGGCACTGATGACAAGCATGTCCTGCCGGACGGGCGCCCTGCGCGGGCGGCGGTCACTTCGTGACATGTAATAGCGTCGCGTCGCTCCTCCCGATGGTCGGCACAATCTTCAGTTGGGACCGACGGGAGCACCGCTCCAAGCGATTACACACCACGAAGTGGTCGCCGCCCGCGTAGGGCGCCTGTCCGGCAGGACGTTCGTCTTTCTCTTCCTGAATCTACTGCTCGATCTCGCCTTCGGGCTCGTCGGTGGGGTCGTCGATCTCGGCCTGGAAGCCTTCCAGGAGGCGTTCCAGAAAAGCTTCGGGGTCGATCTTCATGTTTTGCATCTGGTGGGCCAGGGCGATGTGGCGGGCGAGGTCGGCGAGGACGATGCCCCAGGCGAAGGGGTCTTCCCAGGCGCCGCTCTGAATGCTCACGTGCTGGCCCTTCTCGGCGATCCAAACACGCATTACTTCAAATGAGGCTTTGTCGCGCTGTGCGGCGGCGGGGACGTCGAGGTATTTCGTGGAGGCCATGGAAACTCCTTGGTTGGGTGGCCGTCTTGGGAGGGAGAGCGGTGTCTCGATTATGGCATCCATGCGGGCAGGATGGGGTGGTTTTGGACAGGATTTCCACGGCATCCACAGGAGCGCTGAGGACGCACAGGACGGCACCCCAAAGTGTGCCGTGATCCGTCGCCAAACGAGACTAAACTTAAGAGGTCGTGGAGAGTGGCGTAACGCAATGGGATGGATGTTTCCTGGCTGCGCACCCAGCGATTTTGAGAGACAGGGTTGAACCCGGGTCTTAATACGACAACGGAGATTGAACACCTGCTATGGCCTCTTTCGCACATCTGACTGCTTCCGACAACGAGGGTTTGCCCTCATCCATCCACACCGAGGTTGCGATTCTTGGTGCGATGCTGCTGGACAGCGTCGCGATCAGCGATGCTACGGGCAAGCTGAAGGCGGACGACTTCTCGCTGGACTCGCACCAGAGGATCTACCGGTGCATTATCGACCTGATGGCCGGTGGGCATGGCGTCGATTACCTGACGGTCCGGGCAGAGCTGGAGAAGCGCAGAGAAATTGATTCGATCGGTGGGCCAGGGTATCTGGCATCGCTGACTGAGGGGATTCCGCGGAACTTCAACATCGAGAGCTATGTCCGGATTGTGAAGGACAAGAGCCTGCTGCGGCAGTTGATGGGGATCTTCCACGACGGGGCGATACGGGCTTCGGACCAGAGCGAGAATGCGATTGATGTGCTGGGGGATGTCGAGGCGCGGCTGGCGGAGGTGGCGGACTCGGCGATTCAGCGGGGGTTCTCGGGGATCGCGGATATTGTGCAGTCGAGCTTCGGGTCGATCGACAAACTGTATGAGCAGGGTCGTGAGATTACCGGGCTGAAGACGCACTATATCGAGTTCGACAGGATGACGAGTGGGTTGCAGGAGTCGGAGCTGATTATTATTGCGGCTCGGCCTTCGATGGGTAAAACGGCGTGGGCGATCAACATTGCGCAGAATGCGGCGGTGCATGATGGCAAGGTGGTGGCGGTGTTCTCGCTTGAAATGTCGAAGGAGAGTTTGCTGCGAAGGATGCTGGCCAGCGAGGCGCTGGTGAACTCGAGGAAGATTCAGACGGGGTTTTTGCCGAAGGAAGATAAGGGCAAGCTGCTGGCGGCGCTGGAACGGCTGATGGAGTCGAAGATGTTTATCGACGATACGCCGGGTATTTCGCTGGCGGAGATGCGGGCGAAGGCGCGGCGGCTGAAGCAGCAGGAGGGGCGGCTGGACCTGATCCTGATTGATTATTTGCAGCTGATGACGGGGTCGGTAGGTGGGAATCAGAAGAAGTTTGAGAACAGGACGCAGGAGGTCTCGTCGGTGTCGCGCGGGTTGAAGGCGCTGGCGAAGGAGATGCGTGTGCCGGTGGTGGCGCTGTCGCAGCTTTCGCGTGGTTCGGAGCAGAGGACGGGCGATAAGAAGCCGCTGTTGAGCGACCTGCGTGAGTCGGGATCGATTGAGCAGGACGCCGACGTGGTGGCGTTTATCCATCGCGAAGAGTACTACAACCGCGAGGATGAAGACCTGAAGGGTAAGGCCGAGATCATCATCGCCAAGCAGAGAAATGGGCCGACGGGGAGTGTGCATCTGGCGTATATGTCGGACTACACGCGGTTTGAGAATCTTGCGGATGGTGGCGGCGGTGGTGGTGGCGGGGAGTACTAAGACGCGTCGTTGAAGGACGCGAACTTTCCGGTCGTCGATGGCCGATTGAGCGCAGACAGTGCTTTAAGGCAGGGCTATGATTGGGGCGATTTTCATGGGCCAATATTCTTGCAGTCTGCTTTGAGAGGCTGGGAAGGAACTCTGCCATGTGTGCTCCCCTGAGATGTCTTTCGTTGACTGCATTTTTTCTTGTGCTGCTTACCGTTGCCTCTCCTCGGGCGTGGGGCGATACCTACGTCTTCAAATCTCTGGGGTCTATTCCGGATAGCAATCTGTGGGGAATTACTGCGTCCGGGACGGTCGTGATTGAGGCGGAGCTGGGCATACCGGACGATATTGCTTACCTGGTATTCCCGGTGGATGGACCGAGCTATGAGGTCGGCGATCCGCCGCCTTTCACGTACGACGATGGAACGTTTGGGTGTACTCCGGTGACTTCGGCTGGGGTGACATGGGATCCGGATGGTGGTTCGACGACGTGCAATGGCAGCCGGGAGGAGTATGTGGGGTATTACACGCCGGCTGGATCGTTGACGCAGACGACAGGCGTGTTCACTGGGCCGTCGTTGTCGGATCTGTTCGCGGGGCCCGGGATTCCTGACTTATCGAGTTACTATGTGGTCGATGTGTTCCTGAATAGCGCAGGGGATTTTGTGTGGCCTGGGCCGGGTGGGTACGACGAGGCGATTGATGTGGGGGCGACGGCGGCGACTCCGGAGCCGGGGACGCTGCTGTTGGTGGCCAGTGGAGCGGCTGCGCTGCTGGGCGCGTGGCGGCGACGGTTGGCGCGGGGCTGAGAATACATTCTGGAAAGTGTTGGCTGGCAATCTACGGTTGCGATCGGGAGGGATGCGGGTAGAATCGCTCCCATCGACTGAGCGACGTGTTGCGTCAGCGCAGTTCGAAATGTTGTAGGAGAGTGCGAGGTTTGTTCGCCTGAGGGAATGTTCTTGTTCAAGATAAGTCGCTTTGGTTTGCCGGTCGTGCTCTTCGGTGTAGGGCTGAGTGTCTTTGCTGGCGCGCAGACGACGGCGGCTTCGTCGGGCACGTTTGTGCTGCACAAGTTTGCCAAAGCGATTGGGAAAGAGACGTACTCGATTGAGACAAAGGGCGATCAGTACACGCTGAGCTCGCACTTTTTGTTTACGGATCGTGGGTCGCCGGTACCGTTGGAGACGAGCTTTGTGGCGCGGGCGGCGGATATGGCTCCGGTGAGTTACAGCGCGAAGGGGCGGTCGTCGCGGCTGTCGGTGATGGAGGATTCGGTTGCGGCAAACGGTGGTTCGATTGCGATTACTCGCAATGGGAAGAGCGAGACGATAGCGCCGAGTGGGGCGTGGTTTGTGACTGATGGCTACTCGCCGGTGGCGATGGAGGAGCAGATGATGCGGTGGTGGATGCTGCATGGGAAGCCTGTGGAGTTCACGGTGTATCCGTCGGGCGCGACGGTGCGGATTGAGGCGGCGAAGGCGCTGACTGTGGGTGGGCATGCGGAGCAGGGATATACCGTCGCGGGGTTGATCTGGGGCGAGGAGTCGCTTTGGATGGATGAGGCGAAGAACCTTGTGGCGCTGGTGAGTACGGACGCGGAGTTCGATCACTTTGAGGCGGTGCGGGAGCCGTATGAAGAGAACCTTGGGGCGTTTATCTCGGCGGCGGTGGAGGCCAATCTGGCGGTGCTGGCGAAGCTGAGTGCGACGGCACGGATGGCTCCGGCGAAGACGCTGGCGATTGTGGGTGCAACGCTTGAGAACACGACGGGAGCAGGTGCGGGCAAGGCTGTACCGGACTCGGTGATTGTGATCGAGGGTGGGGTGATCAAGGCGGCTGGGCGTGCGAGCGAGGTGAAGATTCCGAAGGGAGCGACTATCGTGGATGCGCGAGGGAAGTATGCGATTCCGGGGCTTTGGGATATGCATGCGCACTATGAGCAGGTGGAGTGGGGGCCGATCTACCTGGCGGCGGGCGTGACCTGCGTGCGCGATGTGGGGAACGAGTTCGACTTTATCCGGACGGTGCATGAGCAGTTGGATCGCAAGCTGAATCCGGCGATTGGGCCGCATCTGGAGTTTGCCGGGATTATCGATGGGACGGGCCCGAGGGCGCTGGGAGCGGTGTTGGCGGATACGCCGGAGCAGGCGGCGGTGCTGATCGGGAACTATAAGGCTGCGGGGGCGCGGCAGATCAAGATCTATAGCTCGGTGAAGCCGGATGTAGTGAAGGCGATTGCGGTGGATGCGCATGCGCGAGGGATGACGGTGACCGGGCATATTCCGGATGGGATGACGGCGATCGATGGCGTGAACGATGGGATGGATCAGATCAATCACATCCAGTACGAACTGCCGTACTTTACGCAGCAGCCAAAGAGTGCGGATGGGAAGCCGGACCGGACGAAGCCTCCGACGGTGGATTTCGACGGGCCGAGGGCGAAGGAGCTGATTGCGGTGCTGAAGGCGCACCATACGGTGCTCGATCCGACGGTGGCGCTGTTTGAGACGTTTCTGCATACAAAGCCGCTCGATCAACTGGAGCCGGGGTTGGATCATGTTCCGGCGCAGTTGAAGGAGGCGCTCGATAGCCCGGCTGCGCCTGCGGAGCGGGCTGCTCTGACGGAGGCGCGGTGGCAGGCGATTCTGGGGACGCTTCGTGCCTTGCATGCGGCGGGGATTCCGATTGTGGCGGGAACGGATCAGGCGATTCCGGGGTACTCGCTGCATCGGGAGATTGAGCTGTATGTGGATGCCGGGTTTACGCCACTTGAGGCGCTGCAGTCGGCGACGATTGAGGCGGCGAAGGCGCTGGGTGTGGAGGGCGAGGCTGGGTCGATCGACGTGGGCAAGCGGGGGGATGTGCTGCTGCTCGATGCGGATCCGCTGGCGGATATTCACAATACGCGCAAGGTGTGGAAGACGGTGGCGGCAGGGGCGGTGTATGAGCCGGGGCCGTTGTGGAAGAGCGTGGGGTTTGCTCCGTAAGACGAAAGCGCCCTGCGCGGGCGGCGGGCACTTCGTGCCGTGTGATCCGCTTCGCGGTGCTCCTCCCGTTGGTCGGCACAATCTTCTGTTGCGACCAGCGGGAGCACCACGCGAAGCGATCACATGTCACGAAGTGACCGCCCTGCGCGCAGCGGGCCCGTCCGGCAGGACATGGGTTTATTTGCTGCGAAGCTGCTGGACAAAAGCCGCGATGCGGCTTGTGAAGCTCTGAGTGACGCTTGGTTCGTTCGATGTGAGCCGCTGGGTCGCGAGACCTGGGACGTAGCCGCAGAGGCGTTTGGTTTCGGTGCCGAGCCATGGAGCGAGGAGATCTTCATTCGCGGCCCAGTTGAGCCACTCGCCGACTTCAGTCTTCAGGAGCGATTCGAGCCTGGGATCGTCTTGTGCGGCGATTGCGGCATCTTCGAGGAAGGCGCAGATCTTCAGGATTGGAGCGAGATTTTGCTCGTCCAAAGCACGCTCAAGTGCGGGTAGAAGAATGGCTCCCATCACAACAGTGGGGAGATGCTCTTTGTCGTCCAGATGCATTGCTACGTATGCGGGGCCGAGAGCGGGCAGACGCTCGAGCAACTCCGGGACCATGGTCTCGTAGGTCATGAGGTCATTCTACGGAAGATACTTTGCGCAGTTCTATTGGGGCAGAAGGCTTCTGCGCATGAGGGCTTGCTTAAGGACGCGGTTGGCTGCGGGAGACAGGGTGATGTGCCGGGGTAGTTTTGCTCGCGTGACGCCGGGGGAGGCGTTGGGGACAAGGTTCGGGGGCCAGAGGGGGTCGGCGGCGGCGATGGGGCCGAGGGGAATGTCGGCGATAGAGGTCTTGGCATCGGCGTTGAGGGCGTCGATGAAGGTGTTGGCGACGACCGCATAGCCGGTGTTGGTGGGGTGGATGCCGTCGAGCGAGAAGAAGCCGCCGAGGAAGCTCGCGGTACCGTTGTAGCCGTTGATGGTGAGGCCGTTGGTGGCGATCTGGGTGAAGAGGGCGTTGATGTCGACCAGCGTGGCATTGGCGACCTTGGCCTGCGCGGCGATGACCTGGTTGTAGCCGGTGACGTTGGCCTGGACGGTGGCGACCTCGTCGGCGGTGAGGACGCCAGCATCGGAGAGGGTGGTGGTCTGGGTGCCGGCGAGGATGGCGCTGATCTCGGCCATGCCCTCGGGGGTGACGAGGTCGCCGGAGGTGATGCCGAAGAGAGCGCTGAGCGCGGCGACGGGATAGCCGGTGCCGGCGGAGTATTCGGCGAGGAGGAGCGTGGCGGGGGTGAGGTAGGGGACGAGGGTGACATCGGGGATGTTGGCGAGGACGAGGTGGGCGTTGGTCTGGGTGGTGAGCTGCTTGATGAGGGCGGTGTATTGGGTGGTGAAGTCGGCGACAGAGGTCATGCTGGTGGGCGTGCCGGTGAGGTCGGCGACGATGGCATCGTTGTTGCCCGCCCAAATGAAGATGGTGGTGGGGCTGGCCTTGATGGCGAAGGTGGCCTGGGAGTTGTCTTCGCCGTAGCCGAGGCCGGGAAAGCCGAGGACGAGCTCGGTGATGATCTCCTGGTTGGTGGTGGGGGCGGCGGAGGGAACGGTGTTGGCGATGTCGTTGAGGTAGGCTCCGGGGACGGCGAGATCGGTGACCTGTGTGGCGGGGTTGTCACGGCCGGTGGTTATGCCTGGAGCAGATGTGATGACGAGCGGGCTGATGGACTGGAGGAGGAGCGTGGCGGGTGCTCCGGGATAGGCGATGAGAGCCTGGGTGATGGGGAAGCTGGCCTGGGTGGCAACAAGTGGAGCCCAGCCGTGGACCTCGGCGACGTCGAGGAGGGAGCTGCTTTGGTAGCCGGCGGTGAGGGAGTCGCCGAGGAAGACGGTGGTGGAGAAGTTGGCGGCGTTGGCGGCTTCGGCGGCGGAGTTCTGGGTTGGGGTGGAGCTGGCCGAGTTGCCGCTGCTGCAACTGATGAGGGTCGCGAGGGCGACTGAGATGGTCAGGGCCAGAGAGGCGCGGCGCAGGGCGTTGAGCGAATAGGGTGAATGGCCATTCATTCTCGGGGCGGAGGCTGGGACACAGGGCGTTGTGGCGGATACGTTCATGGTGGAGAACCGGACCTTCCCTGCGGCCGCTTGGGGAGTTCGGCGTGGCCGCTGCGGTGCTTGATCGGACGCAGCTTTGTATCACAGGGAGGGTGAGATGGGGAATGGCTGGTTGCGGCGGAGTGCGAGGCGAAGGGCTGGCTGTGGAAATGAGGCGGTTAGGATAAGGGCTGGCGTCCGCGTGGGAGATGTGCGCGGAGCGAGTTCTGTCGGGGTGCGTCTTGACGAGTTGGTTGGAGTTGGATGAGCAGCGGCTGGTGGGGAACTTCGGTGCGCTGCGGGGTGTGTTGCGCGAGGCTGCTGGCGGGGACGCGGAGCTGCTGGCGGTGATCAAGGCGAATGCGTATGGGCATGGAGCTGCTGCTTGTGCGCGGATGCTGGCGCGAGGCGGAGCGGAATGGCTTGGCGTGACGGATGTGCGCGAGGGCATTGCCGTGCGGGCGGCGCTTGCGGGGGCTGCGCACGCGCGAGTGCTGGTGATGTCTGGGATGAGTGGGGAGCTGGATGAGGCAAGGGCGGTCGTGCGTGAGGCGCTTACGCCGGTGATCTGGGCCAGGGAACATGTGGCGGTGCTGGCTGAGGCTCGGAGGCTTGAGGGAGCGAGCGAACCGGTTCGGGTGCATCTGGAGATCGATACGGGGATGGCTCGGCAAGGTGTGGCTTCGGGCGCTATGCTCGAGGCTTTGCTCGGGGTAATTGCGAGTGGGGAAGCGTTGCGGCTCGATGGTGTGTTTACCCACTTCGCCTCGACCGAGGTTGCGCACTCGGCGCAGACGGCGGAGCAGATGCGGCGGTTCGAAGAGGCGATAGGGCAGGTCGCGGCTGCGGGATTGCGGCCCGATTGGGTGCATGTAGGGAACTCGTCGTTCCTGGACAATGGGGCGGATCGCGACGCGCTGGGTTGGGTTCGGGCGATGGCGGAGCGTGTGGGTGCAAAGCCGATGGCTCGGGCTGGACTGGGGCTGTATGGATATCTGCTGCCGATTGAGGGTGCGGGTGCGGACGATGTGGAGAGAGCGCGGGCGCTGGTTCATTCGGTGATGTGTTGGAAGACGCGGGTGATTGGCGTGCGCGAGGTCGAGGCGGGCGCGACGGTTGGGTATAACGGGATCTTCGTTGCGGATCGCGCGATGCGGCTGGCGCTGCTTCCGGTTGGTTATGCGGATGGATTGCGGCGGGAGTTATCGGGGTCGAATGCGCGGGCGGGTGGTTGGGTTCTGGTACGCGGCGAGAAGGCGGCGATTGTGGGACGCGTGTCGATGAACCTGACGGTGGTTGATGTGAGCGCGATTGCGGGCGTGCATGTCGGCGATGAGGCGGTTCTGCTGGGCGATGGCGTGAGTGCGGACGATCATGCGCGGATCGCGGGGACGATTGCGTATGAGATTCTCTGCGGTGTGCGCGCGCAGGGTTGATTGCGCTGGGTCATTTGCTTCGTGGGCTTGGGGCCGTTAAGATCATGGGTGTTAGGAAATGAGGGCTTACCGGATGGAATCGAATACTACGGCGCGGCGCACGGAAGACATCGCGCTCGATCTGCTGAAGTTTGTTGCGGCAACGGCGAATGTGGGCGGCAAGGCTGCAGGGGCGACGGGGTTTGGTGTGCCGAGTTCGGCCAAGGCCGACGACCAGGTGACCAGCCTGCTGGAGCTGTATGCGCGCTGCCGTCAGGCGGTCGAAGCTCCGCTCGAAGACTAGCTGCTTGTGGGTGAGTCGATAGGACAACAAGACCGTACGGCGGCGCTGCGGGTTGCGGTGGTGGGCGCTGGCGCGTTCGGGCGAAACCATCTGCGGGTGTATCACGAGCTTGCGCTGGCTGGTGCGGGCGTCGAGCTGGTTGCGGTGGTCGATCGCGATCCGAAGGCGCTGGAGACAGCGAAGACGCTGTATGGCGTTGCTGCGTTCGAGACCGTTGAGGCGATGCTTGCGGCTGAGTTGCGGCTCGATGCGGCTTCGGTGTGTGTGCCTACGGTGCATCATGCGACGGCTGCGGAGCCGCTGTTGCGGGCCGGCGTTGATGTGCTGATCGAGAAGCCGCTTGCGGCGACGCTCGAGGAGGCAGATCGGGTTGTGGCGCTGGCTGCTGAGCTTGGACGCGTGGTGCAGGTGGGGCATCTGGAGCGGTTCAATCCGGCGGTTGCTGCGGCAAGAGAGCATTTGAACAAGCCGATGTTTTTCGAGGTCCATCGGCTGAGCATTTTTACACCACGTTCTCTGGACGTCGATGTGGTTCTCGACCTGATGATTCACGATCTCGATATTGTGTTGAGTCTGGTTGGATCTGCGGTGCGCGAGGTGCGTGCGGTGGGGCTGCCGGTGCTGTCGGGCAAGGTCGATATCGCGAATGTGCGGATCGAGTTTGAAAACGGCGCGATTGCGAACTTTACGGCCAGCCGGGTGAGTACGGAACGGGTGCGGAAGCTGCGGTTCTTTCAGGCTCGGCAGTATCTGTCGCTCGACTTCGCCAGGCAGGATCTGCTGGTGATCGATGCGCCGGATGTGCGGGCGCTGGCGGGGCTCGATGCAGCGGGGCTGGCGGCGCTGCTGGGGTCTATGTCTGGTTCGGGGTCTGGCTCGGCGCAGGGTGGGCAGGAGCATCCTTCGACGGGGCTAGGGTTGCGCAAGGTCGAGGTGGAGCAGGGTGAGCCGCTGCGGCTTGAGCTGAGCGCGTTTCTTGAGGCGGTGCGGACGCGGAACAGGCCTGTGGTCTCGGGTGAGGATGGGCGGGCGGCGCTGGCGTTGGCGCTCGAGGTGAATGCGGCGATTCGGGCGCATGCGCTGCGAGCTGGGTTGATGCTCGGGTGATTCCTGTTTGAAGGGGTATGCCCACCACTCCCCTACTTCTGGCGCGAAGGTGCTTGTTTTGTTGGGGTTGGAACGATTCGCCCGGTTAAAATCGTGCATTGATTCGGATTGCGGCTAAAATCCTCATTTCATTTGGGTTATAGGAAACGAAAGAGCCCCGGCAGTTTGCCGGGGCTCTTTCTTGATGCCAACTCTATTTGCTTTATTTTGTGAGAGATAGATGGTGTGGGGGTTGACAGATGAGTTGTCCTGCCGGACGGGCGCATGCGGCGAGCGGTGGTCACTTCGTGACCTGTTTCAGCTGTGCTCGCCCATATCTCTGTAATCTCTCTTCCCTTTGCTTCGCCCTTACCTTTGCTTCGCGCACGGTTTTGCGAGCGGGAGGTTCAGGGATGGCAAAGGCCCTTTGGCTTCCAATCCGATATGAGGGTTGTTGGCGGCTGCGCGCTGTCGTGAAGGATGAGCACGACGCCCCGGCGCAGCTCCTTGCCGGTGGCCATGAGGAGCATAGGAAGGCCTGCGTCCACGAGGACGACGTTGCCGGGGCCCTGGGCGTTTTGCACGCCTGCTGAGGTTTCGAGGCAGGTGTCGCCGGTGAGGGTGTAGAAGGCCTCCATGCCGGAGTGGATGTGCAGGGGGGCGTTCATGCCGGGAGAGAAGATGGATTGCATGTAGACGGCCTCATAGGACACGCCGGGTTTGGTGGCGATGGGGCCTACGCGTGCGACGAAGGTTCCGGAGGGGTGCCAGGAGGCGTTGGCGAGGGTGAAGAGCCAGATCTTGCCGAGGGAGTCAACGACGGTGCTGCGGGAACCCTGGGCGGCCTCGGCCTGCTGGTGGTCGGGATAGGTGGAGAGATACCAGAAGAAGGGTTCGGGAGGGAGTTCGCCGATCTGCTGCTTCGCGGTGAAGCAGGCGGGGCCGGGGACCTCATTCGGATTCGGCGGACAGGGGCGCATCGAGGCCTGAGCAAAGAGATCGGCTGCGGGGAGCAGGGAGAGGCAGAGGACAAGGGCGAGACGAAGGAGTGGCATGATCGGACCTCCTGGGCTGTTTGTGGGATGTTTGTTGCGGGCCCGGGTGACGCGACTGCCGTGCGAAAGGCTAGTTCATCTGCTGGATGGTTGTGCCGGGGGGGATTTCGACCTGGAACTGGTCGTCGTCGAGGGGCTTGTTCGCGGTGAGCTTGGTGACCACGACTTTAAGTTCGTACTCGTCGTAGGGACGGCGGATGTCGATACTCATGGGGAAGTCGAGGTCGCCAAACCTCTGGTAGTGGTCATAGAGGACCGAGGTGACGATGCGGCCCTTTTCGTCGTAGATGTCCTGCTGGTAGGGGAGCAGGGTGACGCGGCTGTAGTGAACGACGCGGGCGGTTTCGAGGATGTTGCTCGACGCGTTGCCGGAGCTGCTGCCGGTGGGTTTGCGGAGCACAGCGAGGTCGTAGTCGGGCTCTTCGATTGCTTTGTTCTTGTGGACGTCGGTGGTGAGGATGCGCTCGCTTTGGGTGAGAGCGACGGACTCGGCGGAGGTGACGCTGGGGACGAGGAAGGCGTCGAAGAAGACGTGTGGGCGTAGGTTTTCGAGAGGCTTGGGCGAGGGGGTTTTGACCTCGTCGGTGCCAACCATTGCCTTGTTTTCGTGAGGGATGATGAGCTTGAAGTCCTTGCCGTTCGAGACCATGTCCATGCCGACGCCGCCGAAGACGGGCACCTGGAGGATAACGCGGAGGTCGCGGGGCTTGCGGATGAGGATGTAGCCCTTGAAGGCAGTGTACTCGGTGACTTTGCCGGCATGGCCTCCGCCGGTGGAGGCGGTGAGGGTGACGCCTGCGTTGAGGGTCTGGATGGCGTCGAAGTTGGCGTTGAGACGCCGGACGAGGTCGTCGGCGGTGGCGTTCATGACGACGTCGGGGGTGCTGATCTGCTGGACGATGCGGGTGTGCTTATAGCAGCCGGTGAGTGCGAGGGCCACGCAGAGGAGGAAAAGCCGGGGGAGGGCTTGGAACGGATTTTTGAGCGTCTGGAGCACGATCCTCAAGTATATCTATCCGAGCCACGTCAAACCTGGGAGCGCACGGAGGAAGGGAGATGATTCGATTCGAAGTTTAGACGAGATTTCGAGGGCTTACGGTTCTGAAAGTTTCGGCTGAGGGCGATATTCGGATGGGCGTTTTTGATTAGGGATATAAGACTTGTCCTGCCGGACGGGCCTCCTGCGCGGAGGGCGACCACTTCGTGGGATGTGATCCGCTTCGCGGTGGTTCTCCCGTTGGTCGCAAACTAAATTCTGTGCCGACCAACGGGAGGAGCGACGCGAAGCCCAATACATGTCACGAAGTGACCGCTGCCCGGGGAGGGCGCTTTTGCTTTAGCGGCGGCCTGCGGCATGTTCGGCTTGACGATACTGCTGGACGTTCTGGGTGTGCTCCTTGAGGGTGGTGGCGAAGCGGCTGTGGCCTTGCGCGTCGGCGACGAAGTAGAGGTAGTCGGTGTGGGCGGGGTGGATGGCGGCGCGGAGGGCGGCCAAGCCGGGGTTCGCGATGGGGCCCGGGGGAAGGCCGGGGTGGAGGTAGGTGTTGTAGGGGCTCGGGGCCTTGAGGTCGGAGGCGTAAATGGCGCCGCGGTAACGGTTTTCGAGCAGAGCGGCGTAAATGATGGTGGGATCGGTGGCGAGTGGGATTCCCTGAGCGAGGCGGTTGGTGAAGACTCCGGCGACGAGCGGGCGTTCGGAGTCCTGGCTGACCTCTTTTTCGACGAGGGAGGCGAGGGTGACGGTCTCTGCGATGTCGCCGGTGAGATTGAGCAGGGCCGCGGTGGTGCGGAAGCGGTGGGTCATGGAGGTGAGGATCTGGAGCGGGGTGGCGTGGCGGGAGAAGTGGTAGGTGTCGGGGAAGAGGAAGCCTTCGAGGGATTGGGCGTGGGGGCTGTAGGTGGCGATGAGCTCGGTGTGCTCGCTGGCTGCGCTGAGAAAGGTGGTTGCGGGGCCGAGGCCGGCGGATTGGACTGCTGCCGCGATGTCGAAGATGTTGAAGCCTTCGGGGACGGAGAGGGTGAGGGTGAAGACGTCGCCTTTGACGAGGCGGGAGTAGACCTCGGCGGGGGTGGTGGGGTGGTCGAAGCGGTACTCGCCTGCTTTGAGGGTGCCGGGATTGGCGGCGTGGAGGAGGTCGAGCGCATAGGCGCTGCGGAGGACTCCGTTGTGCTGGAGGAGATCGCCGATGGCGACGGTGGAGGTGCCGGTGGGGATGTCGACGAAGGTTTCGGATGAGGGGCCGAAGGGGCGGTAGAGGATAACGTAGACGGCCGCCGAGGCGATGAGGGCGAGGAGCAGGAGGAAGGAGAGGAACTTCAGCATGGGCACTCCTGCTGATGTGCGGGGGAGGGATTCGATGCGTGGGTGCGAGTCACTGAGTTAGTTTACTGACTTGTCCTGCCGGACGGGCGCCCTGCGCGGGCGGCGGTCCCATCGTGACGGGTGATCCGCTTCGCGATGGCGCAACAGAGGATTGTGCCGACCATCGGGAGGAGCGACGCGAAGCCCAATACCTGTCACGAAGCGACCGCCGCCCGTGTAGGGCGCTTTTATGCTGGTAGCGTCGTATAATCGAGTTTTGATCCATGAGTGTTGCGTTCGCGCGATGCTGCCCCTTTCCGGAAGAAGACCCATGCCAGAACAAGTAAAAAAACGGCTCGAAGAAGAGATCAGGTTGCTGGAGCACGAGCTTACGACGGAGCTTCCCGCCGAGATCAAGAAGGCGGTTGCGCTGGGCGATCTGAGCGAGAACGCCGAGTACCACATGGCCAAGCAGCGGCAGGTGTTCGTGAACGCGCGGCTAGGGCAGCTGAAGAAGCGCATGGGCGAGCTGGCGATGGTGAATCTCGTCAACATTCCGCATGACAAGGTCGGGTTCGGCGCGACGGTGGTGGTGTTCGACACGAGCAAGAACGAAGAGATTATGTACAAGCTGGTGACGAGTGAGGAGTCGGATGTGTCCAAGGGGCTGATCTCGACGACGTCGCCGATTGGGCGGGCGCTGCTGGGCAAAAAGCTTGGCGAAATGGCTACGGTGATTACGCCGAACGGTAAGCGCGAGCTGGAAGTGTTGAAGCTGGCGACGATTCACGATGCGCCGATGGACGGTGCGCCGGTTGCCGGGCCGGTGGAGTAAGGACTTCGGTGACCTGGACTAAGGCCTTTGGGCAGGGCAGCGGATGGCTGCTGAGCAAGATCGTGAACGGGCTGGCGCTGACGAAGATCTCGCCGAATGCGCTGACGTTTATTGGGTTGCTGATCAACATCGTCGCGGCGGTTTTCTTTGGGTTTGCGCGGGCGAATAATGCGAACCGGATGTTTCTGTATGCCGGGCTGATTATTATCGGCGCGGGCGTTTTCGACATGGTGGATGGCCGGGTGGCGCGGCTTACCAATCAGGTTTCGGTGTTTGGGGCTTTTTTTGATTCGGTGATGGATCGCTATTCGGATGTGGCGATTTTCTTTGGGTTGCTGGTGTTTTATGCGCGCGGGAACCGCTTGTTTTATGTTGGGCTGGTGGCGTTTGTGATGACGGCTTGCGTGATGGTGAGTTACACGCGGGCGCGGGCCGAGGCGCTGATTGGAAGCTGCAAGGTGGGCTTTATGGAGCGGCCGGAGCGCATTGTGTGCGTGATCCTGGGAGCGCTGGGCGCGAAGTGGGGGATGATGGCTCCGGCGCTGTGGACGCTGGCGTTCTTCTCGACGACGACCGTGGTGCACCGGATCCGGTATACGTATGTCGAGACGGAACGAAGGAAGCTGCTGCCTACCCCGTAACTACAACTACTTAAATGCGCCCTGCGCGGGCGGCGACCACTTCGTGGTGTGTGATCGCTTCGCTTGGTGCTCCCGCTGGTCGCAACATTGATGACTGTGACGACCAGCGGGAGGAGTGTGCGAAAGGCCTATTTTGAGGTGAGGACCTGCAGCAGGTTGGTGATGCTGAGGAGCTGGCGAACCTTAGGGGAGAGGTTGATCAGCTCGAGGGTGCAGTAGCCCTTGTTGATCGCGCTGACCTTGAGGGTGACCAGGATGCCGAGACCGATGCTGTCCATGTAATCGAGATCGGTGAGGTCGATCAGAATCTTGCCGCCAGCAGCGATGAGGGGCTTTACGAGCTCTTCGATCCGGGGCGCGGTCTGGGCGACGAGGCGGCCATGGCACTTGATGGTGGTGACTTTCCAGTCATTTTCGGTCGATTCTTCGAGCTCCCAGTGAAGCTCTGCCTGGTTGCCATTGTGGTTCTGGGTAAGACTCATTGCCTACTCCTCGATACAAGAAAGAACCCGCTGAGGATACCGTTCGGAGGCCTGAGGGAGCGGTTAACGTTTGATTAAGATGGTAAGAGTCCTGCCGGACGGGCCCGCTGCGCGCGGGGCGACTACTTCGTGGTGTGTGATCCGCTTCGCATTGTTGCCAAGAATGTTTATGAGACCAACGGGAGGACCCCGCGAAGCGGTATACGTATCACGAAGTGACCGCGGCCCGCGCAGGGCGCCCGTCCGGCAGGACCGGTCGGTACAATCTTCAGAGATCAGTTGAGCGAGAGAATAGGAAACAAGTGACTGGAAAACCAATGTTGATTGTTCATGGCGGCGCGTGGGCGATGCCCGATGAGGCGATTGCCGCGCATGAGAATGGGATTGCGAACGCGCTGGCTGCGGGGTATGCGGTGCTCGAGCGGGGGGGGAGCGCGGTCGCGGCGGTTGAGGCGGCCGTGGTGGTGATGGAGGATGACGAGGCCTTCGATGCTGGGCGTGGGAGCTTTTTGACGCGGGATGGGCGGGTGCAGCTCGACGCGCTGGTGATGGAGGGGGCTACGCTACGGGCGGGTGGTGTGGCGTGTGTGGAGCGGCTGCGGAACCCGATCAAGGCGGCAAGGCTGGTGCTCGATAAGAGCCCGCATGTGTACTTTGTGGGCGTGGGGGCGGAGCGGTTCGCAATGCAGCATGGGATGGAGCTGTGCGACAACATGGAGCTCGTGATTCCGCGCGAGCAGGAGCGGTTATATAAATTTCAGGAGGCGGAGCTGGCGGGTGGGTCGGATGAGACGTTCTCCGGGCCTGCGGCTTCGTCGATGGAATCGCACGATACGGTTGGGGCGGTGGCGCTCGATGCGCAGGGGAATATCGCTGCGGCGACGAGTACGGGGGGGACGTTGTCGAAGGCTCCGGGGCGGGTTGGTGATTCGTCGTTGATTGGGTGTGGGTGCTATGCGGATAATCTTTCGGCGGCGGTGTCGCTGACGGGGTGGGGTGAGCCGATTATGAAGCTGGTGCTGGGGAAGTGGGCGGTTGATCGGGTGGCGGCGGGGGATGCGCCGGAAGATGCGGCGCGGGCGGCGATTGCGTATCTGTATGAGCGGCTGGGTGGGCATGGGGGGATCATTCTGCTGGGGCCGGATGGGCGGATTGGGTTGGCGCACAATACGCCGAGGATGGCGTGGGGCGTGCAGACGGTGGAGGGTGCAAGGCTGGGTGTAAGCGTCTAAGAGAGATGTCCTGCCGGACGGGCCCGCTGCGCGCGGGGCGCCCACTTCGTGGGGCGTGATCGCTTCGCGTGGTGCTCCCGATGGTCGCAACAGAGTCAATGGTTCGGATGTTGGATGAGCGGTTTACGTCGCATCCTTCGACGATAATGCTGTCGAAGGATGGGGCTCTTTGTGCCGACCATCGGGAGGAGCGACGCGAATCGGTATACAGCACGAAGTGCTCAGCGTAGGGCGGTTTTGAGTTTTTATGGCAAAGAAGATACGAGCTTCGTCGTTGTTTCCTGAGCTGCCGCCTCCGTTTTTGCTGGAGGAGCTGCATCGGCGTTTGACGGCGGCGTATGGGCAGCCGGAGCCGCGAGATGTTTGGGATCCGCTGACGCAGTGTATCTACTCGATGCTGTCGTCGCGGACGAAGACGGAGACTTCGCACCAGGTGCTGCGGGATCTGCATACACGGTATGGAAGCTGGGAGGCGCTGCGGGATGCGCCGATCGTGGAGATCGAAGAGACGATTCGGGCGATCACGTTTCCGGAGCCCAAGGCGGTGCAGTTGAAGACCGCGCTGGTGGAGATTACACGGCGGTATGGGACACTTTCGCTCGACTTTCTGGCGCAGTACCAGACGGAGAAGATTCGGGCTTGGCTGGAGCGGTTTGACGGGATTGGGTCAAAGACAAGTGCGGCGGTGGTGAACTTCAGTTCGCTGCGGCGAAGGGCGATGTGTGTGGATAGCCATCATCTGCGGATTATGCAGCGGCTGGGACTCGTGGCGAAGAGTGCGAGTGCGCGGGTGACGGAAGAGCGCATCATGGAGTTGGCGCCGGAGGAGGCGTGGTCGGCGGAGCGGCTCGATGAACACCACACGCTGGTGAAGATTCATGGGCAGCAGCGGTGTACGTTCAAGGAGCCGCGGTGTGCGGGGTGTGTGCTGTTCGATCTCTGCCCGACGGGGCCGGTGGAGATTGAGAAGCGGCGGGCGGCAATTACAGGCTGAAAGATTGTCCTGCCGGACGGGCGCCCTGCGCGGGCGGCGGTCACTTCGTGACATGTGATCGCTTCGCATGTGTTCCCAATGGTCGCAAAATAAATGTTTGTGCCGACCATCGGGAGGACCTCGCGATAGCCCAATACCCACTACGAAGTGGTCGCCGCCCGCGTAGGGCGCTTTTTTCGCTTCTTGCTTGCGCACTGAATGCCCATTCATGTAGAAGATGGCGGCACGAATCTTCCTGCTCGTCGCGTTGCGAACGCGATGCGGGCAGGAGTGGGCAGACGTTCGAGGTACTTTCATGGTCACACGCTTGCCGCGGCCTTCTTTGGGCCGCTTCCTCCCCTTGCTTCTCGCGGTCGTCAGCATGTTGGTTGCGCCGACGCGGGGAACGCTTCAGGCACAGAATATCTCGACTGCGCAGCTGACTGGGACCGTGCGGGATCAGCAGGGTGCGGTGATTCCGGCGGCCACGGTGACGGTGAGCGACGCGAGCAAAGGCTTCAGCCGTGAGGTGACGAGCGATGCGGGCGGGGTGTTTCTGCTGCTGCAACTGCCTCCGGGTGCGTATACGGTGACAGCGACGGCGAAGGGATTTGCGACGCTGAAGCAGACGGATGTGGTGCTGACGGTGGGAGCCCAGGCGGAGTTGCCGGTCGTGCTGTCGGTGGGTGGAAGCGAGACGGTGACGGTG
>Ga0302314_10005906_pt1 | contig 22241 bp, 23 predicted proteins | sample III_Palsa_N2_3_FD_200533 | JGI IMG/M metagenome (GOLD analysis project Ga0302314, IMG submission 200533) | Peat permafrost microbial communities from Stordalen Mire near Abisko, Sweden - III_Palsa_N2_3 | ecosystem: Environmental > Terrestrial > Soil > Palsa > Peat permafrost | place: Sweden...
CTCCGTGGGGGCTGCCGGTGCGGCTACAGCGTGACGCTGGTGGGCCCTCCCGGCTTGCTGAGCAGCTGGATCAGGGCCGAGGCGATCTCCTGCGGGGTCACCGGACCGCCCTTGATCTCCAGACCGTCGAAGTTCCCGGCATAGGCGCTCTGGAGTTTTGCCAGGTCAAAGACCGGTACCAGGACTCCGGCGGCGTTGGGCTGCAGGGACAGCGCCTTGCTGAAGGTGTGCGGTCCGAAGGGCACGACGGTGCCCTGGACCGACACCTTGAAGTCCTGCCGCATGGCCCAGGCGCCGAGGGTGGAGGCCGCCTGCTGCACGGCGGCGGCCGATGCCACGGGCTGGACCGACGTCACCGGCAGGACGACCGGCGCGCCTCCGCCGGAACCGGCGGTCCCGGTCGCGCGGGCCTCGTAGGCCCGCTGGACCAGCGCCATGGCGGCGTTCACGTCCAGGCCCTGCCCGGCCTGCGGCAGGACGGTCACCACGGTGCCATCGCTCTTGAAGTGGACGCTGCCCTCATGGGCGCTGCCGGTACCCGTCGAGAGCTGCTGCAGCGCGTAGCGGAGCTTGTCCTGGTCCACGACCACGACCGGGGTGACCGCGTGCGTATCGCCGATCAGGGAGCGGATCACCGTGACCGGGTTGTAGGTGTGGTGGGCGACGCCCTGCACGGTGGCGGTGGTGTCGACCGTCAGCCCCGCCACGGACGGGTCGAGCGACACGGTCCTGCCGTTGACCGAGACCTGCAGCGGTTCGGCGGCGATCTTGCCGACGGTGTCGTCCAGGGTGGCCACGGCCGCGTCGGTGGTGTCGCCGCCGATGTTGTTCCCGAGGACGGTGGTGCCCCTGGGCACGTCGGCCTGGTTGAGCATCAGGCCGGTGCCGTAGGCGACGCCTGCCGCCATGACCAGCGCGCCTATGCCGGTGACCAGCAGCTTGCGGGCCTTGCCGCGTTTCTTTCCCGCCTTCTTGGGGGCGGCGGACGTGGCCGACTCGGAGCCGGCGGTCGCCCCGGCGTCGCCGGGCCTGCGGGGCGGAGCGCCCGCGCCGCCGGTGCCGCCCGCGAAGCCGTCGGGGACGCGAGCGGCCCGGGGCGGTTCGGGCTCGTCCCTGAACACCGGCAGCGCGGCGGTGGCGTCGAACTCGTCCGTGGGCTGCGGCGGGCGGGACGCGGCGGCTCGCTGCCCGCCCTTGCGATTGCGCATCGGCGGCGGCGCCTGCGGCGGGGCGGAGGGCGCCTCGGCCGGGGCCGTGGCGGCGCTGGCGGCGAGGCCGGCGTTGAAGCCGTTGGCGAGGCCCTGGGGCTGGGCCCGGGGCCCTCGGGGGACCGGGCGCGGGGCGAGGGTCTGCTGCGGGAACGGCTGGGTCTGCTGCGGCGGGGCGGGCTGCGGCGCGAACTGCTGCTCGAAGCGCGGGTCGAACTGCGGCTCGGCCTGCGGCTGCGGAGCGAACTGCTGCTGGGGCGGCGCGAACGCCTGCGGCGGTTCGAAGGGGGCCTGCTGGGGCTGGGGCTGCGGCTGGGGCGGCTGGGGCTGCTGCGTTTGTGGCTGCTGAGCCGGGGCCGCCGGGCGGGACTTCTTGCGCGGCGCGAACCAGGTGCTGGCATCCGCCTCCGGGGCCGCAGCGGGGGCGGCGTCCGCACCCTGGCCGGCTTCGCCGCCCTGGGTGCGCCACTCCATCGGCAGGTCGGGCGGGGTCGTGGTGCCGCCGCCGTCCATCACACCCAGCACCGGAGAGGTGCCGGGTGCCTCCGCGCGGTGCCGGTGCCGACTGGGCGGCTCGGCCGCGTTCGGCTCCTGCGCCTCGGCGGCCGGGGGCTCCGCGCCCTGGGCGTTGCCCATGGGGCTGCGGACGACGACGGGCGGGATCGGCCGGGAACCCGGGATGTTGATCCGGATGCGCGTCGTCATGGTCGTCTCGGTACGGGACTCCTCCGCCGCGGGCTCCTGCGGCTGCGCAGTCCCCGAGGGCTGGCCCGCTCGGGAGAAGGCAGGGTCGCTCGGCACACCGTACGGCGGCGTCCCCGACGGATACGCGCCCCCGTTGGGACGGGGAGGCGTCGGCGACGGGTGGTCAGATTCTCGGCTCACTGGCTCTGCTCCGGTTCGCTCCCACGCCCATGGGGGACAGGGTGCGGTCGTGGATCGTGCGTCCTAATGCGGATCGTGCGCCCCCGCGCTGCGGCACTACCTTACTGGGCACACATCTCCCCCGGATCGCATACCGAAAACTAGAGGTTCGTCCGCTTTGGCGTACCTGACCGCCCGTCGGATCACCGGGAGGACGGGGATGCGGGCAGTCTCGGAAGGGTGCGGACTGTGGCGCAGATCACGCCGATGAGCATGCCGCCGAGCAGGAAGACATAGCTGCCGAGGCTGGCCTCGAGCAGGAAGTCGCCCTCGGGTCGGGGCGCCTGCGCGACCATCAGCATCAGGAACCAGCCCAGGGCGGGGACGGCGGCGCCCGCCCGAGTGCCCGTCAGCACCCTGCCCCCGCAGCAGAGCGCGCCGAGGCCGCCCAGTGCCAGCAGCAGGCCGCCCGGGACCCACAGCGGCTGGACGAAGGTCCCGGCCAGGCCGACGACGGCGCCGATCAGCGCCAGCAGTGCGTAGGCGATGTACCGGGCCTGGCGGCCGATCGGATACTCCTGGGCGGGGGCCTGGGGGGAGGCGGAACGCGGACCGGGCACGGTGACCCGACCGGAATTGCCGTAGGGGTGCGTCATCGGGCTTCCTCTCGTTCCGCCGTCGCTTCGCTGAGTCCTGCTATGCCGCTGAACAGGTCGTCCTCCCAGCCGGAGGCTCCGCGCGGACCCGCCTCGCCGTGCACCAGACGGTAGTACTCGGTGGCCGGCATGGGCTGGCCGAGGTCGTTCGACAGCGCGAAGAACGGGCCGTCCACCGCGATCTGGGTGGCGTGCGCCCGCATGGCCGCGCTCTTCCGCTCCGCGTAGGCGGCGCCGTCCACCGCCGCGGTGACCTCGGAGTCCGGCACCACTCCCGGCACGTCGTCGGCACTGGCGATCCCCGGGAACGGCGACTCCTTGCCGGCCGCGCGCAGGGCCGCGAAACCGGCTTCGAGCACCGAGTGGGGCATGCAGTTCCAGTAGACCTTGGCGATGGTGTGCGGCTCGCCCAGCTCCGGCCGGTAGGACGGGTCCGCGGCCAGCTCGTACGCCCGCATCGCGACCCGGTGCGCCTGGATGTGGTCCGGGTGCCCGTAGCCGCCGTCGGCGTCGTAGGTCACCAGCACCTGCGGGCGGACCTCGCGGACCACGGCGACCAGGTGTCCCGCGGCCTCGTCCGGGTCGGCCTGCCAGAAGCAGCCGGGGCGCTCGTTGCTCGCGACGCCCATCATCCCCGAGTCCCGGTAGCGCCCAGGGCCGCCGAGGAAGCGGTGGTCCCGCACGCCCAGCTCGCGCATCGCGTCGTCGAGCTCGCCTATGCGGTGCGCGCCCAGGCCGTCCTCCCGGTCCGCCGCCAGGTGCGCCAGCTCCGGCAGCCAGCCTCCGACCTCGCCCTCCTCGCCGAGGGTGCAGGTGACGAGGGTGACATGGCCGCCCTCGGCCGCGTAGCGGGCCATGGTGGCCCCGTTGCCGATCGTCTCGTCGTCCGGGTGGGCGTGGACGAGAAGCAGGCGGCGGGCGGCCGAGGGTGGTGCGGGCGGCAGGGCGTTCATGGGCTCAGCGTACGGGCCGGGACTGACGGCCGACGGCTCAGAGCTTGATGCCGGAGAGCATCCCCGCCACGTTGGTGGTGAGGGTGTGGATGGAAGGGGCGATGGAGGTGGAGGCCATGTAGAAGCCCAGCATGGTGCAGGCGAAGGCGTGCCAGATCTTCAGCCCGGAGCGCCTGACCAGCAGGACCACGACGATGAGCATCAGGACGGCGGCGGAAATCGGCAGAATCATCGCGACTCACCTCTCAGCAGCGGTGCGGCGGGGACGGCCGACCGGCGGGCGGGGGCGGGCATCGGCCGTCGGTTTTCGGAACCTGGCCCTGATACCCATCGAGTGACCTGGCTGTCACTTACAGTCATCATGCATATGCCCGAGCGCTGCCGCACGGGCACGGCGTCCACGGCGCGCGGGCGCGGCGGTCGCGAGCACCCGAACGGACGAGCGAAACCGCCGGTGCGTTTTGAATCCGTCGCCGGGGCCCCGGAGCCTCGGACTAGGGTCGGGGGATGACCACGGAGATCTCCTTCCCCCGGCAGTACTCCCGGACGCAGCGCTTCTCGCTCGGTGCGCCCCGTTCCTTCACCATCTCCCCGGACGGTCGCCGCGTGGTGTTCCTCCGCTCCGGCGGCGGGGCCGAACGGGCGAACCTGCTCCAGGTATTGGATCTTCCGGAGGCCGGTGCTCCATCCGGGCGAGCAGTGGTCCTGGCGGCCGATCGGGCGGCCGAGCGCGTGGCCGCGGACCCGGTCGCGCTGCTGGGCGGCGGCGGGGAGCAGCTCACGGCCGAGGAGCGGGCGCGGCGCGAGCGCAGCCGCGAGAGCTCCTCGGGCGTCGTCGGCTACGCCACCGACCGCGAGGTGACCCTGGCCGCCTTCGCCCTGTCCGGCCGGCTGTTCACGGCCGGTCTGCTCGCCGGGGCCGGGCCCGCGGCCGAGCTCCCGGCCGCGGGCCCGGTGCTCGACCCCCGCCCCGCGCCGGACGGCCGCCACATCGCCTATGCGACCACCGACGGCCGGCTGTGCGTCGTCGCCGCCGACGGCAGCGGAGACCGCGCGCTGGCCGGGGAGGACGAGAGCGGGGGCGAGGTGACCTGGGGCCAGGCCGAGTTCCTCGCCCAGGAGGAGATGAGCCGCTACCAGGGCTACTGGTGGTCCCCCGGGAGCGACCGGCTGCTCGCGGCCCGGGTCGACAACGCGCCGGTGCAGCGCTGGTGGATCGCCGACCCGGCGAACCCGGACCGCCCCGCCGCCGAGGTCGCCTACCCGAAGGCCGGCAGCCCCAACGCGGACGTGTCCCTCGCCGTCCTCGGCCTGGACGGCAGCCGGGTGGACGTGGACTGGGACCGGGCGGCGTACCCCTACCTGGCCCGGGTGCACTGGTCGGCCGGAGGCCCGCCGCTGCTGCTGGTCCAGGCCCGCGACCAGCGCGGCCAGCTGTTCCTGGCGCTGGATCCGGAGACCGGCGCGACCACACCGGTGCACGCCGAGGAGGACCCGGTCTGGCTGGACCTGTTCAGCGGTGTCCCCGCGTGGACGCCGGACGGGCGGCTGGTGCGCATCGCCGACGAGGCGGGGGTGCGCGGACTGGCGGTCGGCGCGCGGGTGCTGACCGGCGGAGCGCTGCACGTCCGCTCGGTGCTGGACATCGGCGCCGCCGACATCCTGGTCGCCGCCTCCGCCGGGGAGCAGGCCGAGGCGGACGAGGTCGGAGAGGTCCACCTCTACCGCGTCGCCGAGGAGGGCATCGCCCGGGTCACCACCGAGCCCGGCTTCCACAGCGGCGTCCGCGCCGGGGACGTCACCGTGCTGGTGTCCGCCGCACCGGACCGCTTCGGCTCCCGGGTCGCGGTGCTGCGCGACGGCCGGGAGATCGCCGAGATCGCCTCCCTCGCCGAGACACCGGTGCTGACGGCCCGTCCGCTGCTGACGCTCGCCGGAAAGAGCCGGATCCCGGCCGCCGTGCTGCTGCCCACCGGCTACGACCGCGACCGCGACGGACTGCTGCCGGTGCTGATGAACCCCTACGGAGGTCCGCACGGGCAGATGGTGCTGGCCGCGCAGAACCCCCACCTCACCTCGCAGTGGTTCGCCGACCAGGGCTTCGCCGTCGTCGTCGCCGACGGACGCGGCACCCCGGGCCGCAGCCCCGCCTGGGAGAAGGCCATCGCCTTCGACTTCGCCGGGTCGACCCTCGACGACCAGGTGGAGGCACTGCAGGCGCTCGCCGAGGACCACCCCCTCGACCTCTCCCGGGTCGGCATCCGCGGCTGGTCCTACGGCGGCTACCTCGCCGCCCTGGCCGTGCTGCGCCGCCCCGACGTCTTCCACGCCGCCGTCTCCGGGGCCCCGGTGACGGACTGGGAGCTGTACGACACCCACTACACCGAGCGCTACCTCGGCCGCCCCGCCGAGCGCCCCGAGGTGTACGCGGCGAACTCGCTGATCGCCGACGCCCCGAAGCTGCGCCGCCCGCTGCAGCTGATCCACGGCCTGGCGGACGACAATGTGGTGGTCGCGCACACCCTGCGGCTGTCCTCGGCGCTGCTGGCCGCGGGCCGCGCACACGAGGTGCTGCCGCTGTCCGGCGTCACCCACATGACGTCGCAGGAGGAGGTCGCGGAGAACCTGCTGCTGCTCCAGGTCGCCTTCCTGCGGCGCTCGCTCGGGCTCTGACGCCCCTGACGCGACCCTGACCCGGCATGACATCCGTCATGCCGGGTTCAGGAGCCGAGGCACTGCACGGCCCCCGGGGCGCCCGGCCATTCTTGGTGACTGTCAGCAGCAGTCGGACCCGAGCACAGCACGAAGGAGCAGGCGAAGCGATGAGGACTTCCGCAGGGCAGCAGACGGGGGCGGACCGAAGGGGTCCGGGCTCCGGGGAGGTGGCGGCCTTCCGCAACGTCAGCAAGCATTTCGGCCAGGTCAAGGCGGTCAACGACATCAGCCTGACCCTGCACCCGGGGGAGACGGTCGCGTTCCTCGGCCCCAACGGGGCCGGCAAGTCCACCAGCATCGACATGCTGCTCGGGCTGCGCGAGCCCACCTCGGGCAGCGTCACGCTCTTCGGCGGCACCCCGCGCCAGGCCATCGTGGACGGCCGGGTCGGCGTGATGCTGCAGAGCGGCGGCCTGATGCCGGACGTCAAGGTCCGCGAGCTGGTGCAGTTCGCGTGCAGCGTGCACCCGCGCGGCTACGACGTGGACGAGGTGCTGAAGACCGCCGGCATCACCGAGATCGCCGACCGCATGGTCGACAAGCTCTCCGGCGGACAGGAGCAGCGGGTGCGCTTCGCGCTCGCCACGGCCGGGGACAGCGATCTGATCGTCCTGGACGAGCCCACCACCGGCATGGATGTGACGGCCCGCCAGGCGTTCTGGGCGGTCATGAAGGCCCAGGCGGACGCCGGGCGCACGGTGCTGTTCGCCACCCACTACCTGGAGGAGGCGGACTCCATCGCCGACCGGGTGCTGGTCGTGCACAGGGGCCGGCTGATCGCGGACGGCACGGCGGCGGAGATCAAGGCCCGCGCCGGGCTGCGCAAGGTCTCCTTCGACGTCCACCCCGAGGACAACGCCGACCTGGCGCAGCTGCGGAACCTCCCGGCGCTGACCTCGCTGGACATCAGCGGCCACACCGTCCGCATCAACAGCGACGACGCCGACGCGACCGTCGCCGCGATCTACCGCGCCGGGTTCTACCCGCGCGGCCTGGAGGTCACCGGCGTGGGCCTGGAGCAGGCCTTCATCACCATCACCGGCGAGCAGGACGCCGCCGACGAGTCCGCTTCGCTGGCGAAGGAGAACGCGCGATGACCACCCTGATCAAGCTGGAGATCCTGCGGGCCCTCCGCAACCGCCGCTACCTGATCTTCAGCGTCATCTACCCGGCCGTGCTCTACACGATCATGGTCAGCGCCTACAGCGGGGCCACCAGCCTGGGCGGGGTCTCGATCAAGGCGTACTTCATGGTCTCCATGGCGACCCTGGGCGTGGTCGGCGCCTCGCTCACGACCAATGCCACCCGGATCTCGCTGGAGCGCAAGAGCGGCTGGGCCCGCCAGCTGCGGCTGACCGCGCTGCCCGGCTACGGCTATGTCGCCGCGAAGATCGCCTCCACCGCCGCGACCACGCTGCCGGCCATCCTGGCGACCTTCGCCGTGGGCTACTCGGAGGGTGTCAGGCTCTCCGGCTCGGAGTGGCTGCTCCTCGGCGGGACCCTGTGGCTGGGCGGCTTCGTCTTCGCCGCACTGGGAGTGGCCCTCGGCTACTCGGCCGCCCCGGACGCGGTCCAGCCGATCGTCATGATCGTCTACATGATGATGCTGATGCTCGGCGGTACCTGGTTCCAGTTCGGCGGCACGCTGCTCAAGTTCGCCAAGTGGACCCCGGTCTCGCTGTACAACCAGCTCGGCCGGGTCGCCCAGACCGGCGGTTCGGTGAGCATGGGGGAGCTCGCCGCGATCCTCGGCTACGCGGTGGTGTTCGTCGCCCTCGCCGCCTTCCTGTACCAGCGGGACCGCAAGGAAGCCTGACCGACCCGGGACGTGTCCAGGAATCCTGGACACGTTCCTTTTTCCGGAGGGAGGAGGAGCTCGATGAAGGACGACGTGGGAGTGCCGCGCATCGGGCTGCCGCCGGAGAACCGGCGCCAGCGCATGGTGAAGCTGTGCTGGGTGTGCGTGTGGATGATCTACCTGGCCTATCCGGTGAGCGACCTCCTCGACGGCAGTCACACCGTTCCGGTCCGGATCGTCGGCTGGGTGGCGCTGGCGGCCTTCCTCGGCAGCTACATCGCGCTGGTGTTCAGGCGCCAGGTGGGGGGCGCGCCCCTGCCGGGGCGCCCGTTCCACCTGGCCCTGCTGCTCGGCATGCTCACCGTCTCGGTGGTGACCAGCTACCTCCTCAGCAGCGCCTGGCTGACCCTGTTCGTCTACACCGCCATCGCCACCGGGGTCCTGCTGGCGCCCAGGTACTCCCTCGCCGGGGTGACCGCGGTCACCGCGTGCCTCGTGGTCGTCGGCCTGACCTGCCCGGACCGCACCATGGGCAACCTGGGCAGCGCCGCGGTCAGCGCCTTCCTCGGCGGTGCCGCGATGGGCGGCCTGCAGGGCATGGTCCGGACGATGCAGGAGCTGCGCGAGGCCCGGCAGGCCGTCGCCGCCCTCGCCGCCTCCGACGAGCGGCTGCGGATGGCCCGCGACCTGCACGACCTGCTGGGGCACTCGCTGTCCCTGATCACCCTGAAGAGCGAGCTGACGTCCCGTTTCCTGGACCAGGGGCGCTACGCGGAGGCGCAGGCCCAGGTCGCGGACATCGAGAAGGTCAGCCGCCAGTCGCTGGTCGACGTCCGCGAGGCCATCGGCGGCTACCGGCGTCCCAAGATCGCCGTGGAGCTCGCGGCGCTCCGCATCGCCCTGGAGGCCGCGGACGTCGCCGTGGACGTCGACCAGTCCGTCGCGGACGGGCATCCCGGCCTCGGCCCCGAGGAGGAGGGTGCGCTCGGCTGGGCGCTGCGCGAGGCCGCGACCAATATCGTCCGCCACAGCGCGGCGAAGAACTGCACGGTACGGCTGGCCGAGTACCTGGTGGAGGACGGCTCCCGCGCGCTGCGCCTCGACGTCGTGGACGACGGCATGGGCGTCGGCAAACGGTCGGGGCACAGCCGCGGCAACGGGCTGTCGGGGCTGGCCGAGCGGCTCGCACTGGCCGACGGGACGCTGGAGACCGGGCCGGGGCCGCGCGGCCGCGGCTTCAGCCTCCGGGCCTCGGTTCCGCTCCGGGCGCAGTCGAAGGCGCCTGCGGACAGCGGCCTGGCCGGTACCGTGCACCCGTGATCAGAATTCTTCTCGCCGAGGACCAGGGCATGGTCCGCGAAGCCCTCGCCGCACTGCTCGGACTGGAGGGCGACATCGAGGTCGCGGCGCAGGCCTCGCGCGGCGACGAGGTGGTCGACGCGGCCGTGGCGCACCAGGTGGACGTGGCGGTGCTGGACATCGAGATGCCCGGCCTGACCGGTATCGAGGCCGCCGCGCTGCTGCGCCGCCGCTGCCCCCGGATCAAGATCGTGATGGTGACCACCTTCGGCCGCCCCGGCTACCTCCGTCGCGCGATGGAGGCGGGCGCGGACGCCTTCCTGGTCAAGGACGCCCCGGCGTCCGAGCTGGCGGAGGCCGTCCGCAGGGTGCTGCGCGGCGAGCGGGTCATCGACCCGACCCTGGCCGCCGCGGCTCTGGCGGAGGGAGCCAACCCGCTGACCTCCCGGGAACGGGACGTGCTCGCGGCGGCGGCGGACGGGGCCGCCAACTCCGAGGTGGCCAGGCAGCTGCACCTGTCCGAGGGGACGGTCCGCAACTACCTGTCGGCGGCGATCCAGAAGACGGGCGCCCGCAACCGGGCCGAGGCGGTCCGTATCGCCCGGGAGAAGGGCTGGCTCTGACGGCAGGTCCGGTGGGGCCGGGTCAGTTCAGCCGGTGGCGGGCCGCCCGGGCCTCCAGACGGACCCGGGTCGCCGAGTCGGGGTCGAAGGCGTCCAGGATCCTGGCGTAGGAGTCCAGTTCGGCGGCCCCCTCCAGGAACCGGCCGGTCTTGATCAGCAGTTCGCCGCGCTCCAGCCGCAGTTGGGCCGGGTGCCGGGGGAGCAGCAGCGACAGCTCGGTGGCCCACAGCTGGGTGCGGGCGTGCTCGGGGCGGGCGGCCGCCCAGCTGCGGATGTTGCCGAGCACCCGGAGCACGGTGTCCAGCGTGTCGGCCGGGCGCAGCATGGAGGGGTCGAGCGGGTAGCCGGCCTCGGCGACGATCATCTCGGCGTCCTCGTGGGTCAGCGCCTGTCCGCTGCGGAAGGGGTCCACCAGGACGTGGTCGCCGTCGGGGTCGCCGATCCCGACCACGAAGTGCCCCGGCAGGGCCACCCCGTACACGGGCAGGCCCAGGCTGCGGCCGACCTCGACCCAGACCACCGCCAGCATGATCGGCAGGCCGCGGCCGGTGCGCAGCACCCGGTGCAGCAGCGAGGACTCCAGCCGCCGGTAAGCGGCGGGGCCGCCGCGCAGGTCGGCGGAGCCGGCCAGGGCGCCGGCCAGCAGGGTGGCGGTCGTGGCGGGGTCGGGCGGTGCGCTGCCGGGCGGGTACCCGGCGGCGGCGAGGGCGCCGGCGGTGAGGGCGGTCAGCTTCTCCAGGGCCCTGCGGCTCGGCGCGAGGTCCGCTCCCGGATCCGCTCCCGGATCCGCCTCGAAGCCGATGAGCAGGCAGAGCAGGACGAGGTCGGGCCGCTCTGCCCGTGCCTCGGCGGCGAACCTCTCCCTGCTCTCTTCGCTCATCGCGGGGGATTCTATGCGGCCCGCGGCCCCCTGAGCCGCCATCAGTCGATGGCGCGCCTGTAGTGGTAGCGGTAGGCGGTTGCGAAGCCGAGACGGGCATAGAGGCTGATCGCCGCCTCGTTGTCCGGCTCGACCTGGAGGTATGCCAGGTCCGCGCCCTCGTCCGCGGCGGCGCGGGCCAGGGCCGCCATCACGGCGGTGGCCAGGCCGCGGCGGCGCTGCTCGGGAGCGGCCTCCACGGCGGCGAAGCCCGCCCAGCGGCCGTCCACGACGCAGCGGCCGATGGCGGCGGGGGAGCCCCCGCCGGGGGCGGGCACGGTGGCGAACCAGACCGAGGGCCCGCCGCGCAGCACGGTGAGCGCGGCCTCGGTCCGGGCGGGGTCGGTGGCGCGGCGGTAGCGGGACAGCCAGGCGGCGTCCGGTTCGCGGGCGAGGATCACGCCGGCCGCGGCGGTGTCGTCCACCAGCGGGGCCAGCGGGGCGGTCTGCATCAGGGCGGGACGCTCGGCCGTCCAGCCCCGGGCGGCGAGCTCGGCGTCCAGCGGGTCGTCGGCGAGGACCTGCAGGAGGACCGGGAGCCCGCGGGTGCCGAACCAGGCGGAGGCCCTGGCCAGCGCCTCGTCCAGGGGCAGCCCTGACGCACCGCCGGTCACCGTGGCGTTGGCGCGGGAGGTGAAGCCCGCCGCCGCGTGCATGGTCCAGGCGCCCAGCGGCTCGGTCTCCACGCCGGGCCAGCCGCGTGCGGCGATCCGCTGCAGATCGACGGGGTCGGCGGCCAGGTGCGCGGCGACGGCGCGGTGCCCCCGGCGGACCGGCGCGGGGGGCACCGCCTTGGCCGCGACCAGGGTTTCTTCCTTGATCTCCACAAGTTGATCGTGGCGATTGACGATCTTCAGTAGGGTGTTGTCCCAGGATGTGAGCACGCCGACCACATCGGCGAACACCGGACGCCCGTCGCGGATATCGACAATTCGCCGCACGGAAACGCGTCTGCCCAGGTCAGCGGGGGTGATGTAGACCTCTGGCCGTTCACGTCCGATAGTGTTGTCCGCCATACCTGCCACCTCCGGTGCAACCGCTGTCCTAGAACGGCGATACTAGGGGCGGGCATCGACGACGCCGCGCTCCCCTGCGCGAAAGCCAGCCCCTACGAGGAGGAACGTCAGCGTGACCTACGTCATCGCGCAGCCTTGTGTCGACGTCAAGGACAAGGCCTGCATCGAAGAGTGCCCCGTGGACTGTATCTACGAGGGCACGCGGTCCTTGTACATCCACCCCGACGAGTGCGTGGACTGCGGCGCTTGTGAGCCGGTCTGCCCGGTCGAGGCCATCTTCTACGAGGACGACACCCCGGACGAGTGGAAGGACTACTACAAGGCGAACGTCGACTTCTTCGACGACCTCGGTTCGCCCGGTGGCGCGTCCAAGCTCGGTCTGATCGACAAGGACCACCCGTTCATCGCGGCCCTCCCGCCGCAGAACCAGCAGTGACCGTGAACGACCGCACCACCGCCGCGCCGCCCCCCTCCGGAGGGGCGGCGTGCCGCGTCTCCGGGCTGCTCCCGGTGTTCCCCTGGGACCGCCTCGAACCCTTCAAGGCCACGGCCGAGGGGCACCCGGACGGCATCGTGGACCTGTCGGTGGGAACCCCGGTCGACCCGGTCCCCGCGGTGGTCAGGGCCGCCCTGGCGGACGCGGCCGACAGCCCCGGCTACCCGACCGTCTGGGGCACGGCCGCACTGCGGGACGCCCTGGTGGGCTGGGCCGAACGGCGGCTGGGCGCGAGCGGTCTGACACACCGGCATGTGCTGCCGCTGGTCGGCTCCAAGGAGCTGGTCGCCTCGCTGCCCGCGCAGCTGGGCCTGGGGGCCGGCGACCGGGTGGCCTACCCGCGCCTGGCCTACCCGACCTACGAGGTCGGCGCGCGGCTGGCCCGCGCCGACCATGTCGTCTACGACGAGCCGTGGGAGCTCGACCCGGCCGGGTTGAAGCTGCTGTGGCTGAACTCCCCGTCCAACCCCACCGGGCGGGTGCTGTCCGTCGCCGAGCTGCGGCGGACGGTCGCCTGGGCCCGGGAGCACGGAGTGCTGGTCGTCAGCGACGAGTGCTACCTGGAGCTGGGCTGGGAGGCAGAGCCGGTCTCGGTGCTGCACCCGGACGTCTGCGACGGGTCCTACGAGGGCCTGGTCGCGGTCCACTCGCTCTCCAAGCGGTCCAACCTGGCGGGATACCGCTCGGCGTTCCTGGTGGGCGACCCGGAGGTGCTGTCCGAGCTGCTGGCGGTCCGCAAGCACAGCGGCCTGATGGTGCCCGCGCCGGTGCAGGCGGCGACGGTGGCGGCGCTCGCCGACACTGCCCACGTCGAGGAGCAGCGAGCCCGCTACGCCCGGCGCCGGGAGGCGCTGCGCGGGGCGCTGGAGGCCTACGGCTTCCGGATCGAGCACTCCGAGGCCAGCCTCTACCTCTGGGCCACCCGCGACGAGCCCTGCTGGGACACCGTCGCCGACCTGGCCAAGCACGGGGTGCTGGTCGCGCCGGGCGAGTTCTACGGCGAGGCCGGCCGGAACTTCGTCCGGGTGGCGTTCACCGCGACCGACGAGCGGGTGCGCGCGGCGGTCCGGCGGCTGGGCGGCTGAGCGCGGTCCTGCCGCGACAGGCGGGAGTGGGGCCGGGAAGCGGATCGCTGCTTCCCGGCCCCACGTGCGTTGTCGCGCCGCCGCTGCCCGCTACTACAGGCTGGGCACGCCCGAGAGCGGCAGGCCGCCGCCGACCGGGAGGCCGTGCGTCAGTCCGCTCACGCCGGAGACGGCGCTGCCCAGACCCTGGGCGTCCCCGAGGGCCGGCATGCCGCCGAGGCGCTGGGTGGCGGGGGCGGCACCGCCGGTCAGGCCGCCGGTGAGGCCGGTGACGCCGCCCAGCTGCTGGGTCGGCAGGCTTCCGGCCAGCGGCAGCGAGGACAGCGGGCTGCTCGGCGCGGCCGGGGCGGCGGCGGGTGCGCCGGTGGCCTGGTCGACGGCGGGGGCGGCCGCGGCCGGGACCATGGTGCCGGGGAGGGCGGAGGACATCGACGGGCCGGAGTGCTCGGCGCTCACCGGCATCGCCCGGGTCAGGCCGGGGGCGCCGAGACCGGTCATCCCGGTCATGCCGCCGGTGGCGGCGCTGGTGGAGCCGGCCACGTGGCCGAGCTGACCGGCGCTGGTGCCGAGCATCTGGTCGGCGGCGGGGATGGCCATCCCGGCGGTGTCACCGGTGGCGTTGGCGACCTCGGGGACCGCGGTGGCGACGGTGTCGGCCGCGCTGCGGCCGGCCAGCTGGCCGGCGGTGTGGGTGGCGTTCTGCACGTTCGGACCGAGACTGCCGCTGTCGAGCTGGCTGAGCCCACCCAGGTCCGGAACGGCCGGCAGCATGGGGGCGGCCGAGGCCGAGCCCGCGAGGACGGCAGGGACCGCGCCGGCGGCGACGACGAACGCGGCCTGGACGATCCGGCGCGAGAGGGGGAGAGACATGGTGCTCCTCGTGGAGATGGGGACAAGACCCGTCCGCCGGGCGGACGTGGTGATTACCGCTCCAGGAGCGAGAAGGTTGCGGTTGCCTTTGGCAAAGAGTTCCTAAACATCGCATTATCCTTTACAGGACATACGCGGATGAAATGGACAGGGTGCGGTGCTCTGAAAAAATGTTTCTGCGCCCATTTCCCAAGGCATCGCCGGGCGCTACGACTTCCCCGCAATCGCCCTCCGCCGTACGGCCGTCCGGGGCGTCCGTCGTCAACCCGGTGACATTCCGATTAACTCTCAGGGGAGGTTTGCGGACTAATGAACGGCCACGGAAATGAGCACCGGGCCGGAGCTTGAGCCTGAGGCCGTGCCGGCGGGGGCCGGCTGCCAGCCCTTGACCGAGGCGGCGGCGGTCCACACCCGGCCGGCGTACTGGACCGCCGAGATGTGCAGGTCCTGGCAGTGCGCCACGGCCCACTGCGCCACCGCCCAGTCCCGCTGCACCGACCCGGTCACCCCGGACTGCGCCGACACCGAGACCTGCGGCCCGGGCGCGACCGCGCCGGGCGAGGCGGACGAGGACACGGGAGCAGCAGCCACCGGCTTCGGGTGGACGATCGCGCCGAACTCCTTGACCAGACGGCCCTCCAGCAGCTGCGCGCCGCTCCCCGCCGGGGCCGTGCCGACGCTGTTCACCTGGCAGCTCACGGCCGCGGGCACCCGGCCGGTGAGCGCGCCGGACAGCACCGTGGCATCGGTCTCGTGCTGGGCGTAGGCGTCCGGGTAGCCGCTGTGCTGGACGTCCTGCGCGGCTACGGTCAACGGCAGGTTCACGTACCCGGGGATCTGCACCAGCCGGTCCAGGAAGCTGTCGGTCGCGTACACCGGGTCGGAGATCTGCGCCACCGTCCCCCAGCCCTCCGAGGGGCGCTGCTGGAACAACCCGACCGAGTCGAGATCGCCGCTGTCCAGGTTGACCAGCTTGGACTCCTGCATCGCTGTTGCCAGCGCTATCGTCGCCGCGCGCTCGGGCAGGCCCCGGGAGACGGTCACCGCGGAGATGGTCGACGCGCTGTCCATCTGGTCGACGTCGAGGGAGACGATGCCGTCCGGGGTGCTCGCGGTGCAGCCCTCGACCAGGGGGATCGTGAGCAGGTTCCGGTGGCCCAGGTACATGCCGACGACCACGGCCGCCACCAGCGAGAGCAGCAGCAGGGGCAGACAGCCCAACCAGCGCCGCCGGCGCCGTACCGGGGTGTTCGCTCCGGAGTCCATCAGATCAGTGAGGCCCATCCCGCTCTCCTCCCTCAAGATTTCGATGCACCCTATCCACTTCGGTTGTGTGCCACCCACCACGCACACCGCGGAGCCTGCCGGTGGCGGGGGTCTGGGCGGCGGGCGCTACGCGGTTCGTCGGGGGCACCCCGTACCCTGGCTCCCCATGCTGCGGTGTCCCGGGGGGCGACCCCCCGTACCCCCGCGGAGCCTGCCGGTGGCGGGGGTCTGGGCGGCGGGCGCTACGCGGTTCGTCGTGGGCACCCCGTACCCTGGCTCCCCATGACACGAAGTCTCGCCCCTGACGCCCCCGCGACCACCTCCGCGCCCGTGCTGGACCTGTCCCTGTCCGGCGGGGAGCTCACCGCGCGGCTGGTCGACATTCCGTCCGTGAGCGGCAGCGAGCGTGCCCTCGCCGACGCTGTCGAGGCCGCGCTGCGGCAGCTGCCGCATCTGACCGTGGACCGCGACGGGGAGAACATCGTCGCCAGGACCAACCTCGGCCGGTCCGAGCGGGTCGTCCTCGCCGGTCACCTCGACACCGTGCCGATCGCCGACAACCTGCCCTCCCGGGTGGAGGGCGACCTGCTCTACGGCTGCGGCACCTCGGACATGAAGGCCGGCGTCGCCGTCCAGCTGCGGATCGCCGCGACCGTGACCGAGCCCAACCGCGACCTGACCTTCGTCTTCTACGACTGCGAGGAGATCGAGGCGCCGCGCAACGGCCTCGGACGCCTCGTCAGGGACCACCCGGACTGGCTGTCGGCCGACTTCGCGGTGCTGATGGAGCCGAGCAGCGCGCAGGTCGAGGGCGGCTGCCAGGGCACCATGCGGGCCGAGGTCACCACTGCCGGGCACCGCGCGCACGCGGCCCGCAGCTGGCTCGGCGACAACGCCATCCACAAGGCCGCGCCGATCCTTGAGCGCCTCGCCGACTACCAGGCGCGGATCGTGGAGATCGACGGCCTGGAGTACCACGAGGGCCTCAACGCGGTGTGGATCGAGGGCGGGGTGGCCGGCAACGTCATCCCGGACGCCTGCACCGTCACCGTCAACTTCCGTTTCGCGCCCGACCGCGACGTCGCGCAGGCCGAGGCGCACATCCGCGAGGTGTTCACCGGGTACGAGGTGACCGTCACCGACTCCGCCGCGGGCGCGCTGCCCGGCCTGTCCCACCCGGCCGCCGCCGCGTTCATCGCCGCCACCGGCACCACCCCGCAGGCGAAGTACGGCTGGACGGACGTCTCCCGCTTCTCGGCCCTCGGCGTCCCGGCCGTGAACTACGGTCCCGGCGACCCCAACCTCGCGCACACCCGTGAGGAGCACTGCTCGCTGGCGGCCGTCTCCGAGTGCGAGACCCGCATCCGCGACTGGCTGCTCGGATAAAGATCGCGGACAAAGATCCCACCCGGGTGCAGCCGGTAGTCGTACGCTCCCTTGGTATGAAAGATGACAAGGCGCACGGCCACGTGAAGAAGACGGCCGAGAAGCGGCGCGGCCCCGTGCTGATGCGCGGGGACCAGGTGGACACCGGCACGACCGACCAGCGACTGCTGGACTCCGCGCAGAACGCGGACTGGCTGCACACCGACCCCTGGCGGGTGATGCGCATCCAGTCCGAGTTCGTCGAGGGCTTCGGCGCCCTGGCCGAGCTCGGTCCCGCCGTCAGCGTGTTCGGCTCCGCGCGGACGAAGGCCGGCTCGGCCGAGTACGCCTACGGCATGGCGATCGGCCGGGCCCTGGTGGAGGCCGGCTACGCGGTGATCACCGGTGGCGGGCCCGGCGCGATGGAGTCGGCGAACCGGGGCGCCCACGAGGCCGGGGGCACCTCGGTGGGCCTGGGCATCGAGCTGCCCTTCGAGCAGGGCCTCAACCCGTACGTGGACCTGGGCCTGAACTTCCGTTACTTCTTCGTCCGCAAGACGATGTTCGTGAAGTACAGCCAGGGCTTCATCGTCCTGCCCGGGGGCTTCGGCACCCTGGACGAGCTGTTCGAGGCGCTCACCCTGGTGCAGACCCACAAGGTCACCCGGTTCCCGGTGATCCTCTTCGGGGTGGCCTACTGGTCGGGCCTGGTCGACTGGATCAAGGGCACCCTGATCGCCGAGGGCAAGGCCTCCCCGGCCGACCTGGAGCTGTTCCAGCTCGCCGACTCGGTCGAGGAGGCGATGGAGATCATCTCCGAGTCCACCCTCCGCAACGGCCACCAGCAGCCCGCCCGCAACCCGGAGTAGCGGGCCGCGCCGGGCGGCCCCGCGTCAGGCGAGCCCGCGGCGGGCCACCGCCGGGGGGCGCGTGCCGCGGATGGAGGCGACCATGTCCAGCACCTGCCTGGTCTCGGCCACCTGGTGCACGCGGTAGACCTGCGCGCCCAGCCACGCCGAGACCGCGGTGGTGGCCAGCGTCCCCAGCAGCCGCTCGCCGACCGGCTTGTCCAGGGTCTCGCCGACGAAGTCCTTGTTGGACAGGGACACCAGCACCGGCCAGCCGGTCGCCGTCATCTCCGGCAGCCGCCGGGTGGCCTCCAGTGAGTGGCGGGTGTTCTTACCGAAGTCATGGCCGGGGTCGATCAGCACCCGCTCCCGGGGCACGCCCAGCGACACCGCGCGCTCGGCCAGCGCCACGGTGCGCTCCAGGATGTCGGCCATCACGTCCTCGTAGGCCACCCGGTGCGGACGGGTGCGCGGCTCCGCGCCGCCCGCGTGGGTGCAGACGATCCCCACGCCGTAGCGCCCGGCCACGGCCGCGAGCTCGGGGTCGACCCCGCCCCAGGCGTCGTTCAGCAGGTCGGCGCCGACCTCGCAGACGGCCTCGCCCACCTCGTGCCGCCAGGTGTCCACGCTGATCACGGTGCCGGGGTGGCGCTTGCGCAGCTCCGCCACGAAGGGCACGATCCTCCGCAGCTCCTCCTCGGTCGTCACCTCCTCGCCGGGCCCGGCCTTCACCCCTCCGATGTCCAGGATCGCCGCGCCCTCCGCGACCGCGCGGTCGGCGGCGGCGAAGGCCGCGTCGTCGGTGAACGTCGCGCCCCGGTCGAAGAACGAGTCGGGGGTGCGATTGACGATGGCCATGATGACCGGCTCGTCCGCGCCGAAAATCCGCGATCCGAGGGCGAGAGCCATGCGTCCTCCAAGGTAGGTAGGCCATGATGGTGATTCACTGCTGTGGGGTGTACTCATGATCCCCCACCGGGAGCTGGGAGTGGTGGGCTTGTGTTCTGGTTGATCCTTGTGGCGATCGTGCTGGTCGTGGGCGCGGCCGCACTGGTGGCGCTCGGCGGTGGCGGCTCCCTGCCGGACGCCGAACGCGATCGCCTCGGCGCGCACCTGCCCGCGGACCGCGCGCTGGACCGTGCCGACATCGACGAGCTGCGGCTGCCGATGGCGCTGCGCGGCTACCGGATGGACGAGGTGGACGACGTGCTCGACCGGATGGGCGCGGAGCTGACGCACCGTGACACCCGGATCGCCGAGCTGGAGACGGCCCTCGCCGCCGCGCTGGACGCCCCCTACGGCTCGGAGAAGCCGGTGGAGATCTCCAAGGAGGCGGACCCGGAATGACGACCGACGCCCTGGCCGGTGCCGACGGCCTGCTGCGCTGCCCCTGGGCGCTGTCCACCGAGGACTACGTGGCCTACCACGACCAGGAGTGGGGCCGTCCGGTCCACGGCGAGCAGCCGCTCTACGAGCGGCTGTGCCTGGAGGCGTTCCAGTCGGGGCTGTCCTGGATCACCATCCTCCGGCGGCGCGAGGGCTTCCGCGCGGCGTTCGCCGGCTTCGATCCGGCCGTCGTCGCGGGATTCGGCGACGCGGACGTCGAGCGCCTGCTCGCGGACACCGGCATCATCCGCAACCGCGCGAAGATCCTGGCCACCATCGCCAACGCCCGCGTCGTGCTGGAGCTGGACGGCGGCCTGGACGAGCTGATCTGGTCCCATGCGCCGACCGGCCACAAGCGCCCCGCGGCGCTCGCCGAGGTCCCGGCGGTCACCCCCGAGTCCACGGCGCTCGCCAAGGAGCTCAAGCGCCGCGGACTGCGCTTCGTCGGCCCGACCACCGCCTACGCCCTGATGCAGGCCTGCGGCCTGGTCGACGACCACCTGGCGGACTGCCATGTGGCCGCGGGCTGAGACGGGCCCGGGTCACACTCCGGTGTAGACCGGCTTCTGCTTGGCGTTGAACGCCTGCACCGCGATGGAGTGGTCGGCCGAGGCGCCCGCGCGGGTCTGCAGCTCGTCCTCCTTCTCCAGGGTCTCGACCAGCGAGTGCGCGGCCCCGTAGGCCAGCGACTCCTTGATCGCGCCGTAGGCGACGGTCGGTCCGGCGGCCAGGGTGCGGGCGAAGGCCAGCGCGGTCCCCGCGAGCTCGGCCGACGGGACCACCTGGTGGGTCAGGCCCAGCTCCAGCGCCTCCGCGGCCGGGACGTTCCGCGGGAACACCAGCAGCTCGGTGGCCTTGGCGTGGCCGACCAGTCGGGGCAGCGTCCAGGAGACGCCCGAGTCCGCGGTCAGGGCCACCCCGGCGAAGGCGGTGTTGAAGCGGCCGTGGTCGGCGAGGATGCGGAAGTCGCAGGCCCAGGCGATGCCGGCGCCGGCGCCCGCCGCGACCCCGTTGATGCCGCAGACGACCGGCTTGGGCATCGTCGCGATCGCCGTGATCAGCGGGTTGTAGTGCTCGTGGACGGTCGACAGCGCGCCCTTGCCGGTCTCCTTGGCCTCGGCCAGCTTGCCCTCGTGCTCCTTGAGGTCCTGGCCGACGCAGAAGGCGCGGTCGCCCGCGGCGGTGAGCAGCACGGCACGGACCGCCGGGTCCTCCTTCGCGGCGGTCAGGGCGTCCCTGAGGCCGACCTTGGTCGCCGTGTCCAGGGCGTTCATCGCCTCGGGCCGGTTGATGGTGATGACGGCGAGCCCGTCGGTCAGCTCGTACAGAACGCTGTCGGCCATGCGAGTCTCCTCAGTCACTGAATTACTGATCAGTAGTCCCGCTTCAGCATGACGGATCGATGGAGCCGCGGCTGTGACGTGGGCCACTGTTCGGGTGGGGTCGTCCCTGCCGTCGCGCCCTGGCGGCGGGGGCGGTGACGGGCGGAGCGGGGGCGGGGCAAAGGGAACTGAGGAGCGGTCGGAAACCGCTCCCGGGGAGTGCGGGGGGCGCTCTGCTGGGCTCTCCGGGGCAGGAGAGAACAGTGATGTTGGTCATCAGGTGCTCCGATGCGGGATACTGGGGTCCGATCAATGCGTTCGATACCTGCGGTGGACGGGCCGTAGGTGCGTCGGTGAGCAGGTTCGCAGGAAGGGGAACGAGCATGGCGGCCATGAAGCCGCGGACGGGCGACGGCCCGCTCGAGGTGACCAAGGAGGGGCGGGGCATCGTCATGCGAGTACCGCTCGAAGGTGGCGGACGACTGGTGGTCGAGCTGACGCCGGACGAGGCCAAGGCACTCGGCGAAGCCCTCGAGAAGGTCGTCGTTTGAGCGGCTCCCTCCGGGGTCCACGTAGACGGGTAGTGACGTAGTACGACTGTGGCTCTGGGCCTGCATCCTTGTGAAGGGGTGCGGGGCCAGGGCCACAGTCATGCCGGTCCGCTATCTGCGGACCGCGCACAGCAGGCCGTCGCCGATCGGCAGCAGCACGCTCGTCAGCGCGGTGTGCTCGCGCACGCTGCGGACCAGTTCCCGCGCGGCGTGCGTCTGCGCGTCGTAGGCGGAGCCGGCGTCGAGCGCGCTGAGGGCCCCCTCGAAGCAGACCATTCCCCCAGGTCGCAGCAGGCGCAACGATTCAGCGAAATACTCGGGCGACTCGGCCGGGTCGCCGTCGCAGAACACCAGGTCGTACTGGCCGTCGGCGAGCCTGGGCAGGACGTCCAGGGCCGCGCCGGGGATGCAGCGGGCGCGGCCGGCCGGGAACCCCGCGGCCGCGAAGACCTCCCTGGCCAGACGCTGCAGCCCCGGTTGGATGTCGACGGTGGTGAGGATCCCGTCCGGGCGCATCCCGCGCAGCAGGCAGATGCCGGACACCCCCGTGCCGGTGCCGATCTCGGCCACGGCCTTGGCGCCCAGGGCGGCGGCGAGCACCTGCAGGGCGGCGCCGCTGCCTGGGGAGACGGGGCGGACGGTGGCCAGCTCGGACTGGGTGCGGGCGTGCAGCAGCACGTCGTCCTCGACCGCGTAGGCGTCGGCGAGGCCCGCGTCCGACTGCCCGTAGCCGGTGATGGCTGCCCCTTAATCCGTCGGTGGTTCGCTGAGTCGACAATTTCAGGCCACAGGTTAGTCGGTACCGGCGGAACCGGAGGGGGGTGCGGGGCGTTGGGACCAGTGAGTGCGACCGGCGCGGCACGAAGAGTCGCAGGTGGGTTGTACGGTGATTGGCTTTTATCCGGTACTAACGGGCGAGGCGGCTATGGTGGTGGCTCTGCTTGGCAGAAGAGTCGATCGAGGAGGTGTGGTCGAGGGGGGCGCCCGTTCGCGGCACTTTC